>Ga0070674_100000456_pt1 | contig 20586 bp, 19 predicted proteins | sample KBSM33metaG_FD_65344 | JGI IMG/M metagenome (GOLD analysis project Ga0070674, IMG submission 65344) | Miscanthus rhizosphere microbial communities from Kellogg Biological Station, Michigan, USA - KBS M3-3 metaG | ecosystem: Host-associated > Plants > Roots > Rhizosphere > Soil ... | reverse complement strand
GACCTAAATTCGCGCATGAAAGCGCTGTGCGATCAATGCACGCGGAACAAATAGTTGCCGCCGCTGGAGCAATAGAAGCGGCCTGGGAGCAAAGCATGCCCGAAGCCTTCATCTGCGACGGAGTCCGCACGCCGATCGGCCGCTATGCCGGCGGGCTTGCCAAGGTGCGCACCGACGATCTCGGCGCGATCCCGATCAAGGCGCTGATGCAGCGGCATCCGAAGGTCGACTGGACCGCGCTCGACGAGGTCTATTTCGGCTGCGCCAACCAGGCCGGCGAGGACAATAGGAACGTCGCACGGATGGCGCTGCTGCTGGCGGGCCTGCCGGAGTCCATTCCAGGCATCACCATAAACCGGCTCTGTTCGTCCGGATTGAACGCGGTGGGCCTGGCCGCGCAGGGCATCCGCGCGGGCGAGATCGACTTTGCCATCGCCGGCGGCGTCGAGTCGATGACGCGCGCGCCGCTCGTCATGGGCAAGGCGCAGGAGGCGTTTCAGCGCAGCGCCCAGGTCGAGGACACCACCATCGGCTGGCGCTTCATCAATCCGCTGATGAAGCAGCAGTATGGCGTCGACGCGATGCCGGAAACCGCCGAGAACGTCGCCGAGGATTACCAGGTCGCACGCAAAGACCAGGACGCCTTTGCGCTGCGCTCGCAGCAGCGCGCCGCGAAGGCGCAAGGCGCGGGTTTTTTTGCCGAAGAAATCGAGCCGGTGGTAGTCCCGGGCGGCAGGGCCGGCCCGATCACGGTGAGCCATGACGAGCACCTGCGGCCCGACACCACGGCGGAAGGCCTGGCCAAGCTCAAGCCGTTCGTGCGCCAGCCGGGCACGATCACGGCGGGCAACGCCTCGGGCGTCAACGATGGCGCCGCCGCCATGCTGATCGCCTCGGAAGCGGCGGCGAAGAAGCACGGCCTGACACCCACCGCGCGCATCACCGGCATGGCGTCGGCTGGCGTGCCGCCGCGCGTCATGGGCATCGGGCCGGTGCCATCGACGCGGAAGCTGATGGAGCGCTACGGGCTCAACATCGGCGACTTCGACGTGATCGAATTGAACGAAGCGTTTGCCTCGCAGGCGCTGGCGTGTCTCCGCCAGCTCGGGCTTTCGGACGACGCCGAGCACGTCAACCCGAACGGCGGCGCCATCGCACTCGGCCATCCGCTCGGCATGTCCGGCACGCGGCTTGTCATCACGGCAGCGCATCAGATGATCAAGCAGGGCGGCAAGCGGGCGCTCGCCAGCATGTGCGTCGGCGTCGGCCAGGGCGTGTCGCTGGCGATCGAGCGGGTGTGAGCGGACTAGTCCGGTCGCCGGTCTGCTATCTCGACGACACGCAGCTCGTGTCCGGCGGTGCGTTGATCAACTGATTTGTGCCGCCGCGAAGCCGTTTGCCCCCTGTTTGACGTATGCGCCGGCCCTGATAAACCACTCGGCAGCATCGCGATGCCAAGGAGAACTCTCTCGTGCCCATGAGCGCCGGCTACATTCCGTTCCATCCCAATCCGTCGAAGCCGAAGTTCAAGGCGCCGCCGGGCGCGGTTGATGCGCACTGCCACGTGTTCGGGCCGGAGGCTGTGTTTCCGTTCGCACCCAAGCGCAAGTACACGCCGTGCGATGCGCCGAAGGAAACCTTGCGCCAGCGCCGCGACTTCCTCGGCTTCGACAAGAACGTGATCGTGCAGGCGACCTGCCATGACACCGACAACCGCGCACTGGTCGATGCGCTGGTGACATCCAACGGCAAGGCCAAGGGTGTAGCCTTCGTCGGCGAGGAGATCACCGACGCCGGTTTGAAGGAGCTGGGCGACGCGGGCGTCAAGGGCGTGCGCTTCAATTTCATCAAGCGGCTCGTGGATTCCACGCCGAAGGACGTGATGCAGCGGATCGCCACGCGCATCGCCAAGTTCGGCTGGCACATCGTGGTCTATTTCGAGCACGCTGACCTCGACGAAATGGGCCCGTTCCTGAAATCGCTGCCGGCGACGCTCGTGTTTGACCACATGGCCTGCCCGGATGTGCAGGAGGGCATCGACGGCAAGCACTTCCAGAGCTGGCTGAAGGCGCTCGACGCCAACAAGAATTGGATCACCAAGGTGACCTGTTCGGAGCGGTTCACGCTGACCGGCCCGCCCTACGATGACGTGGTGCCGTTCGCGCGCGCCATCGTCGAGCGCTTCCCCGATCGCGTGATCTGGGGCACCGACTGGCCGCATCCGAACATGCTGAAGGAGGCGCCGGACGACGGCGTGCTGGTCGACATGATCCCGAAGATCGCGCCGACCGCGGAGCTGCAGAAGAAGCTCCTGGTCGACAATCCGATGAAGCTTTACTGGGCCTGAGATCGCTTCCGTCGTCTTCGTCAGCCCGCAGCGGTGATGACGTGCGCCTGGATGCGGCCATCGACCGGGCCGCTGCCAAATCGCCGCTCCAGCGCTTCCGCTGCTTTCGTGGTCGCATGCTCCAGCCGCGAGGCATCGCGCGCTTCGATCTCGTTTCGAAGCGGCGTTCCCTGGCAATAGGCAATGGCGGGATCGCGCGGCGACGGCGCTTTCGAGCGCGCATCCAAGGTATCGATTGAAACATCTGCAAATCCCGCGGCCGTCAACTCCTCGCGGATCTTTGCCACGTCGTGATAGCCGTGTGGCGTGCGTGCCATGAAGCGCGGCGGGTCGTCTGGAAAGACCGCCGCCAATGCTTGTGTCACCACATCGGCGAACTCGTTGTCCTCGATCCGGTCCCACACATTGAAAAAGAAACGGCCGCCCGGTTTCAACACGCGCCGCGCCTCGCGATAACCTTGCACCTTGTCGGGAAAGAACATCGCACCGAACTGGCAAGCCACCACGTCGAACGTTCGACCCTCGAATGGCAGCGCCAGCGCATCGGCCTGTTGCCACGTCAGGCGGCGATCCGGGGGCTGCTGCGCCGCCGCACGATCGAGCATGGGCTGATTGAGATCGGTTGCGACGAAGCGAACATTCTCCGCGAGCCGAGACGCGAGGGCGCGCGTCAGCACGCCGGTGCCGGCGGCGGTTTCCAGGACATGCCGGGGCTTCATGCCGGCGATCCGGCCAGCGAGGTCGGTCGCGTAGGGCTCGAAGATCAAGGGGACCAGGAACCGATCGTATGTTTCGGGAATCGATCCAGCGAAGACCTTATCCGTCGCTACCATGCAGCTCCCTTTACCGGCTCCCACCTGCGCGCATGATACCTGAAAGGAGATCGCGCGGGCACTCCCGCATGGCGGGCGCCAGGGCCCGCCGTTGCAAAGGCGAGGGTCGCTGGATATATCATCGCAATAATCAGCCGTTTGGTTGGTCCCGCGGACCTCGGCCGGAGTGGAGCGGCAACGATGGCGTCAAAGCAGAAGGTCGAGAAGGATTACGAGGACATCCCCGGCACCTATGTATTCGACGCCGAGCGCTCGCGCCAGGGCTACCATCTCAACATGTTCTGCATGTCGCTGATGAAGGCGGAGAACCGCAAGGCCTTCAAGGCGGACGAGGCGAAATACCTCGAGCATTATCCGCTGACGCCCGAGCAGCGCGAGGCGATCCTCAAGCGCCAGTACAACCGGATGCTGGAACTCGGCGGCAACATCTATTTCACAGCCAAGCTCGGAGCCACCGACGGCCATCCGTTCCAGCACCTTGCGGCGCTGATGACCGGCTCGACGCAGCAGGACTACGCCGACCTGATGCTGCGCGGCGGTCGCACCGTCGAGGGCAACCGCAGCAAATCGGGAAAATTCGAGAAATCCAAATCTTCCCAACCGAACAAGGCTTCAAAACCGAAAGCCGCCAGCAAGGGAAAGAAAAGCCGTGGCTAGGATCATCGCAGGAGTGACATCGTCGCATGTGCCGGCGATCGGCGCCGCGATCGACAATCACCGCACTGGAGAGCCGTACTGGCAGCGGGTGTTCGAGGGTTTCGAGCGCTCCAAGGAGTGGATGGCGAAAACCAAGCCTGACGTCGTCATCGGCGTCTACAACGACCATGCCTCGGCGTTCTCGGTCGAGATGATTCCGACGTTTGCGCTTGGCACCGCGACGGAATTTCCGCCAGCCGACGAGGGCTGGGGCCCGCGCCCGGTGCCCGTGGTCAAAGGCCATCCCGAGCTTGCCTCGCACATCGCGCAGTCGGTCATCCTCGACGAGTTCGATCTGACGCTGTGCAACAAGATGGAGGTTGACCACGGCCTCACCGTTCCGCTCAATCTAATGTTCGGTACGCCGAAGCAGTGGCCCTGCCCGGTGATTCCGCTGGCCGTGAACGTGGTGCAGTATCCGCCGCCGACCGGCCATCGCTGCTACATGCTCGGCCGCGCCATCAAAAAGGCGGTCGAGTCCTATCCGGAAGACTTGAAGGTCGTGATCTTCGGCACCGGCGGCATGTCGCACCAGATCAGCGGCCAGCGCGCCGGGTTGATCAACAGCAAATTCGACCACGCCTTCCTCGACAACCTCACCAAGGATCCAAAGAAGCTCACGCGCATGTCGCATCTCGAATACATGCGCGAGGCCGGCGCCGAAGGCGTCGAGATGGTGATGTGGCTGATCATGCGCGGCGCGCTCGACGACAAGGTCGACGAGGTCTATCGCTTTTACACCGTGCCGGCGTCCAACACCGCGGTCGGCCACATCATCCTAGAAAACCGCATCAAGGGCGTGAAGAAGCCTATAGGCAAGAAGCCCGCCGCAAAAATGAAGCGCGCCGCCGCGCGCCTAAAAGTTCATCGCGTTCGCAGCTAAGAGGAATCCAATGAAAATCTGTGTCGCCGGCCAAGGCGCGTTTGGCCAGAAGCATCTCGATGCGTTGAAGCGCATTCAGGGCGTTGAAGTGACCTCGCTGGTCGGGGGCAACCAGGACTCCACCGCGGCCATCGCCAAGAAATACGGTATCCCGCATTACACCGGCGAACTCTCCGAGGGCATCAAGCGCGCCGACGCCGTGATCCTGACCACGCCGACCAAGATGCATTTCCGCCAGGCCGAGCAGGTGATGCGCGCCGGCAAGCACGTGCTGGTCGAAATCCCGGTCACCGACAGCGTGGAAGACGCCGAGAACCTAGTGAAGATCGCCAAGGAAACCGGCGTCACCGCGATGGGCGGCCACGTGCGGCGCTTCAACCCAAGTCACCAGTACGTCCACAAGAAGATCAAGGCCGGCGAGCTGAAGATCCAGCAGATGGATGTGCAGACCTATTTCTTCCGGCGGAAGAACATCAATGCGGCGGGCAACGCGCGGAGCTGGACCGATCATCTGTTGTGGCACCACGCCGCCCACACCATCGACCTGTTCCAGTATCAGGCCGGCGAGAACATCTCCGACTGCTACGCGGTGCAGGGCCCGATCCATCCGCAGCTCAACATCGCGATGGATATGGGCATCGTCGCCAAGACGCCGTCCGGCTCGATGCTGACCTTGTCGCTGTCGTTCAACAACGACGGGCCGCTCGGCTCGTTCTTCCGCTACATCTGCGACAACGGCACCTTCAAGGCGTTCTACGACGACCTGAGCGACGGCAAGGACAACAAGATCGACGTGTCGAAGGTGGATGTGTCGATGGACGGCATCGAGCTCGAGGATCGCGAGTTCATCAAGGCGATCCAGGAAAAGCGCGAGCCGAACGGCAGCCTGCAGCAGGTGCTGCCCTGCATGCACGTGCTGGGCAAGCTGGAAAAGATCATCGACCCGCAGCGCAAGGCGCACGCGTAGGCTGTAATCGGCGCACAATCCCAACAACGTCATGGCCGGGCATAGCCGTCCGAAGGACGGCGTCGCTTGGCTCGCCTATGTCCCGGCCATCCACGTCTTGCTTGGCTAATGAAGAAAGGCGTGGATGCCCGGCACAAGGCCGGGCATGACGTGGCACAATCGGAGCGCGCCAGCGAAGTTTCACTCTGCCTTGATCCCGGCCGCCTTCACCACCTTGCCCCACTTCTCGGTCTCGGCCGCCATCAGCCCGGCGAACTCCGCCGCCGTGCCCGGCAGCGGCGCTCCGCCGGTGTCGGCAAGCCTCGCCTTCATCGCGGCATCGGCGAACGCCGCCTGCACCGCCTTGTTCAGCGTCTCGACGACCTCCGCCGGCGTGCCCTTCGGCACGCCGATGCCGGTCACGGCGCTCGCCTCGAAGCCCGGCACCGACTCGGCCAGCGTTGCGATTCCCGGCAGCGCCGCCGACCGCTCGCTTGTGGTCACGGCGAGGGCGCGGAGCTTGCCGGTCCGCACCGGCTCGATCGACGCCGACATCGGCTCGAACATCATTTGCGCTTGCCCGGCGATCATCGCCTGCAGCGCCGGCCCGCCGCCGCCATAGTGCACGACGTCAAGCGAAAGCCCAGCCATTTGCTTGAACAGTTCGCCGGTGACATGCGGCGAGCTGCCGTTTCCGGTCGAGGCCATCTTGATCGCGCCGGCATTGGCCTTCGCGTGGGCGAGGAATTCCGGCACCGTCTTCGCTGGCACGGACGGATGCACCACCATCACCAGCGGCTCGCGGGTGACGCCGGCGACCGGCACGATGTCGCGCAGGAAGTTGAAACTGAGATTCGGATAGAGCGAGCCGCTGATGGCGTTGGCGGGCCCGACCAGCAGGATGGTGTATCCATCAGCGGGCGCGCGCACGACCTCGGCGGTCGCGATGTTGCCGGATTGGCCGCCCTTGTTCTCGACGTTGAACGGCTGACCCAGCTTCTCCGCCAGCCATTGCGCGGTGATGCGGCCGAGGATGTCGTTTGGCCCGCCAGCCGGAAAGCCGATGACGAAGCGAACCGGCTTGGTTGGATAGCTTTGCGCATTCGCTATGTCGGCCATATGTGGCCATCCCGGAAACGCGGCGAGCGCCGCAAGCTGGAGGAATCGTCGGCGTACATAGATCATGACAATGCTACTCCGCGACACCAATGATTTTCGCCAGCCGCTCCGGATCGTCGCGCAGCGCGGCCGATGCGCCATCGTACACGATATGGCCCTTGTCCAGCACGACGCTCCGATCGGAGAATTCAAACGCCACGCGGCTGTTCTGCTCGACCAGGATGATCGACAGCTCGCTTTCGCTGCGGAGCTTGAGCAGCACGGCGGTCAGCGTCTCGACGATCACCGGAGCCAGCCCCTCAGTCGGCTCGTCCATCAAAAGCACGCTCGGATTGGTCAGCAGCGCGCGCGCGATCGATAGCATCTGCTGCTCGCCGCCGGAAAGCTGGTTGCCGCGGTTGTCGAGACGCTCCTTCAGGTTCGGGAACATCTCGAACACCCGATCCTTGGTCCAATGGCCGGGCCGGGCGCCGACGTCGAGGTTCTCCAGCACGCTGAGCGAGGGAAAAATCTCGCGCTCCTGCGGCACGAAGCCCAGGCCGGCGGCCGCCCGCCGATAAACCGGCACGCGGTTGAGACTCTTGCCCGAAAGCAGCACCTCGCCCTTGTGCAGGGTGGTGTGGCCCATGATGGTCGATAAGAGCGTGGTCTTGCCGACGCCATTCCGCCCGATCACGCTGATGCTCTCGCCCGGCGCGATGCTGAGGTTGATGTCCTCCAGCACCACGGTTTCGCCGTAGCCCGCCGACACGCTCTTGAGTTCAACCGCGCTAACCATGCGTGGCCTGCCCGAGATAGACCGCGCGAACGTCCGGATTGGCGCCGATCTCCTTCGGCGTCCCTTCGGCGAACACCGCACCGCGCACCAGCACGGTGATCTTGTTGGCGAAGCGGAAAACCAGGTCCATGTCGTGATCGATGATCAGCACGCCGATGCTTTTCGGCAGCGCGTCGATGGCGTCGAGGATGATGTGGCTCTCGGCGCTCGGCACGCCGGCCGCGGGCTCGTCCAGCAGCAGCACCTCGGGCTTCAATCCGAGCGTGATGGCCAGCTCGACCAGCCGCTGTCGGCCATAGGGCAACTCCGGGAGAGTCTTGTGCGCGATGTCGGCGAGCTTGAGCCGCGTCAAAAGCTCCATCGCCTCGTCGATCACGTCGCGGCGCGAGCCCGCGGGTGTGACCATGTTCGGCGCAGCGCCGACGCGCTCGGCGATCGCCATGTAGACGTTCTCAAGCACCGAGAGGCCGCGGAACAGCTGGTTGATCTGGAAGGTGCGGGCGATGCCGCGCTTGACCCGCTCGGCCTGCTCGACCTGCGTGATGTCCTCGCCCTTGAACCGCACCTCGCCGGAGCTCGGCGTCAGCACGCCGGTCAGGAGGTTGATGAAGGTGGTCTTGCCGGCGCCGTTCGGGCCGATCAGCGCGTGCCTTGCGCCTTGCTCCAGCGCGAAGGTGACATCGCGCGTGGCGCGGAGCGCGCCGAAGCTCTTGCTGAGCGATCGTGTTTCGAGAAGCGCGGTCATGGCGGCGTCTTCTCGCGGTGCCGCCACCACTGCATCAGGTTGTCGAACATGCCGAGGATGCCGCCGCGTGCAAACAGCGCGATAATGACCAGCAGGAGGCCGAGGCCAAGCTGCCAGGCGGTCGGATAGGCCTTCGACAGGAAGTGCGAGAGCACCATATAGGCCACGGCGCCGACGATGCCGCCGTAGAGCCGGCCGTAGCCGCCGAGCACCAGGACGATGAGCACCGTTGCTGCGCGGTCGAGGCCCAGCACGCTCAGGTTCACATAGGCGTTGGCCTGCGCCCAGAGCGCACCGGCGATGCCGGCGATCGCCGCCGAGATCGTGTAGCAGACCATCAGCCGCCGCCGCACCGGCGCGCCGACCGCGTTCATGCGCAGCGTGTTCTCGCGGATGCCGGTGAGGCTATGGCCATACGGCGAATAGACCAGCATGCGCACGAACACGAAGCAGACCAGCAGCACGCCGAGCACGTAGAGATACTGCGTGTTGGGATAGAGTGGGTTAAACTCGAAGATGCCGAACACCGGCTTGATCGGCAGGCTGTCGAGCCCGTCGAAGCCGCCGGTGACGTCGGCGGCCATGTTGGCGATTTCCTCCAGCAGCCCCATGGTGCAGAGCGTCAGCATCAGCAAGGTCAGGCCGGTGGTGCGCAACAGCACCAGGCCGGAGGTAAATCCGACCGCTCCCGCGACCACGGCGGCGATGACAAGACCCGAGATCGGCTCGGTCCAGATTTCATTCTTCGCCAGCATGCCGACCGCATAGGCGCCGGCGCCGAAGAACGCGGCGTGACCCAAGGTGACGATACCGGCGTAGCCGAGCGCGAGATCGAGCGAGATCGCGAACAGCACCGTGATCAGAAGCTCGGTGCCGAAGCCGAGATAGCGCGGGAAGGCGAAATAGAACGCCAGCGCCAGGAGCCAAGGCAGTACCTCCCACCAGCGAAAGCGATGGCGCACGGCGAGCGCCCGTGCGGCGGGATTGTCGCTCTGGACCGGGGCCACGCTCATGGTCGTGATCTCATGCCGGCCGCCCGAACAGGCCCTGCGGCCGCCACAGCAACAGCAGGATGGTCATGCCGTAGATGAACACGGTTCCGCCCTGCGGCAGATATTTTTTCAAGGTGAAATCGAGCACGCCGATGATCAGCGACGCATAGAACACGCCGGTGATCCGCCCAAGGCCGCCGACGGCGACGACGATCAGGAACATCACCAGATATTTGAGCGGATACTGCGGATCGAGGCCGAGGAACTCGGCGCCAAGTCCGCCGCCGAGCGCCGCCATACCACTGCCGAAGGCGAAGGTGATGGTGAACAGCTGCGTGATGTTGATGCCGAGCGATTCCGCCATGCGCCGGTTGTCGACCGCGGCGCGGATCTGCGCGCCCATGCGGGTGCGCTCGAAGCCGAGCCAAAGACCGAGCATGATGACGACGCCGACCACGATCAGCACGATGCTGTAGGTGCGATAGGTCATGAAGCCGAGGTTGAGCTGGCCTTGCATCGAGGGAGGCAGGTTGATCGGCTGGGTTTCCGGCCCGACAATCAGTGTTACCGTGGCGATCATCATGAAGACCAGGCCGATGGTGAACAGCACCTGATCGAGCTCGGGGGCACGATAGAGCCGCTTATAGAGAAAACGTTCGAACACGACGCTGATGGCGGCGGTGAAGATGAAGGCCAGCGCCAGCGCCGCGACGTAAGGCACGCCCAGGCGGTTCATCGCCAGCACGACGACATAGCCGCCGATCATGGCGAACCCGCCGTGGGCGAGGTTGACGAAGCCCATCAGGCCCATGGTGACGGACAGTCCGACCGACACGATGAACAGCACCATGCCGGCAGCAAGGCCGCCGAGCAGCATGTTGGCGATCTCGATGACGGTGGTCACGAGCGATCCCGCCCAATACGGACGTGAGCCGCCGAGGCTTGACGCGCAAAGATTTGCGCCCGCTTCATCGTCACATCCCCCCTGCCGGTTGGCCCCGGTTTAACGCGGGAAATAGTAGAGCATTTTCCTGCTGGCGTGCATCAAACATCTTAGCTTGTCGGCCTCGAACGCGTCTCCGTCACATCCTTGCAACGCATTCGGCGTCATGTCCGGGCTTGGCCGGGGCATCCATGAAGCGGAGCGATACAAGCATCCTTACATCTGCATGGCGGATGGTTTTCATGGATTGCCGGGTCAAGCCCGGCAATGACGTGGATAGGGTGGAATGCGGCCAAACCTAAAGAAAAACCGCCGCCCCGGTGCAGGGCGGCGGTTGGTCAATTGCCTATCTCAAGTATTGCCCGTTCAGGTCTTCGGCGCGCAGGGGCCGATCTTCTGTTCCTTGCAGGGATCCTTGACGTTGTCGATCTTGCCGATCTGCTTCTGATGCAGCCTGCCGTCCGGGCCCTTTACGACTTCGACCAGATACTCGTTCATGACGATATCGCGGGTGGCGGGATCGATCGAGATTGGCCCGCGCGGGCTGTTGTACTTCCAGTCCTTGAGCGAGGCGAGCGCAGCCTCGGTGTTGTCCAGTTTGCCTTTCGTCGCCTTGATCATGTGGGCGAGCAACGCCATGCCGTCATAGGCGCCGATTGCGACGAAGTCCGGCGTCGCGTCCTTGCCGTAGTCCTTCGTCCAGGACGCGACCAGGGCCTTGTTCGCGGCGTTGTCGAGGTCCGCATTGTAGTGATGCATGGTGATGAGGCCGACGGCGGCGTCGCCCATCGCCTGCAGCTTGATGTCCTGGGTGATGTCGCCCGGACCGATCAGCTTGATGCCGGCGTCCTTCATGCCGAGTGCGCCGTAGGTCTTGACGACGGCAAGCGCGTGATCGCCGGCCGGCACGAAGACGAAGAGCACGTCGGGCTTCTTGTCCTTGACGCGCTGGAAGAAGGGCGTGAAGTCCGGCACCTGGCCGGCGCCGCCCATCGGAATCTCGTCGACGACCTTGCCGCCGCTCGCCTCGAACGCCTTCTTGAACGCCGCGAGGCTGTCCTTGCCGGGCGGGAAGTCGCTGTAGCCGACCACCGCGGTCTTGGCCTTGAGCTGCGTGGCCGCAGCTTCGCCCAGGGCATAGCCGGCGTGCCACATGCTGAACGAGGTGCGCACGAACATCGGCGACATGGTGGTGATGTGGGCGGTGCCGGCGTTCATGATCACGCCGAGCTTCTTGCCAGCGGTGACCACCGGCGCGGAAGCGATCGCATTCGGCGAATAGATCCAGCCGGCGAGCGCGTCGACGTTGTCCTGGGTCAGGAGCTCCTGCACCGCGGTCTTGGAATCGGCGCCCGATGGATTCTTGTCGTCGCGCTTGATGATCTTGATCTTGTAGGGCGCGAACTCGCTGCCCTTGAGCTTGAGGTACTGCTCGACGCCGCGGTCGATCTGCTGGCCGAGTTCGGCGCCGATGCCGGTGAATGGCGCAACCAGGCCGATCTTGACCTCTTGTGCTTGCGCCAGCGCCGCCGACAGGGCAAGCGCGGCCGACGCCATGAGAACGCGTTTCATCATCGAACTTCCTCCCAGATGGGTGAACCGACGCCTCCGCGAGTGCGCCTAGTTTCGGCCCGGATAGTAGGGCGAAAGCCCGAGCCATCGCAAGCGAGTGGGACGTCGGCGGCGCGGCGTTTCAGCGCATTTCGCGGCGATATTATGCGCTTCCGGTCCAGCGTCTGTCGCCGCGGTCGACGCGATGGGAAACATCCCACCTGGATCGTCGGCCGCGCCGCGGGGTCGCCTGCGGTGACGAGGGTTGACGAGAGAGCTCCTTCTCGACCACTGACAGGTGCCCGTGCGATGCTTGATCCAACGCACCAACAAGATTTCGAGTGAGGAGACGGTCCAATGAAAAGAACCACGCCGCCCTATCGCGCCGACCACGTCGGCAGCTATCTGCGCACGCCAGCGATCACCGAGGCGCGCGCGAGGCGCGACAAGGGCCAGATCAGCGCCGCCGACCTCAAGAAGGTCGAGGACCAGGAGATCCCGAAGGTCATCAAGAAGCAGGAAGAGGTTGGGCTGCAGTGCGCGACCGACGGCGAATATCGCCGCATGTTCTGGCATTACGATTTCTATGACGGGCTCGACAATGTCGAGATCTACGAGATGGACCACGGCATCCAGTTCCAAGGCGTGCAGACCAAGCCGAAGGGAATCCGCATCAAGGGCAAGATCGACTTCAGCAATCACCCGATGCTGGAGCACTTCAAGTTCGTGAAGCAACACACGAAGGTGATGCCGAAGATGTGCATCCCGTCGCCGACGGTGTTGCATTTCCGCCTGGAGCCGAACGCCATCGTCGACAAGAAGACCTATCCGAACAACGATGCGATCTTCTCCGACCTGTCTGCGGCCTATCGCAAGGCGGTCAAGGCGTTCTACGACGCCGGCTGCCGCTATCTGCAGTTCGACGACACCGCCTGGGCCTATCTCTGCTCCGACGTCGAGATGAAGAAGGCCAAGGAGCGCGGCATGAATGTCGCGACCATCGCCGACGACTACACGCGCGTCATCAACGACTCGATCAAGGACAAGCCGGCCGACATGGTGATCACCACCCATGTCTGCCGCGGCAACTTCCGCTCCACCTGGATTTCCTCGGGCGGCTACGAGCCGGTCGCCGAGCGGATGCTCGGCCAGTGCAACTACGACGGCTATTTCCTCGAATACGACAGCGAGCGCGCCGGCGGCTTCGAGCCGCTGCGCTTCCTGCCGAGGGGCAAGAAGATCGCCGTGGTCGGCGTCATCACGTCGAAAAGCGGCACCTTGGAGAGCAAGGACACCGTCAAGCGCCGGATCGACGAGGCGTCGAAGTTCGCCCCGCTGGAGCAGTTGGCGCTGAGCCCACAGTGCGGCTTCGCCTCGACCGAGGAGGGCAACGTGCTGACCGAGGAGCAGCAGTGGGCCAAGATGCGGGAGGTGGTCGAGGTCGCGGACGAGATTTGGGGGAAGTAGGTCCGACCTGCGCCCCGGCCGTCATTCCGGGGCGCGCCGAAGGCTCTCGCTTCGCTCGGCCGGAATGACGTGGCAACACCGGGACAAGCACAAATGCAACGCACCACACCACCGTTCCGTGCCGATCACGTCGGCAGCCTGCTGCGTCCGGCAGCGCTGAAAGAGGCACGGGCGAAGCACGCCGAGAAGAAGGTCACGGACGCGCAGCTTGCCGAGATCGAGGACCGCGAGATCGACAAGATCATCAAGAAGCAGGAGGAAGTCGGGCTGAAGCTTGCGACCGACGGCGAATTCCGCCGCTCGTGGTGGCAGTTCGATTTCTACAAGGGTCTCGACAATGTCGAGATGTACACGGTCGGCGAGGGCATTCAGTTCGCCGGCGTCGTCACCAAGGCCGAGAGCGTGCGCGTAACCGGCAAGGTCGGATTCTCCAGCCATCCGCATGTGGAGCATTTCAAGTATCTCAAGGCGCACACCAAGGTGACGCCGAAGATGACCATTCCGGCGCCGAGCACCTTGCACTTCCGGCAAGGGCGTCCCTCGATCGACAAGAAGACATATCCCGAGCTCGATGCCTATTTCGACGATGTAGCCGCGGCTTACCGCAAGGCGATCCGAGCGTTCTACGACGCCGGCTGCCGTTATCTGCAAATGGATGACACCGCCTGGTCGATGCTTTGCGATCCCAAGGAGCGGGAGAAGTCGAAGGGGCGCGGCGACGACCCGGATTCGTTGCCGGCGAAATACGCCGCGATGACCAACAGGGCGCTGGAGGGCAAGCCCGCCGATATGTGTGTCTCGATGCACTCCTGCCGCGGCAACTTCCGCTCGACGTTCATCGCTTCCGGCGGTTACGAGTTCGTCGCGGAGAAACTGCTCGGCGCGGTCAAGCTCGACGGCTTCTTCCTCGAATACGATACCGATCGCGCCGGCGGCTTCGAACCGCTGCGCTTCCTGCCCAAGGGCAAGCAGATCGTCGTTCTCGGTCTCGTCAGCTCGAAGACCGGGAAGCTGGAGACCAAGGACTCAATCAAGCGGCGGATCGACGAGGCGACCAAGTATGTCGCGCTCGATCAGCTCGCGCTGTCGCCGCAATGCGGCTTCGCGTCGACCGAGGAAGGTAACGTGCTGGCCGATGACGAGCAGTGGGCGAAGCTGCGGATGATCGTTGAGCTGGCCGACGAGGTGTGGGGCTAGGCCAGGATGGAGGGCGGCCATGAGATTTCGCGCGGCGATAGCGTTATCTGCTTTTGGTATGCTCGCAGAGGGCACGGGCGGTCAGGCGCAGATCTATCCGGACCGGCCTGTGACCATCGTGGTGCCGGCGCCCCCAGGCGGCGGCATGGATGCGGTCCTGCGGACCATTGGCGACAACCTTTCCGCCGAACTGGGGCAACGGATCGTCCTTGAGAACAAGTCGGGCGCGAACGGCGAGATCGGGGCGCGCTTCGTCGCCAACGCGCAGCCCAACGGCTACACGCTGTTGTTCATCAATCCGTTCGTTGATTCACCGACCGGCCTTGATTTCGCGACCGATCTGCTACCGGTCGTTCCCGTTACCAGCGGGCCGATCGGCATCGGTGTGCATCCGAGCGTCAAAGCCGGGTCGCTCGCCGAGTTGATCGCGCTCGCCAAGGCGCAGCCAGGCAAGCTGTCGTTTGGGTCGCCGGGCACCGGCAGCCCGCAGCACATGGTTGGCAAGATGTTCGGCCAGATGGCCGGGATCGAGTGGCTCCATGTGCCCTACAAGGGCAGCGGCGACGCCGTAGCCAGCGTCATCGGCGGGCATATCCCGGCCGGCGTGCTGGGCTACGGCGCCTATTTGCCGTTTCTCAAGACCGGCGAGATTCGGTTGCTTGGCATAGCCGAGGAACGCCGCCTCGCCATCGCGCCGGACGTGCCGACGATCTCGGAAGTCCTGCCGGGCTTCGCGCAGTCGACTTGGTTCTGCCTGTTTGCGCCGTCCGGCACGCCAACGGCTATCGTGCAGCGGCTGACGGCGGCGGTGCAAAAGGCAAAGGCCAACGGCGCCGTGCAGGAAAAACTCGCACGCATCGGTTATGCACCGTTCAACCTGGAGCGCGGCGATCTCAAATCGTTCATCGTCAGCCAGGCCGAGCTGCGCGCGAAATTAAACGACGACAGCGGAATGAAAAGGAAATAGTCGCAATGCAGCGTACCAAGCCGCCGTTCCGCGCCGACCATGTCGGCAGCCTCTTGCGCTCGTCCGCGCTGAAGGACGCCCGGGCCAGGCGCGAAAAGAACGAGATCACGGCCGAGCAGTTGAAGGCCGTCGAGGATCGCGAGATCGAAGCGATCATTAGGAAGCAGGAGGCGGTCGGGCTGAAATCCGTCACCGACGGCGAATACCGGCGCGCGTTCTGGAACTACGACTTCCTCGGCCAGCTCGACGGCGTCGAGGCCTATCTCGGCGAGCGCAAGATCAAGTTTCAGGGCAAGAACCCGAAGCCGATGATGCTGCGGGTTATCGGCAAGCTGGGCTCGTACACGGCCCATCCGATGATCGAGCATTTCAAGTTCTTGAAGTCGCATACCACGCAGACGCCGAAAATGACGATCCCGTCGCCGTCGTCGCTGCACTTCCGCTACGGCCGCTCGGCGGTGCCGGAATCGATCTATCCGGACATGGCGGATTTTTATCGCGATCTCGGCGAGAGCTACCGGAAGGCGGTGTGCGCCTTCGCCGACGCCGGCTGCCGCTACATCCAGCTCGACGAGGTCAACTTCACCTATCTCTGCGATCCCAAGCTGCGCCAGCAGGTGGCCGAGCGCGGCGACGATCCGAACAAGATGCCGCATGACTATGCCAAGATGATCAACGCGGCGATCTCCGACGTGCCGGCGGACATGACCACCGCGATGCATCTGTGCCGCGGCAACTTCCAGTCGACCTTCGTGGCGTCTGGCGGCTACGAGCCAGTGGCGGAAATCCTGTTCAACGAGATCGACATCCAGGCCTATTTCATGGAGTACGACAGTGACCGCGCCGGCGGTTTCGAGCCGCTGCGCTTCGTGCCGAAGGGCAAGACGGTGGTGCTCGGCCTCGTGACGTCGAAATCCGGTAAGCTCGAGTCGAAGGACGGGCTCAAGCGCCGCATCGACCAGGCCTCGAAATACATCCAGCTCGATCAGCTCTGCCTCTCGCCGCAATGCGGCTTTGCCTCTACGGAAGAGGGCAACATCCTGGCCGAGGACGAGCAGTGGGCGAAGCTTCGGATGATCGTGGAGTTGGCGGATGAGGTGTGGGGCCGCTAGGTGTTCCATCGCGCCGCCGCCCACTTGGCGTCGGAGCCAGTCGAGGGAGAAGAACAATGCAACGCACCAATCCTCCCTTCCGCGCCGATCACGTCGGCAGCCTGCTGCGTTCCGGCACTCTGAAAGAGGCCCGCGCCAAACGCGAACGGGGCGAGATCACACCCGAGCAATTGAAGGCGATCGAGGATCGGGAGATCGAAACCCTGATCCGGAAGCAGGAAGCGACCGGCCTCAAATCGGTCACCGATGGCGAAAACCGCCGCAAGTCCTGGCAAACCGATTTCATCTCGGCGCTGCCCGGCATCGAAACCTACCAGGGCAAGCGCAAGGTCGCGTTCCAGGGCGGCGTGCAGCCTCAGCAGATCCTGGTCCGCGTCGCGCGGAAGCTCGGCGATTTCGACAGCCACCCGATGATCGAGCATTTCAAGTTCCTCAAGGAGCACACCAAGGCCACGCCGAAGATGACGATCCCGTCGCCGTCGGCGGTGCATTTCCGCGACGGCCGTGACGCCGTGCCGGTCTCGATCTATCCCGACATGGAGGATTTCTACCGTGACCTCGGTCAGACCTACCGAAAGATGGTGCGCGCCTTCGCCGACGCCGGCTGCCGCTATCTGCAACTCGACGAGGTCAACCTGACCTATCTGTGCGATCCGAAGCTGATCCAGCAGGTGCGCGACCGCGGCGAGAATCCGGAGGAACTGCCGGCCGCCTATGCCCGGATGATCAACGCGGCGATGTCCGACATTCCCGCCGACATGACCATCACCATGCATCTGTGCCGCGGCAATTTCCGCTCAACATTCATTGCCAGCGGCGGCTACGAGCCGGTGGCGGAGACCTTGTTCAACACCATCAACGTGCACGGCTATTTCATGGAGTACGACTCCGACCGTGCCGGCGGTTTCGAGCCGCTGCGCTTCGTGCCGAAGGGCAAGCAGGTGGTGCTGGGGCTGGTCACCTCGAAAACCGGAACGCTGGAATCCAAGGACGAGATCAAGCGCCGCATCGACGAGGCCGCGAAGTTCGTGCCCATCGATCAGCTCTGCCTGTCGCCGCAATGCGGCTTTGCGTCGAGCGAGGAGGGCAATGTGCTGGCGGAGGAGGAGCAATGGGCGAAGCTGCGCATGATCGTCGAGATAGCCGACGAGGTGTGGGGGCGGTGAAGGAGTTTCACACGTCGCTCCTCGTTCGGCGTCATCGCCGGGCGGTCACGGTCTGAGCAAGTTGAAAGAGAGAAAATGAAACGTACCAAACCACCATTCCGTGCCGATCACGTCGGCAGCCTGCTGCGCCCCAAATCCATGCATGAGGCGCGGGCCAAGCGCGCCAAGGGCGAGATCACGGCTGACGCCTTGAAAGCGATCGAAGACCGCGAGATCGAGCGCGTCATCAAGAAGCAGGAGGATGTTGGCCTTCACGCGATCACCGACGGTGAGTTCCGCCGCTCGTGGTGGCATCTCGATTTCCTCTGGGGCCTCGACGGCACCGAGAAGCACGTCATGGACAGTGGCATCGCCTTTGCCGGGGTCAATACGCGGAACGAAGGCGTCCAGGTGACGGGCAAGCTCGGCATGGCCGGGCCGCACCCGATGGTCGAGCATTTCAAGTTCGTCGCCGCGCACACGAAGCGCACGCCGAAGATCACCATCCCCGCGCCGTCGGCGATCTACGGCCGGCCGATGATGACGCCGATCAACAAACAGGCCTATCCCGAGATGGATCGGTTCTGGGACGATCTCGGCCAGGCCTACAAGAAGGCCGTGCGCGGCTTTGCCGACGCCGGCTGCCGCTATCTGCAGCTCGACGAAGTGTTCATCGCGATGCTGTGCGATCCGAAGTATCGCGACCAGATGACCAAGCGCGGCGACGACCCGGAGAAGCTCGGGCCGCTCTATGCCGACTTGATCAACGCGGCGATGTCGGACATTCCCTCCGACATGACCATCACCATGCATCTGTGCCGCGGCAACTACAAATCGACCTTCATGGGCGCCGGCGCCTACGACGCCGAGGCCGAGGTGCTGTTCCACCGCACCAACGTGCACGGCTATTTCATGGAATACGATAGCGAGCGCGCCGGCGGCTTCGAGCCGCTGCGGCTCGTGCCGAAAGGCAAGATCGTGGTGCTGGGCCTCGTCACCACCAAGACCGGCCAACTCGAATCCAAGGACACCATCAAGCGCCGCATCGACGAGGCCGCCAAGTTCGTCTCGCTCGAGCAGCTCGCGCTGTCGCCACAGTGCGGCTTCGCCTCGACCGAGGAGGGCAACGCGCTGACCGACGAGGAGCAATGGGCGAAGCTGCGGATGATCGTCGAGGTGGCTGACGAGGTGTGGGGGCGGTGAGATTGCTTGACCGCCGCATCACCCGCGGCCGTCATCGCCGGGCTTGACCCGGCGATCCATGATGACGTTCCTTTCGGAACAGCGGTAAGGTCGGTGCTCGAAGCGCCGCCTCATGGACCCCCGGGTCAAGCCCGGGGGTGACGCCTGAGCGAGTTGAACGGGTAGAAAAACAATGGGCATCGTCAAAGACAAAGTCGCCATCGTCACCGGGGCGGGCCGGGGCATCGGCCGCGCCATCGCCATGCTGATGGCCGAGGAGGGCGCCAAGGTCCTCGTCAACGACGTCGGCGCCGCGCTCGACGGCTCCGGCGGCGACACAGGCCCGGCGCAGCAGGTCGTCGACGAAATCAAGAAGAAGGGCGGTCAGGCCATCGCCTCGACGCTGTCGATCGGCGAGCCGCAGAACGCCGACCAGATCGTCAAGGCCGCGCTCGACGCCTTCGGCCGGGTCGACATTCTCGTCAACAACGCCGGCATCCTGCGCGACAAGATATTCCACCGCATGAGCTGGTCGGATTGGTCCGACGTGATCATGGTCCATCTGCACGGCTCGTTTTCGATGAGCCGCGCCTGCGCGACGCATTTCCGCGAGCAGAACTCCGGCTCGATGATCCACATGACGTCGACGTCCGGCCTGGTCGGCAACTTCGGCCAGGCCAACTACATGGCGGCGAAGATGGGCATCGTCGGGCTGTCGCGCGGCATCGCCCTCGACATGCAGCGGTTCAACGTGCGCTCCAACGCGCTGGCGCCGTTCGCCTGGGGCCGCATGATCGGCTCGATCCCGACCGAGACCGAGGCGGAGAAGCAGCGCGTCGAGCGGCTGCAGCAGATGACGCCCGAAAAAATCGCGCCGCTCGTGGTCTATCTCGGCTCGGACAAGGCCGCCGGCATCTCCGGGCAGATATTCTCGGTGCGCAACAACGAGATCTTTCTGTTCAACCAGACCCGGCCCATCCGAGCCATCCACCGCGCCGACGGCTGGACCCCGGACAAGCTCGATGCGCAGCTCAAGGGCGCGTTCGGCCCGTCGTTCACGCCGCTCGACCGCTCGGGCGATGTGTTCAGTTGGGACCCGATTTGAGTTTCGTATTTGCGGTAGAGTGATTGCATGGCCATCGACTACGACAAGCTCCTGGCGCTCAAAATTCCGGAGACCGAGCACACCTACACCGACAAGGACACGATGCTCTATGCGCTCGGCGTCGGACTCGGCCACGATCCGCTCGACGCAAAACAGCTCGATTTCGTTTATGAAAAGAACCTCAAGGCGCTGCCGACGTTCGCCGCCGTGCTCGGCTATCCGGGCTTCTGGGTGCGCGATCTCGACACCGGCATCGACTGGGTGAAGATCGTCAACGGCGAGCAGGGCGTCGTCCTGCACCAGCCGGTGAAGCCCGCGGGCACCGTCATCGGCAAGAGCCGGATCGTCCAAGTGATCGACAAGGGCGCCGGCAAGGGCGCGCTGGCGTACACCGAGCGGAAGGTTACCGATAAAGCGAGCGGCGCCCTGATCGCGACCGTGACGCAGACCACGTTCTGCCGCGCCGACGGCGGCTTCGGCGGCCCGCCGCGCGAGAGCCCGCCGGTGCACAAGATTCCCGATCGCGCCCCCGATCTTGCTTGCGATCTCGGCACGCGACCCGAGCAGGCGATGATCTA
>Ga0070674_100000452_pt1 | contig 20726 bp, 16 predicted proteins | sample KBSM33metaG_FD_65344 | JGI IMG/M metagenome (GOLD analysis project Ga0070674, IMG submission 65344) | Miscanthus rhizosphere microbial communities from Kellogg Biological Station, Michigan, USA - KBS M3-3 metaG | ecosystem: Host-associated > Plants > Roots > Rhizosphere > Soil ... | reverse complement strand
GGGCAGAGCCAACGGCGACCTCAATGCCGCCGATGGCAGGCTCAATGCCCAGATCGGTTTTCCTGACCGCAATGGCGGCGGCAGCGGTTCCTGGAATTCCGCTCACGGAACGCGCGGCTGCGCCCAGGCGGATTTGCCGAAAACGCACGGCGTAGGCCTGTTCTACTGTTTCGCGACCAACTAGGATGGCGAAAAAATCCATCTTCATCGTCGCGTCGTGCCTGCTCCTGGCGCAACAAATCTCGCCGACGGCTCAGTTCAATACTCAGGGCGTCACGCCGCCCCCGGGTAGCAGTCCGACTCCTGCCCGAATGACCTTCTTCGTCACCAGCGTCGGCATGGGGAAAGGCGGAGATCTTGGCGGGCTTGCGGGCGCCGACGCGCACTGCCAGGCGCTTGCGGCGGCTGTCGGCGCGGGTGGTCACACCTGGCATGCCTATCTCAGCACCCAGGCTCGGCCCGGACAGCCCGCGGTCAACGCGCGTGATCGTATCGGCACCGGACCTTGGTTCAACTGGTCGTTCGCGCAACTCGGCGCGCCGCAAAACGCCGTTATCTCGGCGAATCTGGGCGAGCTTCACGGCGATACTCTGGTTCAGGCGCAACGCGGCAGCAATCTGTTCAAGCAGTCCACACGCAACGAGCATGGGCAACTCATTAACGGCGTCGGCGACACGCCGCCGATTCAGCATGAGATTCTCACCGGCTCGAAGTGGGATGGCCGCGCGTACGACGACAACGCCGATCACACGTGTAATAACTGGACCAGCAGCACCATTGGTTCTGCCCAGGTCGGGCATTCCGATCGCATCGGCAACGGCTCGTCCTGGAATTCGTCGAACGCCACCAGAGGGTGCAGCCAGCCCGCGCTCGAGAGCACAGGTGGGGCTGGACTCTTCTATTGTTTTGCCATTGATTGATGGCAAAGGAGGATTAGCTTCGAATTCGGCGTCTGTCCGTTCGGGCTCGCTCTAAGCCGCCTCACGGATCAGTTGCGGAAATCGTCCAGTGCGAAAAGCCAAAACCGTTCGGGCCTTGTTGCTCGTGCCCTCACGTTTGGCTCTCTATTTCTCTTGCCCTCGCTCCGCTCGGGCGACGCGCCTTCGGCGCGGTGATAACTATTCTGGTCGGATGGGTCGCAGTTTATTCCGAGCGGAGTGGTAACACTTTCGTCCGAACGGATTTTCGACCGGCTCTAGCCGACACGTCTCATCGACGAAGTACCCGAAGTCGTAGCGCATGAAGGTGACGAGCCAGATGCGCTCGCCCACCTGGGCCATGCCCACGTTCTGCGCGCAGTGCGCGATGGCATCTATCGATGGCTCTGGGTACGCTGCCGACATCCGTCGTATGCTATATCTATAATCTACATAGGTAGATTGCAGATATAGCCATGGCTCTTCTTCCGTTCGCCTCAATCGCCGTCCTGCACGCCATTGCCGATGGCCGCCGCTTCGGCTTCGACATCATCGACGTCACTGGCTTGCGTTCCGGCACCGTCTATCCGGTGCTCGAAAAGCTCGAAGGCGCCGGGCTGGTGACCTCGACCTGGGAAGATGCCGAGCGCGCCCGGCGAGACAAGCGCCCGCCACGCCGGTATTTCGATTTGACCAAAGCCGGTGTCGCCGCGCTCACCGAAGGGCTTGATCGCTATCGCAACCTCAAACCCGTGTCACTGCGAACCCGACGGGCATGAAACCGTCCGGACGTCTGCGTGTGCTGCTGCGCGCGCTCGCGGCCATGCGTGCGCTGGCGCCGCAGTCACGTCGCCGCGACTGGTACCGCCAGTGGCGCGCGGACGTGTGGCACGAATCGCAATGGGTCGCTCGCGGTGCCGCCCCGCGGCCTCGTGCGTCCGCCGCGCTGGCGATCAAGGTGGCCGGCGCCGCACGTCATGCACTCTGGCTTCGCTGGTATGTCAGGAGACTCGAAATGATCAGCCACGACCTGCGCTACGGCTGGCGCCTGATGCTGCGGCGCCCGGCCTTTACCGCCATCGCCATCGCGATGCTCGGTCTCGGCATCGGCACGAGCGTGACCATCTTCAGCTGGTTCCAGACCGCGCTCCAGCCGATCCCCGGTGTGCCCGATCGCGACCGGCTGGTGATGTTGTACGGCACGACGCCGACGCGCGACGACCTGAGCACGTCGTACCCGGACCTCGTGGACTACCGGGAACGGCGGCCTGCCAGCATCGCGGACATTGCCGGCCAGGCGATCGCGCCGATCAACCTCACGATCGACGGCAGTCCTCGCCGCGTCTACGCGCTGATCGTGACCGGCAACTATTTCGAGCTGCTGGGCGTGCCTCCGGCCGTCGGCCGCGGCTTCCTGCCCGAGGAGGATCGCGCTCCGGGCCAGGCGCCGGTCATCGTTTTCAGCGAACCGTTCTGGCGCAGCAGGCTGGGCGCCGATCCGGGCATCGTCGGCAAGGCAGTGACGGTCAACAACCAGGCGTTCACGGTGGTGGGCATCGCCGCACCGGGTTTCCGCGGCGCGATGCCGCATCTGGCCGCCGACGCGTTCGTGCCGATGATGATGCAGGCCGCGGTGAGGTCGGGCGACAAGCTCACCAACCGCTTCGACGGCTGGCTCCAGCCGGTGGTCAAGCTGGCGCCGGGCGTCACGCGGGAGCGGGGACAGGCCGACATGCAGACCGTGGTGCGCCAGGTGCGCGCGGATCGTGCCATCAGTGGCGAAGGGAGCATCCGGTTGAGCGAGCCGTGGCGCTCTTCGGACGTCACCGTCGCCGTGACGTCGGTTATTGGCGCGCAGCTCGCCGTCGGGTTGATCGTGCTGCTCATCGCCTGCGCGAACGTAGCCAGCCTGCTGCTCGCACGTGCGGCGGGCCGACAGAAGGAAACCGCGCTCCGACTGTCGCTGGGCGCCGGCCGGCTGCGGTTGATCCAGCAGGTACTGGTTGAGAGCACGCTGCTCGCGATCGGCGGCGGCGGCGCCGGGGTGGCCATCGCGTATTGGGCCGCCGGCCTCGTCCAGGCCTTCGTGCCGCCGACGCCGCTCCCCATCGAGTTGGCCACATCGCTCGACGGGCGTGCGCTCGCGTTCGCGCTCGGTCTCACTGCGCTCAGCGTGTTCGTTTTCGGCCTCGTGCCGGCATTGCAGGGATCCGCGGAATCGCTGGTGACGTCGCTGAAGGACTCGGCGGCGTCGGTGACGTCGTCCCGATCACGTGTGCGGCTCCGCGACGGCATTGTTGTGTTCCAGGTCGCCTTGTCGGTGCTGCTGGTCGTCTGCGCCGCGTTGTTCCTGCGGACCCTCCGGAACGCATCGGCGATCGATCCCGGCTTCTCGACCCGCAATGCGCTGCTGGCGACGGTCGATCTGCTCCCGGCCGGCTACGACCGCGCGCGCGGTGCGGTGTTCATGCGGACGCTGCTCGAGCGCCTGCGAGCGCTGCCTGGCGTCGAGTCCGCCACGACCGTCCGGCGGATGCCGCTGGGCATGAGCAACTCCGACACGTCATTCGAGGCGGTGGGCTACACGCCGGCGCCAGGCGAGGAGATGTCGGCTGACTACAACCCGGTTGCCTCGCGGTATCTCGAGACGATGGGCATTCAGTTGATTGAGGGGCGTGATATCGCCGCCGGCGACATCACCGACGCGCAAGACGTCGTGGTGATCAACGAAACACTGGCCCGCCGCTATTTCGCCGGACGCAAAGCGCTGGGCGGACAACTGAAGCTCTTTGGCACGACGCGCGACATCATCGGCGTTGCTGGCGACGGAAAGTACACGTCGATCAACGAAGCGCCCCGAGCGGCTCTCTACATGCCGGTGCAGCAGGTCTACGTTCCAGACGCCACGCTCGTGCTGAAGACCACCGGGGATCCGCTTTTGGTGCTGCCCGCCGTCCAGGCCACCGTGCGTGAGCTCGACCCGAACGTTCCGCTGTTCGAAGTGAGAACCATGGCGGAGCACCTCGAGTTTGCGACATTCGTGCAGCGCACAGCTGCGTCGGTCGTGACCAGCCTCGGCGTTGTTGCCCTGCTGCTGGCGGCCATCGGTCTCTACGGCGTGATTGCCGGCTCGGTGGCGCAGCGGATGTCCGAGATCGGCATGCGTATCGCGCTGGGCGCCAGCCGTCGGGACATCGTCGGGATGGTACTGTGGCAAGGCGCGAGGATCGCCGTGCTTGGGCTCGCGATCGGCCTTGGGCTCGCCGTCGCCGCGACGCGCCTGTTTTCGGGACTGCTTGTCGGTGTATCGCCGACTGATGCGGTGAGCTATCTGCTGACTATCGGCGTGCTGGCTGCCGTGGCTCTTGGTGCCGCGGCCCTTCCAGCGCGCCGCGCGGCGCGGATGGATCCGCTCACGGCGCTGCGGCACCAATAGGTGGATCGGTCGCGAAGGTAAGTGACGTTGCCCTTTTCTTGCCCTGGTGAGGCAACAAGGAGCAGCAAACGGCGGCAGGTGTCGGCACAAGGCGAAGGTCGGAATTCGCAGGAGTCTACGGGCATCAAGATCGAGTCCGGCAACACGCAGCAAGCCGCCGCAAATCGTGGTTAACGCTGCTTTTTCCGCCTGTTAACCGGAGGGTTGCTGGTTCGAGTCCAGCCCGAGGAGCCACAGATCCTTGGGTCCTTTCTGGGCCGATCGGTGGCAGTTTATTCCGGGCGGAGTGGTAACACTTTCGATCCGAACGGATTCTCAATCGGCTCTAGTCGACACGTCTCATCGTCAAAGTACCCCAAATCGTAGTGCATGAAGGTGACGAGCCAGGTGCGCTCGCCGACCTGCGTCACGCCGACGGGCTGACCGGCGAAGACGTGACTGAGATTCACCTTCCGCCCCCGGAAGCAGATCCGGCCGCACCCGGTCACCAGGATCGTCTGATCGTGGAACGGATAGGTCAGCTCCTCGAGGCCGCGATACACGCGCGATGAGCGCGCGTAGAGGTCTGCCGGGACCTTCATCGCCAGGGCCTGATGCGGCCGGTCCGTGTTGTAGCGCGTGACGAAGTCGTCGAAGCGGGCCTGCTGCTGAAGCACGTTGGTCGCGGCCGGTTTCGTCGCCTCGCGCTTCAAGGTCAGGTGCATGCGCTCATGCCGGCCGTTCTGCTGCGGCTGGCCGGGGGTGATGCGCTCGAGTTGGATCCCGAGGCGCAGCCACCAGACGGCGAGCTTGCTTAACCCGTAGATCGCCTGCGCCGACGCAAAGGGGACGCCGTTGTCGGTGCGAATCACCTGGGGAAGGCCGAACTCTTTGAAGGTCCGCTCAAACACCGTGAACGCGAATGTCTCCTGCGTGGTGAGCAGCGCCTCGCACGTGAGTAAGTAGCGACTGGCGAAGTCGGTGATCGTGAGGGGATAGCAGTACTTGCGATTGCCGAGCAGAAACTCGCCCTTGTAGTCGGCACACCAGAGCGCATTCGGTTGCGCCGGGCGCGAGAGCTCGGTGCCCGTCGCTCGCGGCCGCCGCCGGCGTCGATGCTGCACCAGGTGGTGGCGATCGAGCACCGCGTGGACGGTGCTGATGGCCGGCAGGTGCGGGCCGGTGAACTGCCGCCGGAGCTTCTCGCGAATCTTCGGGGCGCCCCAGCCCGGATACTCGCGCTTGAGCCGCACGATCGTGGCTTCAATCGGCGCCGGCAACCGATTCGCTTGTCGGTGCGCGCGGTGGCTGCGATCGCTGAAGGCCTGCACCCCGCAATCTTTGTAGCGGTCAAAAATCTTGTAGCCCGTCTTGCGCGAGATCCCGAACTCGGCGCACAGCGGCGCCATCTTCTCGCCCTCGAGCAGGCGGGCGACAAACCGGAGTCGCTCGTCCATGACGTGACACTCCTTCCAAGGCATGCCCCCTCCTGAAGGGGGCAAAGTGTCACCCATCCGCTCGGAATACGCTGTTACCTATCGCTCAGGAAGGACATTGTAGGGTCCTACGACTCAGGTGACACCTGAGCTCTCGTTTTAGCCAGCAGTCGTTCGTACGGGGTTTGACCGTCGAGGGCCCCGTGCGGTGGTGACTCACTGAGATTCCCAACTTCTGGAGCTCTCCGTGAATCCGAGGTGCGTCCCACAGCGGGTTCATCGTGGACATCTCGCGAATCGACGCCCGGACGTCGGCTGGCACGCCCGGCCGCCCCGTGCGATGTCGGCTTTTCCATGTCCAGAACAGGCGAAAGCCGCGCCGATGCCAGGCGAGCACGGTCGCTGGCTGCACGACGTGAAGCGCCGCACGCCAGCCGTGCCATCGCTGCGACAGCCAGGCCCACAGCACCCGATCAACTGTCGTGAAGCGAAGCCGCGGACGGCGGGACCGTGTAGTGTTCTGAAAACTTGGGCGAGCGGGTTTGGGTTGTCAGCGCAGCCGATCGAATTCCTCGAGCGACACTCGAAGTTGTCGAAGAATCTTGAAGAACAGCGGCGGGCCGATTTCTCGTCCACCATGCAGTGGGATCGTGACGGACCGCCCATCGCTGTGCGTCCAGCGTTCGTGACTGCCAGTCTGTCGGCGCCTCACGAAACCGAGCGCCAGCGCCACGCTTTGAAACTCGCGCGCCGTCGCGCTAGGCATGCACGATTTCGGTCGTGTCCTTCGGAAGCGCTTGCGCGCGGTCCTGATGCTCCTGGGCGATTAAATCAAATACGTGCTGGAGTTCAGCCAGGGCCGCCTCGCGCGTGTCCATCAGCGCGTAGCAACCTCCGAGAGCCGGGATTTCGGCTACCCACGAGCCGTCGTCTTGGCGGTAAAGGACGACCTTGTAATCGTCAAAGCCCATGGCGCAATTATACGGCGCGCAGCATGAATGCCAGACGCGAGTTCCATCTGTCCGGCAGCCAACAGTCGATTACTAATTTCGGTCAAGGAGGACTGAACAATCTCTGAACAATTCTTTGCCGAATACCAAGGAACAACAGGTTCTCATCCGAGCTACCGGCACGAAGAACCCGCGAGTCCAATCACCGGCGTTACGCTCTCCAGAAACCCTCGCGAATGAAGTCAAGCAGCGTCGGGGTCGACGATTTGCAGCCCTAGCTTCGCCGCGCGTTTCTTGAGTAGTTGCACTTGTTGGTCGCGGTGGCGCTCTTCGTAGTACTGCAGGCCTTTGTCGACGTACTCGTGTCCCCACTTGAGCATGCGATACACCAAACGGGCGAGCTTGTGTGCCATCGCCGTGATCGCCTTCGGCGCACCGAGCCTGGCGCGGAGGCGCCGGTATTGGGCACCCAGATAGCTGTGACTCCTCAGCAAGGTGGTGGCGGCCAGTCGTAGGGCGGTCGCGGCGCGATTGATGACGTGCCGGGTGCCTTTGCGAATCACCTTGCCGCCGGTGATGCGATTGTCGGGACACAGCCCGAGCCAGGAGGCGAAGTGGGCTTCGGTCTTCCAGCGCGTCATATCGACGCCGACTTCACTGATGACAGTTTGCGCCACCCCGACATCGATGCCATCGATGCGCGTGAGGTCAACGCCGCTGATGCGGTGCAGTTCGTGGCCCAAGTTGAACTGCGGCGTGTGGCTGCCGGCCTTCCGGCGATGTTTGACGCGCGTCTGGCGAGGAGCGACTGGTGAGGATGGCCCAGCGTTCGACGGTGCGTCAGGAATGGCCTTGTTGGCGAAGGTCTTGAGATGGTGTTCCAACGCGTGATCGCATTCCGCGATCCGCTGGAGGTACGCGTCGTACATCGTCACTTCCTGCTGGAGGACAAACAAGAGGTCAGACTGCCAGGTGCCTTCGAGACTCCGAGCGATTTGGTCCCGCGTGGCATGAATGCCAGGGTGACTCAAGGCGGCAAGCGTCTGCGGGTCACGTTCGCCCGCGAGGATCGCGCGGACAATGCGTTGTCCAGTCCACCCGCTCAGGTCACTGATGACATTGGCGAGTTGGACGTTCATTTGGGTCAGCACCTTCTGCATGCGTTGGATGCACGTGCTGACGGCCTGCACGTGACCACCACGTTGGCGCCAATACGTACGCACGATACGGATGTCGGCCGAGGGGGGGAAGGAATTCCGCAGGAGCCCGTACGTGTGCAGCTTCAGTAACCACTGGCTTTCCTGCACGTCGGGTTTCCGCCCGGGGAGGTTCTTGGTATGCCGCGCATTCACCAGATAGACCTCAAGACCTCGCGCGTCGAGGATTTCGTAGAGCGGGATCCAGTACACGCCGGTCGACTGCATAGCGACTGTGGTCACGCCACACTGCTGCAACCAATCCGCCAACCGATGCAGATCAGCGGTGAAGCACTCGAATCGGCGGACCAGGGTTGCTGGTTCGAGTCCAGCCCGAGGAGCCACAGATTCATCGACACACAGGCGCCTGATCGCCGATAGCAAATCGCCGTGCGCTAGCTTCGACACGAAGGCGGTTGCGCCGAACGCGAGAGACCGTTCCGTGACCGTCGGATCGTCCGTCGCCGTGAACACGATCACTTTCATCCGTGGATGCAGTTGCGTGATCTGACGACACACCTCCAGCCCGTGGACCTTCGGGAGGTTCAAGTCGAGCACCACCACGTCAGGCTGTAGTCGTTGCGCGGCCTCTAACAGAGCGCTGCCGTCTGCGACAGTTCCCACGACCTCGCAGTCCACGGCCAACAATCGGCCGACGGCTTTCGCCACATCAGGATAGTCGTCCGCAACCAGCACGCGGAGGCGTCTTGGCACCTTCGTCTCCATCGATGGCGTTCGCGAACCTGCCGCTACGGGCGCGGTGTGTCTACCAGGGATGTCATGCTGTGACTGGCGACTTGTGACACGGTCTTGTGCGCTTCGCTACGCCGCAACGTAATGGTGAACGTCGCGCCACCGTCGGGATTGTTGCGGGCATCGATAGTGCCCCCATGAGCGTCGACGATCGTCCGTGCGATCGTAAGGCCTATCCCGATGCCGTGCGATTTCGTGGTGACAAATGGTGTGAACAGCGTGCCAATGACATCTGCGGGCAAACCCGTTCCAGTGTCGCTCACTGAGACTTCGACATCGGCGACTCTGATTTCGCTCCTGATCGTGATGTGGCGCCGGGACGGCGGTGTCTCGGTCACCGCGTCCATGGCGTTCATCATCAGGTTCACGAGCACCTGCTCCAATAGAACCTGATCGCCGCTGATGACGCACCGATTCGGCGACAGATTCACAGTCGCCTCGATTTGCCGCGCCTTCATGTCGTGGTCGACGAGAGCAAGGCTGTCATTGATCACGACATGAAGATCGACTGGTTGCATGTCCAACTGATGACTTCGCAGCATTGTCCGATGGCGATCGATGATGTCCCTTGCCTGGACGGCCTGGGTCTGGATATCGGACAGAATCTCCTCGATTGTCTCGGACGTCGCACGATCGGCGGTGACCATCCTCTGAAGCGCTTCGGCGTTAACGATCATCGAACTCAGGGGTTGACCGAGCTCATGGGCGATCGAGTTCGTCAGCGCCGACATCGTCTGGCGCCGACTGGCGTCGGCGGCGAGCGCCAGGTTCCTCCGGCTCTCGATCTCGGCCCGCTGCCGTGCTCGGCGCTGGTACAGGAGTGCGACGATCAGGAGCGATTGGACTGCCAGCACGCCGACGGCGCTGAGCACCGTGCCCCTGTATGCGCTCCACAAGCTCGGAGCGCGATACAGCACAACGCTCCCTAGTGGCAACCGGCTCTCCGGGATGTCCCATTGCTGTAACTCGCGCCAGTCGAAGGTCGGTGGCCCTGGGAGCTGTGTCGGTATATTTACGCTTTTCGGGGACGCGCCGTTCAACAGTCGAACGGCTACGTCGGCCGTTCGGCGACTGAGATCTTCGATGGACAGCAGCGCTCCGCCGACAATGCCGGTGCCCATGTGCACGCTGTGGGCCGCAAACAGCGGCGCATTGGCTGCGGATCGAAGGTCGGCGAGCACTCGATCGTCCGCATACGCCGCCCCCACCGCGTCCGTGCCGAAGGTTACATAGAAGATCGCCGAGTTGTCTGGCAGGCTCGCACAGCGGCGCAGGATCTCCGGAAAGGAAAGATCGTCCAACCACACAAATGTCAACCGGTCATGAAATCGCCCGAGCTCGCCCTCGAGCTCGCGACGCCAGAACTGGGCGACTGCTCCGGACCCTATCACCATGAATACCTGCCTGGTCTGGGGCAGCAGCTGCAGCATGTCATCGACGATTCGCGGATAGTCGTTGTCGACGGCCACAGCGATCTCGTTGTCTCCAAGCGGAGCATCACTCAGATACCGCTGATCGACGGAGGCGAACAGGAGCGGCACGTCGGGAAAGAGCTGCTGTCGATGCTTGCGCGCAAATGCCGCTGCGGGGCCAGTGATCGTCATGATCAGGTCCGGCTTGGGACGATCGATGAAGATAGATTGGATGTATTGGACCACCGCTTGTTCAGACCCGTCACCAAAGCCTGCCGGACTCAGGACGACCTGGACGACGTTTACGGGCGCTTGGGCGCGCTTGTCCAATTCGACGCGGAAGTTGCCGGTGAACTGATCGATCGACAGGTCGCCGCGGTCGACCCATTGCAATATCAGCACTTGGCGGAGCGCCGGCTGGGCGTCGCTCGGTGCCGCGACGAGGAGCAGCGAGCATGCGAGCAAGCCTGCCAGCATGACGCGTGGGAATCTGCGATCCGCGCTAGTCTTGCACACGAAGTACAACACGGGCACTGTCAAGCGCTTTCTCTGCAGCAAGAATATACATCCTGCGTTGGACCATGAAATCGCTCTTTGCGGTCCTGATGCTCTTCTGCATGGTCCCTTCCGCGATCGCACAATCGATGGGAGAGGTGGTCGGTTCCATCGTGGACCAGACTGGTGCCCCGCTGCCGGGCGTCCGCGTGACGATTCGGGGTGTCGCAGTCCGCACGGCGAATACCGGCGGCGCGGGCGACTTCGCGTTTCCTGACCTCCCCGAAGGCGATTACGAGACCTCCGCAGAACTGAGCGGCTTCGAGCGGCAAGAGCGTGCCGTGCGCGTGGGAGCGGGAGAACGAGTCACCGTTTCCATGACCTTGCGAGTCGCCCTCGTGGAAAAGACGATTGTCACTGGCGCCAAGACGGGCGGGCGCGATGTTCAAGAGATTCCCATCGCGATCACTGCCGTCTCGCAAGCCGATCTCGGGCGCTTCGGAACCCAGACCATCGAAGGCGCAGCCGCGCTGGCTCCCTCGGTGACGCTTTCGCAGAACACTGGCTGGGGCCAACTCACGATCCGTGGGATCGGCACTTCAAATGTTCTGCTCGCCGGATCGGACCCCAGTTCGGCGATGTACCTGGACGGTGTGTACCTCGCGCGGCCGTCGATGGTGTTCGAGCGATTTCTCGATCTCGAGCGCATCGAGGTGCTTCGTGGACCACAGGGCACCTTGTATGGACGCAACGCGGTCGGCGGGGCGATCAACCTCATACCTCGCCCGCCCACTAACGACTTCCAGGGGTCCGGCCATGTCACCGCCGGAAACTTCGGAGAGCTTCGCGCGGATGCGCGGATAAGCGGGCCGCTCAAACGCGACAGAGTGATGGGGTCCTTCGCACTCGCGCGTGGCGTCCAGGACGGTTTCGTCCGCGACCTGGAGCATCCGGACCATCCGCTTGGCGGCGATGATGACACCGCTGCGCGGGGCCAACTGCGCGTGGTATTCGATCGCCGGACCAGCCTGCTGCTGTCGGCCGACGTCGACCACCAGGATGGCGTTCCACTGACCTACAACAAGGTGTTGATCGCGAAGCCGGGATTTCAATTCGACAACCCCCCCGATTTCCACGATGTTCGGTCGTCACTCCTCGCCTCGAATCACACGCTGCACGGCGGCGCGAGCGCCCGTCTGACGATGACGCTGACACCCGCGACCACCCTGGTCAGCCTGACGGCGTTTCGTGCGCTGGACCGCGAATTTCTGGTGGATTCCGACAGCACCGAGCTCGACCTGATCAACACGCATATAGACGAGCGGCAACATCAACTCTCACAGGAGCTCACGATCTCGGGCCAGCGGCCCCGACTGACGTGGCTCGGTGGCATGTTCCTGTTCAGCGAATCGCATCACCAACCGATCCGGTCCGAACAGCCGGCGGGACCATCCGAACGCCGACTCGACCCGCACGTGGACGCGGCCAGCCGCGCCGCGTTCGGACAGGCATCGCTTGCTCTGACGTCGCAGCTTTCGGCAACCGCCGGCGTTCGCTACACGCACGAGGGGAAGGACATCGACAACAGCGGGGGACGCTATGCCCTCGACGATCCGAGCCTGCCGATTCCGGGTTCGGTCTACGGCTATTCCGATTCCATTGCCCACAGCGCCTGGACGCCCAAGATCGGCCTCGAGATGACGCTGTCGAACGGCGCGCTCGCTTACGTATCGGCGACGCGAGGATTCAAGAGCGGCGGCTTCAACCCCTCATCGACGGCGCCGGGCCTCGGCTACGCTCCTGAATGGGCGTGGAGCTACGAAGGCGGGTGGAAGGGTGCGATCATGGGCGGCCGTTCCCGGTTCAGCACGTCGGCCTTCGTGATGGATTACACGAACCTGCAGGTGCAGACGCCGATCGGGATCGGGGTCTTCGACATCCGCAATGCCGCAGCCGCCACGATTCGTGGCGTTGAAGTGGAGAACACGTTGCGGATCGGGCGCGGCATTGAAGCCGGCGGCCATGTGACCTGGCTCGACGCCACCTACGACCGGTACATCGCGGTCGCTGTCGATGGCTCCACGGGAGACGTCTCCGGCAATCGCTTGAACAACGCCCCGGAGTGGGCGGGGCGCCTGTGGATCGAGTGGGCCGGCGACATCGGCCACTCGCGTCGACTGTCCATATCAGCGGAGTCGACGGCACAGTCGACGGTGTTCTACACGCCGTTCAACGACAGCATCCAGCGGCAGACTCCGTATGGCTTGCTTGGCGCTCGGGTCGAGTGTGGCCCTGTCAATCGGCGGTGGACAATCGGCGCGTACGCACGCAACCTCACGAACACGGACTACGTCACGGGAACCTTCGGCACGCCGCCAACGGCATTTGCCGGACGTCCTGGACCCTCGCGTCAGTTTGCAGTTGATTTCACCGTACAGCGATAAGAGTGGACGGCACCACGTGCTTTGGTGTGTTCGGTACGCGAGGGATTCTGCGACCTGCGGGATCGAGCAAGCGCGTTATCTGCACCACAGCGGGCCTCGTACGTTACGCCTTCTTCCTGGACTCGTAGAACCACCAGGGTCCGGCTGAGGCCGGACCCTGCTCTCTACCTTGGATCCTTACCGGTTATCACGATCTCCTTCGAGACCTCGAGGGCTGGCTCCGCGACGATCTTCGTCGCCGAGACCTTCATGCCCTTCTTCAGATCCTTCACCGTTCCTGTTGACATTCCGACCCGCCGCTTACGGTTGTTCGATGTCGCAGGAGGTGATCCGCCAGTTGGTGTTCTCCTTGCGCCACAGCCCGCGGAGAACATCGCCGTCGCCGCTGGGAGTCTTGAAACCCACGTTCATCCCGACGCCTGCTGGCCTGTGGTCTTGCTGAATCCGTACGACCCAGTTGTCGATGAGCTGCTAACGACGGGCGCCGGGTTCCGAGCAGGTGCCTCCGAGCGGACCTCAGACTGCTGGGGGTGGGCGATCGGGAGAGCTCCGATCGTCCACGCGCAACAGGGGGGAAGGGTCACAAAGCTGAACGGGCCGAATGAGAGTCAACTCAGCCCACCGTATGACACGTCGCAGCCGCGACATGTCACGGGCTCGGTCAAACGTTCGTTTGCCCCGAAAAACGCCTCGTTCCCAGCTCTCCAAGAATCACACGCCTCAGGCGCTTGGCACGTCCGGTGCACCGTCGACGCGCAGAGAGGGCGAGTCAGGCCCACGTCCACCCCCTCACGACATAACAGCAGACGGAGCAACGGCACGCCAAAAGGAGTACGACAAATGACAGTGAGACAAGTGATCGCGATAGGTCTGGCCATTCTTGGCACCGCTGGAGCGGCGTACTCACAGGTGACGTCGAAGACCGAAAACGTCAAGGGTGAGGCCAAGGTCGACACCGTGAAAATGACGGGCGAAGTGGTCTCGGTCCAGGGCAACTGGCTGCTCGCCAAAATGCAGCCGTTAGGCAATTACAGCCTGTTCAACGTGCAGCCAGGTCGGGAATTCATCATTGACGGACAGAAGAAGCTGATTGGCGATCTCAAGCCGGGCACGATCCTCACTGGGATGATCACGACGAGGACGACGCCTGTCACGGTCCGCACGACGAGCAAACTCGACGGCACAGTATGGTGGGCACAGGGCGACTACGTGGTCCTGACGCTCGAGAACGGCGAGAACAGGGAGTACAAAGTCCCGGAGTCGTTCCAGTTCAACGTCTCGGGCAAACCGGCGACCGTTCGCGAGCTGAAGCAGGGGATGAAGGTCACGGCCACGAAGATCGTCGAAGAGCCACAGTCCGAGATCTCGAGCGAAACGGTCATCACGGGGAAATCACCCAAGTAGAAAGACGATCAAGACGTCGCGGGACGTGGCCCTCGTTCGGCGGCCAGCGCACGAGGGGCGATCGTCAGGCTGTGACACGACCGCGTTCGATCGCTTCGACGAGGTGGTTCAGATGGTGCCCGGCGGGCGACGCGCGTACGATCTGCGCACAAGGATGAAGTCCTATGGCGTGTGACGGACGCGCGCCGTCGCTTCGATCTGTATTTCGCTTGTGTCCTCGACAGTGAATGCGATGGCCCACAGTGCGCCAGAGGTGTTCCAACCCGCACCGCCGGCTCCGGACAGGTTCGATTGGATTCAGCTCACGTCGGGCCAGTGGCGTAAAGGCGAGCTGATCGCACGCCTCCGTCGCATAACCGTGCGCTCGCCGCCGCGGGACTCCCGCTGGTGGTGGCGAATCCACGTCAGGTCCGCGACTTCGCCAAGGCGACGCGACAGCTTGCCAAGACCGATCGACTGGATGCGGACGTTCTGGCGCTCTTTGCAGAGCGTGTGCGCCCACATCGACGCAAGGGAGATGTTCTCGTGAGCCAGCAGGTTCGGAGCTGTCGTGTCTCCTCGAGCGCCGGGTGAGCGGCCTGACGTCGCGAGTCGACACGGCCGTGAGCGGCGCTCGGCGACAGTGGGTTGTCGTACGTTCGACTCCGCGCGCCGACCCCGTAGTGTCTCACTTGTGATGGCCGACGAAGTCGTCGTCTGCATGACTCGAACGGCCGCCTCGACGAGCATGAACGAGCCGGTTCGGCGACTCCGAAGGAGCTAGAATTTCTGTGGCGAAACTATCTCTTGTATGTGTGCTGTGCGCGGGAGTGCTGACGTTCGCGCCGGCTATCTCGATAGCCCAGACCCGAGAGGCGGAGAGCCAGGTCACGGTCCAGGGAACTGTTGAAGCCGTCGACTACACTGGCCGCGTAGTGACGATTCGAGGGCAACAGGGCAATGTGGTGACCCTGGATGTGCCGGCCAATGCGCCGCGGTTCGAGCAGGTCAAGGTTGGCGACCCCGTGACGGCCACCTACTACGATCGCATCAGCGTGCGGGTGAAGCCCGCGGGCGAGCTCGCGGTCGACCGCACGGAGGAGGCGCTGATCGCGGCGCCACCCGGGGCTCTGCCGGGTGCTACGAGAACCAGGCAGCGAGTGGCGACCGTGACCATCACCGGTTGGTCCCCCGTCGACAGGGTCGTGACTTTCATCGGACCGAATGGGACGGCCTACTCGCGCCGGCTGCTGGACACCACCGACCCCGCGATTGTGGAGGGTCTCAAGGTGGGTGATCGCGTAGACGTGACCCGGACCGAGGCCGTGACGGTCTCCGTGCAGGCGGCCACCGCCACCGTCACCGACAACGAATTCCTGCACCGCTTCACGGCCTCGGCCATGATCGGGTGGGACAACCAGTTCGGCGGCAAGATGATCAAGGAAGCGACTGGTCGGACGACAGGAGGAGTGCCGATCAACCTGGACCAGACAACCTACGACGAGGTGTACGGCCGGATTGGGATGTTCAAGATCGGCGTCGGCTATCGGACTACCCCGCGCGCCGAGGTCGTATTGAACTTCGTGTGGTCCAGCAGTTCTGCGGAGGAGACAGGAGTCGTGATCGGCACGGTGGGCGCGAACACGGCGGCGATCCCCGTTACTGTCAACTTCACCTCGTTCAAGTATTGGGGCCTCGAGGTGGGCCAGCGATGGTTCTTCGCACGCACCCGCTTCACACCCTTCGTAGGCTACCTCGTAGGCACCAACCGTCACCAGGACATCTATGGCACGTTCGTCAACGTGCCTCCCAATCTCACGCCAGGACTTGCAGCGCAGAACGGCAAGTTCTTCGAAAAGTCGTGGGCGATCAGCTTGGGCCCGACCGGTGGCGTGCTCATCGGCGTGGGTCCCTTCGAGGTGATTGCCGAGACGCAGCTTCGCTTTATCGGCGGGCTGTCGGACGTGGACTGGCTGGTCGAAGAAGGCCTCCGCGATATCAACTCCGAGAGCTCGCGCTGGTCGTTTCCGATTCTGCTGGGCGGGCGCATCCGGTTCTAAGCGACACGCGATCATTACCTTCACACGCGCGCGTCCGGTGACGGGGTTCCCTCCGATCGACTGCGTGAACCTCATGGCAGGCTGGCTCAGGGAAGTCGCGACACTTCAGGCGTTGGCGTGAGCCTGCGATCGAAAATGCTCGACAGCTCGGCGTCGAACGGTGTGAGCTGTTCGGGGTAACGCGCAGAGATTCTCAAGACACCGATGAGACTCCTTCGCCGTCGGATTCCCGGTCGCCATCCGAACAACGCCGCGCGGATTGACCGCAATCCGGGGCGCCCGGCGCGCGTGCTGGCGCACGTCCACTTCCTGGCGACGAGTTCGCGATGCCATCGAAGAATCCTGTTGCACGGATTGCCAACAGCGTATTTCCAGAGGTCGTACTGGATGCGGAAGTCGGCCTCGTCGTCGTTGAGCGTGCCACGGTGCCTGAATGCACCACGAAAGATGAACAGGTTCCCGACGTAAGGCGGATTGCGGCTGTGCGCGAACATGCCTCCGTCGACGAGCGAGTGGGCCCACAGCTAATGTTTGGGCGCTAACCAGGCGTCCCTTATAATTCGCCCCACCCTCGGTTCCCAACCCATCTCGGATGGCCCATTGGGGGCTTACCGGCCGGGCCGTCGTCGCGGCGTGGCCAGTCGCGTGCCTTCGCGCTCTCTTCACGCGCGTATCGCGTCGGAGTGGGTGAAGCAGGAGTGACCAGAGTCAGACGAGGGTTCTTCCCACTGGAGACACGCATTGCTTACGCGGAGATGGCGAGGTGCATTCGTTGCGGCGTTCTTGTTCACATCAACGGCGTCATCGGCGTCGGCCCAGAACTACAGCTTCGACGCCAGACGAATCGCATTGGGGGGCGCCGGAGGGACTCCGAATGTGGCATCGAAGCTGGTCGAACGGCAGCGTCGGTACAAGTCGATCCTGATCCCAGTGGGGCTGGTGAAGGTCTTGAGCGATATCCACGTGTTCTACCCGAACCGGGAGGATTTCGATTTTTCTCGCGCCGTCGAGTTCGGCACCGCTCCGCTGCACTTCGTCATCGGGCGAAGTGAAGACATCACCGCTGCATCGTTCTTCCGCGACCTGATCCAGGCGCAGCTCCAGTCCGACCTGAATGCCTACCGCGACGGCGGATTCGACACTCCACTCAAGACGTCCGAAGAAGGTCTCATGGCGATCACCTGGGGCCATACGTTCATGCTGCACGAGAGCGACCGGAGCTTTCAGGGTATTTACGTCGGCGCGGGTCCGTATCTCGCCGCGCAGGCGTATGGGGATTTCGATGCGGAGTTTGAGAAACTGCTGAACAGTACGACCGACAGGTACGTTCGAACGGCGAGTATGAACCTCGGTGGAGGGGAGATCGACCAGCTTGCCCTCGATATCACCGGGTCGTATCGCGCGCGCTTCCCCGTCTTCGCACAGGACGGCCCTAATGCCAGCCGCAATGGCATGTATGTTGTGGCGAACTACCATCACCTGCAGGGGTTTCGCTTCGACGAGTTCAATGCGCAGCTGCGGCTGGACACCGACCCGGGTGGTCTCCTTGTGCCCAACCCACCCGAAGCGCCCTTTACGCTGGACTGGGAGACATCGTCAACGGGCATCGGTCTGGCTCTCGACTTCGGTGTCGCTTTCGCCCTTAACCGCTGGGACTTCGGCGCCGGTGTGAGCGGCGTCGCGAACCGGATCACGTGGCGCGACATCACGCAACACGAGCTCGGCCTCGTGAGTCTTTTCAACGGCACCGAGTTCGTTCATGTCAAGCTGCCACGCACCAACCGCACGATTCAAATCGAGCTGCCGGTCACCTATACCGGCGACATCTCGTATCACAGGGATGCGTGGTCCGCTTACACGGAATACTCGAACGGTCTGGGGGGAACCAACTTCCGCGCCGGTTTGGAGTACAGGTTTGGTGCCATGGAAGTGAGAGGTGCCGGCCGATATTCGGAAGGCAGCTGGTATCCATCGGCCGGCGCCGGCTTCAACCTGACGCGCAATTTTGGCGTCGACGCGGCGTTCTACGGCACCAAAACCTTCCTCGAGCCGCACCCCCATGTCGGATTAGCCATCTCCTTGCGCTTCGACAGAAGGTAGCCACTCCAGACCGGTGAGCGCGAAGGAATCGAGCATGTTCGGCGAGGCCGAAGGCCGACGCCGACTTGGCCTGCCGGCCCTGACTCGAAGCTGAGACTCAACTGCCCACCTTCGCTGTCGCACCGGCCGCGACGAACAAGCTGCGCGCGAATGGCGTAGCACATGGCACACGTCGAATCCTCGCGGAGGCGTCGTGGTGGGAGAGTGCGACCGCTTCTCATGGACTCGTACTTAAGGAGAGCAAAGATCCAGCGGGCTTCCTACTGGTGGCTGGTGCGCCACAAGAAGTCGTAACGAAAGCCGATTGTGAACACGTTGTCACCCGAAGCGCCCGTCGCCGTCACGCTATCGAGATCGATCTTGCTCTCGGTATAGAGCTTCGCCGTTCTGGCAACGAGCCACTCGCCGCCAACGATCACATATCTGGTTTTGAATTCAGGATTGAGCAGCGGGTCCTTGACGTCCGGCTCCAGGTCGGTGAAACCGCCAATCAAGCCGATCGGTCCCAACCCGACGCGCGCATACAATTCGACGCCGTTCGCATCGAATGCAACGGGAACGTTCATCCCGAGGATCGGGACCTGCGCCATGTCGCCATTTTGCTGATGGGAGTACACAAGCCCGAACTCCAGCACTCGCCAGTTGATGTAAGTGCCCACGGCCGCGTAATCGGCGTCGCCGCCCAGGCCGCGGACCAAAGACTGGATCGTCGGGGACCAATTGGTATGCGTCGCTGTTCCGCCGATTTTCACTCCCGGCAGAATCGTGAGTTGGACCGAACCGCCGACGCCATTCGAGTCAGCGCCGCGGAACTGCCCCTGGAAACCGACTTCGAGTATCTTGAAAATCGTGTTCCGGTAGTTCACGACACGGTCGGCACGGCCGGTACCTGAAGCCCCACCGTCAGTACCCGCCACATAGGTTGATGTTCCCTGCCCGCCAAACACGTTGAATCGGTCGGTCGTGTAGCTGGTGACATCGTAGTGGACCGAGTTCTGCTTCCCAATGGCGACTCGGCCAAGCCACCCGAAATCGATGCCGACAAAACCAAGGCGTGCATCGAACACCGTGTTGGTGTCAGTGTCTACGACGCCAAAGTCTCCAGGCCCAGACGCGGAGAGGTTGAACTGCGTCGAGCTTTGAACCAGCTTTATTCCCCACTCGGTGCCGGCGAATATCTTGACTGCGCCCCGTGTTCGGAAATTGATGCCTGCGCGGGTGGCGTTGTCCTGCACCTCTGCGGTGTCATCGAAGGCGGCCAGGTGAGTACGCAATTGACCGTATGGCTCGAAGGTTCCAATAAAGTCGCTCCCTCCGCTCGTCTCGCTGGTGCTGCCCACGGCAAATTCCCCACCGCAGCCATCGAACACCCAAATCCCCGCGTCGTCGTATCCCCAGGTCTTTCCCAGCAGGCAACTGGACTCGCCCGTCGAGCGCAACAACGCGACTCCCGCGGCAGTATCGGCCGCACAGACTTGCCGTTCACCCTGCTTGGCAACGCAGGATATGACCTGCGGAAGGGATTGGGTAGCCGGTGCTTGTTGCGCCACAGCGCTCTCGGGCACGAATGCGCCACCAAGGATCACGAGCATGCTCATTCGAAAAACGGCGCGGGATGTCAGGACACTATGCAAAACGTCGTACATGGCATTCCCTTTCCTCTGCGGCCCTTGGGATTCGCGACGGTGCTCGATATCAGCGTCAAGCCGCCAGATCCCTAGCGCACGCGCGTGGTCCAGCTCGATATCCGCACCACTGCTGCCTCGTGGGCTACGCCTTCTTCTCGGGCTCGTAGTTGGTGACGGTCGTCGTGCGGACAGTGAGGGGCTGCGTGGTCGTGAGCGCCGTGGCGGTGAGGAACGTTCCAGGCGTAAGGTCGATCAGGCGCTTGGACTTCCCATCGATCGTGAACTGCTGACTAGGTTGGATGTTGAGCATGCGGTACTGACCGCTCGGCTGCATCCTGGCGAGCAGGATGTTCTTATCCCCCAGCACCACCTCCCCCGTGATCTGCTCGGTTGTAACTTGACTCTGTCCAGCCTCCTTCGTCGTCGTCGTGGTCTGGGCCCAGAGCGCCGGTGCCATAGCGACCACAGCGACACAAACGATGATTCCACGTCGTGAAGTCATTGCTGTTCTCCCTGCGTTGGTGACAATCACATCCC
>Ga0070674_100000439_pt1 | contig 21007 bp, 17 predicted proteins | sample KBSM33metaG_FD_65344 | JGI IMG/M metagenome (GOLD analysis project Ga0070674, IMG submission 65344) | Miscanthus rhizosphere microbial communities from Kellogg Biological Station, Michigan, USA - KBS M3-3 metaG | ecosystem: Host-associated > Plants > Roots > Rhizosphere > Soil ... | reverse complement strand
GGCACCATGCCCCAGTGCCGGCTGTCCGAGCTGTTGTTGCGATGGTCGCCCATCACGAAGTAGTACCCGTCGTCGATCCGCTTGGGGCCGAAGTCGTCGTGGCTGCGATACTCGGGTGGCACGAAGTCGTCCGGCAACGGCACGTCGTTCACATACACGCGACCATCGACGATGCGGACTTCATCCCCCTCTTCTGCGATGACCCGTTTGACGAATGATTTATCCGGATTGAGCGGGTAGTAGAGCATCACGATATCGCCTCGTCGCGGCGCGCCTACGCGATAGGCGAACTTGTTGACGATGAGACGGTCTTGATCGGCGAGCGTGGGCGCCATGCTCTGGCCTTCCACGCGCGCGACCTGGAATCCGAACGTGACGATCAGGGTCGCGTAAACGGCAGCTGAGAAGAGAGTCTTGAACCACGCGACGAGCTCGTCCTTCCACACGCTGAGGCGCTGGGAAAGCGCATCAGCAGGTGGATCTTCGACCTCGAGGTGGAGGGCGGCGACGGCGGTCTGTGGATCGATGCCGGGCTCAATCGGTACGACTACAGCTTCAGATACTCCCGGAGTCGTTTGGTCTGCGTGCGGCTCACTGGTATCTCCGTGCCCTTCGTATCTTTCATCCGAAGGATATAGTTCCTGCTGAACCAAGGGACGATCTCCTTGATTTTGTTGATGTTCACCAGATGCGACCTGTGGACGCGCCAGAAAATATCCGGATCCAGCCGCGCCTGCAGGTCGTCCAGGGTCCGGTAGTTGGAGGTTCCCGCTACTTGCCCTGTAACTATGTTAATCGAGTCGTCCGCCAGCGAGGCATAGATGATTTCCTCAGACTGCACGAGCATGAAGCGCTCGCCGACCCGAATAGCCACCTGATCTCGCCGGATCTGGCGTCCGGCCATCATTTTGACGATCTTCTCGAGCTGGTCGTTCACTGGGAGGGGGCCGGCCGGCGTCTGCCGCTCGGCTTCGACCCGCCGGCGGGCGCGCTGAAGGGCCTGTTCCAGCCGTCCTGATTCGACAGGCTTGAGCAGGTAATCCACGGCATTGACCTCAAATGCCTCGATTGCGTGCTGGTCGAACGCGGTGACGAAGACCAGGGCCGGCGGCTCGTCGCCCCTCTCGAGCAGTCGGCGCGCCACCTCGAATCCCCCCAGTCCGGGCATCTGGATGTCCAGGAACACGAGGTCGGGCTCGTGTCTTTCAACGGCGGCCAGCGCCTCCAGGCCATCTGCCGCCTGCCCGACAATCTCGATATCGCCCAGCTGGTCGAGCTGATAGCACAGCTCCTCTCGAGCCAGCTGCTCGTCGTCAACGACAAGAACTCTCATGCGTCTCCGGTGGGGTCAGACCCCTTCACGTGTTTGCACATGTGAAAGAGTCTGACCCCACTCATGCCGTGATCTGATGCACGGCCGTCAGTTCAGGAACCTCGATGCGCGCGCTGGTGCCGTGGCCAGGTTCGCTTGTGAGTTGGAGTTGGTATTGATCGCCGTAGATCACCGCGAGGCGTTCCCGCACATTGGCCAATCCGATGCCGCTCGACATCGGCTGATCCAACCGGTCGAGCACGAATCCCATTCCGTCATCCTCGACCTCGATGATCGCCCGGCCGTTTTCCCGGCGGCTCCGAATCGTGATCGCGCCCGGGCCGACCTTTCTCGCGAAGCCGTGCTTGATCGAGTTTTCGACGAGCGGCTGCAGGATCATGCTCGGAACGATGATGTCGAGAGTGTCGGGACCGATCTCTTTCCGGACGCGAAGCCTGGGCCCGAAGCGAATGACCTCGATATCGAGGTACTCGTCGATCGACTCGAGCTCTTCACGCAGCGTGACGAAGTGCTGGTGGCTGCGAAGCAACCGTCGCAGGAGAGCCGAGAGCTTGATGATCAGCGTGCGCGCCGTATCGGGCTGCGAGCGAATGAGCGAAGAGATCGAGGTCAGTGTGTTGAAGAGGAAATGCGGGTTGATCTGACTCTTGAGCGCTTCGATTTTCGCTGCCAGCAGGAGCTGCGCCTGCTCCTGCAGTCGATGTTCGACGCGCGCGGAATTCCAGATCTTGATTGGTGTGGCGACTGCGACTACCGTCACGAGCACGACCACCAGCGTCATCCATGGTGACGGCGAGCCGAGGTAGAAGAGCCGCTCAGCGCCGAAGCGGGTCCCTAGTGCCTGGCGCAGCAATTCGAGCGCGACGGTCGCCAACAGTAAGGCGAGTTGCCAGTTGGACTCGAAGTTTCGAACCATCTTCCACAGATGCTTCCGCAGGTCGACGAAGACGAATGGCGTGAATTGCCAGATCGCTTCCTTCGGGCAGACTTCGCGCAATCCGCCACCGGCAAAGCCGCAGCCGACGGCGAAGGGGAGGGCGATCCATTCGTTGGCGATGACGGCCGGTGTCGCCGCAAGCAGACCGACGAGCGCGCCGGTGTAGGGACCGGCGAGAAGCCCGGCAAGGAAAGCCCCTTCGAGAGTGAGGTCGGCCGCGTCGTACTTCAGGATGACGCGGCTCGTGACGCCCGCCATGAGAGGGACACCGAGCGACAGTGTGAACACCAGGCGATCGACCCAGCCGCGTCGCTCGAAGATCAAGATGCGACGGAACCGGTGGAATCGCGCGAGCATCGTCGCGAGCACCGCGATAGCCGCCAGCCGGACGAGCAGTGTCAGCAGGAACTGCTCGGGCGTCAGAATGCGAGGTTCCACCGAAGGGCATTGTACGAGGCTCTGGGCTTTGGGCTCTAGACTTTGGGCTCCAGGCTCCGGGTCTGAACGTGCCTAAAGCCGAAAGACCATAGCCGAGAGCCTGATATGATTCAGAGATGATCGGTCCGTTGATTAAGGGCTTTCTCCTCACCGCCCGGCACATGTTCAAGAAGCCGGTGACGGTCAACTATCCGTACCAGAAGGTCCCCGTATTCCCGAAGTATCGCGGCAAGCAGGTCCTGATGAGGGACGAGAACGGCCTGGAGAAGTGCGTGGCATGTGGACTCTGTTCCGTCGCCTGCCCGGCCGATGCCATCTACCTCGAGGCTGCCGAGAACGACGGCTCGGTGATGGCCGGGCCGCGTTACGCCAGCATCTACCAGATTCACAAGACCCGCTGCATCTTCTGCGGTATGTGCGAGGAAGCGTGCCCGGTGTCCGCCATCTTCATGGGCAAGGACTACGAGCTCGCGGTCTACAGCAAGGACGACTTTGTCTGGGACAAGGCCGACCTGCTGGTCGCGCCGCCGGCGAATGCCAAGGCCCCCGCATCCGGTCTCCCGACTCCGGCCTGAGGCCGAAGCTCGCACGAGGTGATTCCTCCCTTCCTCGACGCGCTCAACGAGCGAGTCCTCGTCTGCGACGGCGGGATGGGGACGATGCTCTACACGCAGGGCGTGTTCATCAACCGATCCTTCGATTCCCTGAACCTGAGCGATCCCGCACGCGTGGTCGCGGTGCACGAGGCCTACGCGCAGTCGGGCGCTGACGTCATCGAGACCAATACGTTCGGGGCGAATCGCCTCAAGCTGCGCGCGTTCGGTCTGGCCGAGCGCCTCCACGAGATCAATCACGCCGGTGCTCGCCTGGCGCGCGAAGGTGCGCGGGGGACGGCCTACGTTGCCGGTGCGATCGGGCCGCTGGGTTTGCGTATCGAGCCCTGGGGCCGGATGGGGCGCGACGAGGCCGAGGAGTACTTTCGCGAACAGGCACAAGCGCTCATCGACGGCGGCGTGGACCTCTTCATCCTCGAGACCTTTCGCGACCTGAACGAGATTCGCGCCGCGATAGCCGCCGTCCGCAGCGTGTGCGCGCTGCCGATCGTCGCCCAGATGACGATCGAGGACGATGGCAACACGCTCGATGGGACAGCGCCGGAGCAGTTTGCGCCGTCGTTGCAGGAGTCGGGTGCCAATCTGATTGGCCTCAACTGCAGCATCGGTCCGGCGCACATGCTGGAGACGCTCGAGCGCATGACCGCGTCGACGACAGTCGGCCTGTCCGCGCAGCCCAACGCCGGCCGGCCTCGCGACGTCGAGGGACGCACGATCTACCTGACGTCACCCGAGTACATGGCGTCCTACGCCCGGCGTTTCGCCGAGCGGCGCGTTCGTCTGGTGGGCGGATGCTGTGGCACGACACCGGATCACATCGCTCAGATCAGATCTGCGCTGACCAAGGGCAATGCCACGTCATCGATCACGTCTCGTCGCGGCGGGCCTTCAGCCCCGCCTTCGCATGCGCAGGGTGAGGCACCGATCAATCCATCAGAGAAGTCGGTTCTCAGCCGCGCCTTTTCCAACCGGCGATTCGTTCGCATGATCGAAGTGGTGCCGCCGCGAGGTCACGATACGAGGCCCGCGATCGCCCAGGCGCTCCAGCTACGCGCTCGACGCGTCGACGCTATTCACGTGCCCGACGGTGCGAGTGGCCCGCGCCTCAGCCCGTTGTCGCTGGCTGTCCTGATTCGCCAGCAGGCGGGCATAGACGTCGTGCTGCAGTTCTCGTCGCGCGACAAGCCGTTGATCGTCATGCAGTCCGAGTTGCTCGGCGCGCATGCGCTCGGTATCCGCAACGTGCTTCCCGTCACCGGCGATGTGCGGCCGGTGGGGGATTACTCGGACGCGACATCGGTGCTCGACGTCGATTCGATCGGCCTCGTCAACGCCGTGTCACGTCTGAACAAGGGGTTGGATGTTGGCGGCCAGACGATCGGTGGCGCTGCCGCGTTTTACATCGGTGTCACGGTCAATCCGGCGGCCGACGATCTGGATGAAGAGATGCGCCGATTCGCATGGAAGGTCGAGGCGGGTGCCGAGTACGTCATCACCAGGCCCGTGTTCGACGTCAAAGCCTTTGAACAGATGCATCGGAGACTCGAGTCCGCAGGCCTGCCGGTGGTCCTCAGCATCCGTCCGTTCGAGAACGTGCTCGATGCGGAGTATCTGGCGAACGAAGTACCTGGTGTGCGCGTGCCGTTGGACATGATTGAGCGCATGCGACGTGCACAGAACGTCGAGGCCGCTGCGCAGGAAGGTGTTGCGATCGCCCGCGAATTCATGCACGAGCTTCGGAGCATGGTTCAGGGCGTGAATGTGGTGCCACCGCTGGGCCGATTCGATCTGGGATTGGCCCTACTCGATGCGATCGCATGATCGCAAGCAGTACGATTGCACCTTCGTTGCCTGTTCACCTAATGTAAACAGTGCTTGTCGGGATCGGGAAGGCCTTGTATAGTGCCGAACGGCAGTCCTCACGTGTCCTGTCGCGTGTCATGCCGGAAGTCGAGCGAGTTGAACAGGTTGCGGGCTACAGTCCAGACGGAAGTGGCCCAGGTCAAGTCAGGATTGAGGCCCCTCAGACGGGCCCACATGTGAGGAGCCACGATGGCCCTGTTCGAACGCGAAGATGATCTGCGACCCGACGCTGCCTCCCGCGCCCTTTCGGTGACGGCCGTCGAGAACGACTTCGTTGAGAACGTCTACGAGAACCTCGCCAAAGTCTACGATCTGACATTTGGTCCGGCGCTTCATCCAGGGCGCCTTGTTGCGCTCGAGGGGATGGGGCTCAAGCCCGGCGATCGCGTCCTGGAAGTCGGCATCGGCACCGGGATCAACGCGCCGCTCTATCCGCGCAACTGCCACATCACCGGCATTGACTTCTCCGCGAAGATGCTCGCGAAAGCGCACGAGCGCGTCGAGCGCAAAGGCCTGCGCAACGTCAGCCTCATGGAGATGGACGCGGCGAACCTGTCGTTCCCCGACAACTCCTTCGACGTCGTCTATGCCCCGTACGTGATCAGCGTGGTGCCCGATCCCGTTCAAGTCGTCGGCGAGATGCGACGCGTCTGCCGGCCCGGTGGCAAGATCATCGTCCTCAATCATTTCCGCAGCCCCAATCCACTGCTTGCGAAAATCGAGCGCGCCATCTCGCCGTTCACGGTGCACATCGGCTTCAAATCCGATCTCGACCTGCCTGGTTTCCTTGCGCAGGCGGAGCTGAAACCGATCTCAGTCCAGAAGGTCAGCTTCCCGCGTATCTGGTCGCTCGTCACCTTCATCAAGGACTGACAGTCCACGCCGAGCGGATCGCGGTCGATTCCTCTGGCCTCTCGATTGCAGCGCCTCATTGGGTGTTGTTTACACCCATAACATCCTTAACGTCCTTAACACCCCAAGGCGTTCGTTCGAAGGCTCGTACGATCCTCGGCTGGACACCTGGCCTGCGAAATCTCGTGTCTGGCGGTGTATTACCGTGCGGATGTCTCGTCGGCAGCTACGAGACGTGGACACGCGGTGTGATCACGATAGTGGACGAACGGGGCAGGGGTTGTCGCGACGATCGTCATCAGGCGAACGCAATCCTCTGATTCGAGCTCGACGACTTCAAGACTTCCTGAGCTACCCCCGTCCTTCGTCCCTGATCGTTTAGATCCTCGTTTGCGGGCGTTCTAGATCTTTACCTTCGGGCGACCCCGCGGCTTCTTTGGCGGCTTGTCGAGCGCCTTGAGAAGGATGTCGGCAGCCACTTCGGCGCCGTTGGTCTCCGGCTTCTTCTTGGGCTTCGGCTGCGCGAGCAGCTTGTCCAATGCGCCTTCCCACTTTCCCGCCATCAGGTCGTCGTGCCCGATGATCGCCGAGCGCAGATGTTTCGGCATCTCCTCGACGATCACGTCGTACTCGGGGAAGTGTCCGCGCGGTGTATAGAGCACGGCAGAATCGTTGGCGATGCACTCGGAGATGATGCCGTAGCCCGGCTTGGTGACCACGGCTTCGGCGGCGCCGACGAGATCCTCGTAGCGGACGCCGATGTTGTACATCGCCTCTTCGTTGATCGTGACGAGCGAACCCTTTCGCTCGGCAGCGGGAGTGTCCTTCTTGACACGGGCGGCCGGCGCCATTGCCGTCATGACGACCGTGTACTTCCGGAACTTTGCGACCACATCGGTGTCGATTCCTGACAGCCCGAAGCCGCCGAACGAGGACAACACGATCGGCTTGTCCGCCGGGATCTTGAGCAGCTTGCAGACTTCTTCGCGGGATCGGCTCGCGTGACGTGCGACGAACGGAATGTCCCGGACGTTGGAGAAGCTCTCGAACCCGCCCGACATCGGCAGCCGGAGCGCCATCGATGCTTTGGCGTATGCGCCACGAATCGCCGGCAGCAGCGAGGGCGCAAGCCGCACGCGCGGATAGTCCCCGTAGATCCAGTCCCAGGTGAAGTTGCCGAGCCCGATCGACGGGATGCCCGCTGATGCGCCGACGGCGAACGCGAGCGGCGGGATATCGCCGACGATCAACCCCGCTCCGAGCTCGCGCAGCGAACGCGTTTCACTCGCCGCCCTCGTGACGAGGTCGCTGTGAAACGCCGCAGCTCGCCTGATGCTGTCCGCCTCGTCCAGCGTCACCGCGTCCGCCTGCACGACGCCAGTGTCACATTCGAGCGTGCTATACGTGACTTTTCCTTTGACGGTCAGGTCGAACAGCCAGCGCGGAGCAGACGTGCGCACGCCCACTCGCGTTTCGGGACGCATGGCAAGAATCGCGTTGATGACCTCGATGGAGCGTGAGGCGTGACCAAACCCGTGACCTGAGATGTAGAAGACGATCGCTTGTGCCAAAGACTGGCCTACCTCGCTCGGGCGGGTTGAGACCCGCCTTCGCTGTGAGGGTCAGAAGACCCGCTCTACTGGGTTACCGACTGCTGAGAGACATTCGAGTCCTCACGCGTCGGTTCCTGACCGTTTGAAAGTGCGATTGCGACAACCTGCTCCAGGGTCTCGACCGGAATGAACGTCATGTCCTTCCGAATCTCTTCCGCCAACTCTGACAGATCGGGCTCGTTGAGCGCCGGCAGGATCACCGTCTTGATGCCCGAGCGCCGCGCGGCCAGCGACTTCTCACGGATTCCGCCGACTGGCAGCACCAATCCACTCAAGGTGATCTCGCCTGTCATCGCGATATCCCGCCGGACGGGCACCTTGCGCGCCGCCGAGAGAATGGCTGTGGCCATCGTGACGCCAGCCGACGGACCGTCCTTCGGTATGGCCCCGGCCGGTACGTGGACGTGCAGGTCCTGATGCAGCAGAAATTCCGGCGAAATCCCCAATTCCCTTGCGTTTGCGCGGATGTGACTGAGGGCGGCGCGAGCCGATTCCTGCATCACGTTCCCGAGCTGCCCAGTCAAGATAATGTTCTGGTTCCCGCCGGGAAGCAAGGTCGCCTCGACAAACAGGACCTCGCCGCCGGTTTCCGTCCACGCCAGCCCGGTCGCAACACCCGGTCGCGACGTGCGGAAGGCCATCTCTTTCTTGAACCGCGCCGCACCCAGATAGCTCTCCACATCTGCCGGCTGAATGACCGTTGGAGGCGGCACCGGGCTATCGAGCGGGCGCGTGGCGACTCGGGCGGCGACCTTTCGCGCCAGCGTCCCGAGTTGCCGTTCCAGGTTTCGAACGCCGGCCTCCCGCGTGTAGTCGCCGATCACGACCCTCAGCGTCTCGTCCGGAATCTCCATCGTCTGCGGAGGCAGTCCGTGCTCGTTCATCTGGCGCGGCAGCAGATACTTGCGCGCGATGTGGACCTTCTCCTCCTCGCTGTAACCCGCGAGCTGGATGATCTCCATGCGATCGAGGAGGGCAGGGTGGATCGTTCCCAGCTGGTTCGCCGTCGCGATGAACAGCGTCTTCGAGAGGTCAACCGGGATCTCGAGGTAGTGGTCGCGGAACGAGTGGTTCTGCGCCGGGTCGAGGACTTCGAGCAGCGCGGCCGCGGGATCGCCTGAGAATCCGCCGACGGTCACCTTGTCGATCTCGTCGAGCATGAACACCGGGTTCATCGAACCGGCCTGCTTCAGCGCCTGCACGATGCGACCGGGGATCGAACCGATGTAGGTTCGGCGGTGACCGCGGATTTCGGCTTCATCACGTACGCCACCGAGCGACAGGCGGACGAACTTCCGCGACATCGCGCGCGCGATCGACTGGCCGAGGGAAGTCTTGCCGACACCGGGAGGGCCGACGAAGCAGAGGATCGGCCCCTTCATGTCGCCCTTCAGCTTGCGGACCGACAGGTACTCGATGATGCGCTCTTTGACCTTGTCGAGGTCGTAGTGATCCTCGTCGAGCACACGACGCCCCTCGATCGGATCGATCCGATCCTCGGTCGTGGTGGACCACGGAATATCGAGCAGCCAGTCGATGTAGGTCCGGAGCATCTGGTACTCCGGTGACGCGGCCGTCATGCGTCCGAGTCGATCCACCTCGCGCATCGCGACGACGTTCACGCTCTCGGGCAGCTTGGCATCTTCGACGCGCTTGCGGAGCTCGGCGATCTCGTTGCCCTCGCCTTCACCGAGCTCCTGCTGAATCGCCTTGAGCTGCTGGCGCAGGTAGTACTGACGCTGGGCGTCGGTCATTTCCTGCTGGGCGGCTGACTCGATCTTGCCTTTGACTTCGAGCAGTGAGACTTCGCGGGTCAATGCCGAGGAGACGATCTCGAGCTTCTTGAGCAGATCGCTCGCCTCGAGCATCTCCTGCCTGTCCGAGGGCTTCATCTCGATGAGACTGGCCAGTACGTAGGCAAGTCGCAGCGGGTCGTCGATGTTCATGACCACGCCGCGCAGATCTTCGGAGAGGCCAGTCGAGAGCGAGAGCGCCTTCTCGATCAGTTCCTGGATCCGGCGAATGTGCGCTTCGACCTCGATCGTCCGCTCGAAAGTTTCCGGCAACGCCTCGATCTGCGCGCGCATGCTCGTGCCCGTGCGCGTGACCAGCGTCGCGCGGGCGCGACTGAGGCCCTCGATGATGATGTTGATCCCGCTCGGAACCTTGGCCATCTGCCGGATGACGCCGACAGTCCCGACCTGATGGAGATCGTTCGGCCCGGGATCCTCGTTCTCGTTGTTCTGCAGGATCAGGAAGACAAGACGATCCGCGCCCAGCGCACGGTTGACCGTCTCGATCGAGACGGGTCGATTGACGGCCAACGGCTGCAGCGTGAGTGGGAGCGCCACTGTCCGTCGAAGCGGCAGGACAGGGAGTTCCGAAGGAAGTTGGGGAGCGGTCTCGGCCATCGTGGGCTTAGGGCTCTTCGCGTCAGGGCTCGTGGCTCTCGGCAGCCCATGAGTCCTCAGCCAAAAGACCGGAGCGCAGGGCCGAGAACGTCTTGTCCAGTCTATCAGTGTGGTACGCTTCGCGCGTGGACGAACGTCAGTTTTTCACCGAGAAGCCCGAGCAGCGACCGGCTAAGTTTCAGTGTCCGCGCTGCCGTCGTACCAACGACTATTCGATCAAGTGGCTGCGCCGTACGAAGAAGGCGCAGATCCCGTCGGGCGCCAACGAACACGACCGTGTCCTGTTCGGTAAATCGAAGGACCACCTGATCCGCGTGGATGACGACCTCGTCTGTAAGACGTGCGGAAAACGCTTCGAGATCCCGTCCCATCGGGCACTCGTTTTCCTGGAAGAACTCGAAGGTCTGCCTCAGGACGTCGACGACGAGGAGTAGGGGCATCATGGGACTGTTGAGTGTCCGGCGTGGGTGCGTTGCGTGGCTGCTGCTTTTCATCGCGGGCACGGTGCCGTCGGCTCAAACTCCGGCTCAAAAACAGGCGGCACCAACCGCCAGCCCTGCTGCGCGTGCCCTGAACGCGGGCCAGTACGACGAGGTCGAGCGGCTTCTCAAAGCGGCCACCGACCCGACATCGATCGCACTGAGGGCCCGTGCGCAGATCGCGCAGGGCCGTTACCAGGACGCACGGACGCAGTTGACGCCGGTCGCATCCGCCCAGCCCGATAGCGATGCCGCGCTCGAGCTCGGATTGCTCGAACTCTACCTCGGGCAGCGGACTGACGGGATTCGGCGTCTGCGCCTGCTGGCCGGTCGACTCGCGCCGCGGACGGCGCGCGACTATCTCCGACTCGCACGCACGGCGAGCGCGCTCGCCAATTTCGAGGATGCGCAGGCGTTCAAGGAGGCCAACGGCTTCTTCCGCGACGCCAACAAGCTGGCGCCCGACGACGCCGACATCAATGCGGCGTGGGGTGAGCTGTTCCTCGACAAGCACAACCCCGCCGATGCGATGAAGTCGTTCCAGGAGGCACTCAAGGTCGACGGGAACCACGTCGATGCGCTCATCGGCGCCGCGCAGGTCAACGCCGGGCTGAATCCTCCCGCCGCGCGCGCCGCGCTCGAGCGCGCGCTGAAGGTCAATCCGAACTCGGTGCCCGCTCATCTGCTCCGAGCCGAGCTCGCGCTCGACGACCGCGAGCGTGACGCGGCACGCGAGAGCATCACGAAGGCGCTGTCGGTGAACCCCAACAGCCTCGAGGCACGGTCGCTTGTCGCTGCCATCGCGCGGCTGGATGACCAGTCAGCCGAGTTCGAGAAGCTCTCGCAGGAAGTCCTGAAGATCAACCCGAATTACGGCGAGGTCTACCGCGTTGCCGGGGATCACCTCGCGCGCAACTATCGCTTCGACGAGGCGGTCGAGCTCGTGCAACGGGCGATCAAGCTCGATTCCGACAACACGCGGGCCTATTCAGATCTCGGCACGCACCTGCTGCGGACCGGTGATGAGAAGGGCGCACGCGTGGCGCTGGAGCGCGCGTTCAAGAGCGACTCGTTCGATCAGACCACCTTCAACCAGCTCGACTTGCTCGACACGATCGACAAGTTCGTCACGATCACCGACGGCGACATCGTCATGCGGCTCGATCCCGCCGAGGCCGGCGTGATGCGCGAGTACGCGATGCCGCTCGCGAAGCAGGCACTCGCCACACTGCAGAAGCAGTACGAGTTCAAGGTCACCGGTCCGATTCTGATCGAGATGTTCCCCAAGCACGATCAGTTCGCAGTCCGCACAATCGGGTTGCCGGGCTTCATCGGTGCACTCGGCGCGTGCTTCGGCCGTGTCGTGACGCTGGACTCGCCGAACGCGCGCGATCCCGGTGAGTTCCACTGGGGCGAGACGCTGTGGCACGAGATCGCTCACGTCATCACGCTGCAGATGTCGAAGAATCGCCTCCCGCGCTGGCTCAGCGAGGGTCTCTCTGTCTACGAGGAACGGCGCGCGCGCCCCGAGTGGGGACGCGAGATGGATCTGACGTTCGCGCAGGCGATCAACGAGGACAAGATCCTCAAGCTGAAAGTGCTCAACGAAGGATTCAGCGATCCGCGGCAGATTTCCCTCTCCTACTACCAGGCCTCGCTCGTCGTCGACCACATCGTTGACACCTACGGCGAGCCCAAGCTTCGCGCGCTGATTCGTTCCTATGGCGAAGGCTACGAGACGGAGATGGCGGTGAAAGAGGTGCTCGGTGTCAGCCTCGATCAGCTGCAGACCGGATTCGACGCGCGCCTCGAGAAGCAGTACGGCTCGCTCCGGAAGTCGTTGCAGACGCCAAAGCTGGAGGCCAAGCCGACGGTTGACGATCTGAAGAAGTTGGCGGAAAGCAATCCGGAGAGCTTCGCGGTGCAGATGCAGCTCGGCATGGCACTGCATCAGGCGAAGGATCCGAAGGGAGCGATTCAGGCGTTCGAGCGAGCGTCCAAGCTGGCGCCCACTGCCAATGGCGACAACAACCCGAACAAGATGATCGCCGCCATCGCGGCGGAATCGAAGGACGTGTCGAGGCAGATCCAGGCGCTCGACGATCTGCTCAAGGTCGATAGCGCTGACGTCGAGTCGGCGCGTCAGCTGGCAACACTGCTCGCACCCATGAAGGACGATCGACGCAGCGAGGAGGCGTACCGGCGGGTCATCGGCATCGATCCCTTCGATCGTGACGCGCAGGCCGCATACGGCCGGCTCGCGCTGAAGCGGAAGGACAACGAGGCCGCGCAGCGCGCCTTCCGGGCCGCGCTCGCCGGCAATCCGCCCGATCGCGCCACGGCGCACGCCGATCTCGCCGAAGCGTACGTGGCGTCGGGGCGGCCGGCAGAGGCGAAGAAAGAAATCCTGGCAGCGCTCGAGATCGCGCCGTCATACGAGCGCGCGCAGGATCTGCTGCTCAAAGTCGCACAACCTTGAGCGCCTGCTGGGCACCGATGGTGACTCTGGCGTGCCCCGAGCCGGCGCGGAAAAAACGCGCCTTCGGCCGTTGATCGAAGCCTTCGTTTACCTTCCCAGCTTGTTGCGACGCCGTCGCCTTGTGGAGAGCCTCCGGCTGCGTTTTTACTCTCTTCGTTGATCACGCCGCCTCGAGGGCAGCGCCGTCGTCCCCATCGATGCCCACGCGGCGAGCCCGCAGCAAAGAGATTCTCTGTGCCTCAGTGCCTCGGTGTGTCGTCGCTGCTTCTTGGGAGTTTGGGGGTGGGACGTTGGGAGTTAATCAGGATCGATCCAGCTCGTTCCAATACTCGACGGACTGGCGCTGTCGTCGCCTGAACGCGAACACGCCGATGATCCCGGCCGCAAATCCGGCGATGTGCGCCCAGAACGCCACGCCTCCTGCCGGCTCGCCCTGCGTGGCCGAGGCAATCGAGCCGATGCCGCTCACGAACTGCATCACGAACCAGATACCGAGGAAGAAGATCGCGGGCACCTCGATGATCTGAATGAAGATGAACAGTGGCAGCAGCGTGACGATGCGCGAGTGCGGGTAGAGGACGAAGTACGCGCCCATGACGCCGGCGACCGCTCCGCTCGCGCCGACCATCGGGACCGTTGAGTCGGGCGCGGTGAACGTTTGTCCGAGGGCCGCGGCGACGCCGCAGAGCAGATAGAACGCGATGAACCGTCCGTGGCCCATCTGGTCCTCGACGTTGTCCCCGAAGATCCAGAGATAGAGCATGTTGCCCGCCACGTGCAGGAAGCCGCCGTGGAGGAACATCGACGTGAACACACTGATCCACGAGAAGTACGCCGGGATCAGCCCGAACGTGAGCACGAACTGGTTGACCGCCGGCCCGAGGGAGAACTGATACAGAAAGATCACCACGTTGAGCGTGACGAGAGAGATCGTCACGTACGGCGTCGTGCGCGAAGGGATGACGTCGCGGAGGGGGATCACGGCTCTGGGCTCTAGGCTCTAGGCGTTGGCCTCTGCCTGCAGGTACATTACCAGTTGCCAGCGAACAACGAACATCGAACCCAACCCAGAGCCTAAAGTCGAGAGCCTAGAGCCGACATGAAGTGCAAGAACTGCCAGACCGAAATCGCCGACAAAGCGCTCATCTGCTATCGCTGTGGTAAGTCGACGACCGAGCCGCGCATCCAGCCACCCTCTGTCGGATCGCTCTTCGAGCATCGGCGCCGGTCGCGCCTGCCGATCATCGTCGTCGCGGTTCTCGTCATCCTTGCGCTGTTGGCCGCGTGGTACTTCCTGGCGGGATCCTCTCGCGTGGGCCACTTGAGGTTCAACGCGCCGGCTGTGGCGGCTTCTATAATTGAAGGAGGAACTGGTCCTGAGCAGGTGGACATGTCGTGGATGACGCTCTAATCTTCGACTGGAATCGCGACACTCCGGTGCCGCGGCCTGCCCAGATCCTGCTGCTCGACGAAACATTGCGCGACGGCCTGCAGTCGCCGTCGGTGCGCGCGCCGACCATCGAGCAGAAACTGCGCATCCTGCACCTGCTCGATCGCATCGGGATCGATACCGCCGACATCGGATTGCCGGGAGCAGGTCCCCACGTCGCTCGCGATGTCCAGCGGCTTGCGAACGAAATCCTCGAGTGCCGTCTCCGTGTGCAGGCCAACTGTGCTGCCCGCACGCTCATTTCAGACATTCAACCGATCGCCGACATCGTGCAGAAGACCGGCCTGCCGATCGAGTGCTGCTGTTTCATCGGCTCGAGCCCGATCCGTATCTACGCTGAGGACTGGTCGGTCGATTATCTGCAGCGCTGCACCGAGGAGGCGATCTCCTTCGGTGTCCGCCACGGCCTCAAGGTGATGTACGTGACGGAAGATACGACGCGATCGGATCCGGAGACGCTGCGTCGCCTCTTTCAGACGGCGATCGATTCCGGCGCCTCGCGTCTCTGCATCGCCGACACCGTGGGGCACGCGACACCCGCAGGCGCTCGTGCCGTCGTCGGATTCGTCAAACGTCTCGTCGAAGCCAGCGGCGCGGATATCGGGATCGACTGGCACGGGCACCGCGATCGCGATATGGGGACGATCAACAGCCTCGCGGCGCTCGAAGCCGGCGCGACACGCGTGCACGGCACGATGCTCGGCATCGGCGAGCGCGTCGGCAACACGCCGATGGACCTGCTGATGGTGAACCTGGTGCTCATGGGATGGATCGAACGCGACCTGACGCACCTGAACGATCTGGTGCACACCGTGTCGGACGCGACGGGTGAGCCGATTCCCGACAACTACCCGGTGTTCGGTCGCGATGCGTTTCGCACTGCAACCGGGGTGCACGCCGCGGCGGTGGTCAAAGCGTTCCAGAAGAACGATTCCGACCTCGCCGACAAGGTCTATTCGGGCGTTCCCGCCCGCCTCGTCGGCCGGCGCCAGCAGATCGAGATTGGGCCGATGTCCGGCAAATCCAACGTCGTCTTCTGGCTCGAACAACGCAGCCTGCCCGCCGACGGGGAGCTCGTCGATCGCATCTTCCGCCGCGCCAAGTCATCGCCCACGGTGTTGACTGAGGCGGAGATCCTTCAGGAGATCTCTGGAAGTCGAAAGTTGGAAGATCAAAGCTCTTCCCGATGAGCGGCGTCTGGTATGGCGTAGCGGCCTATTCCCTCTGGGGCCTTCTGACACTTTACTGGCGGTTGTTCCCGCAGGTCCCCGCGAGCCAGGTCCTTGCGCATCGCATCGTCTGGTCGTTCGTCGTGCTGGCGGCGGTCGTCGCCGCATCCTGGGGCGAGCGCCGCGCGGTGCTGCGAACCATCACGCCGGGAGTGATTGCGTTGTACGCCATCGCGGCGGTGTTGATCGGCGTGAACTGGTTTCTCTACGTGTTCTCGGTCAACCACGGCTTCATCGTCGAGAGCAGCCTGGGTTACTTCATGACGCCGCTCGTGAACGTGCTCATGGGCGTGGCGGTGTTTCGCGAGCGTCTGCGAGCGATGCAATGGCTGGCCGTCGCATTCGCCTTCGCGGGCGTGCTGTGGCTGACACTGGCATACGGAACGCTCCCGTGGATCGGGCTGGCACTTGCCGCGAGCTTTGGCAGCTACGGATTGGTGAAGAAGAAGGCGACGCTGCCTTCGCTCGAAGGGCTGGCATTGGAAACCGCTGTCCTCGTCGTGCCGGCAGCGCTGTTCCTGGCGCTCCTCGATCGCAACGGTGATGGCGCGTTTCTGCACTCGGGAAGAGCGACTGACACCCTCCTCGCCGCAGGCGGCATCGTGACAGTCGTACCGCTGCTGCTCTTTGCGACGGCGGTGCGGCGAATTCCTCTCTCAGTCGTCGGCATCCTGCAGTACATCGCCCCAACCATCCAGTTCCTCCTTGGCGTGTATGCGTTCCACGAGCCGTTCACGCGCTCGCAACTGACTGGCTTCGGCCTGGTCTGGCTCGGGCTCGTCGTGTTCACGCTCGACAGCCTTCGCCCTCGATCGTCGCCGTCACTGACCGTCGTGGACGAGGGCGCACGCTGATGACTTCGATGGCCGTGCGTCAGGCAGCGCCATCCGACGCCGCCGCCGTGCGGGACATGCTTGAAGAAGCGGCGCGATGGGTCGACGCACTCGGCGTTGTCATGTGGGACGAGGGCGAGCTGGATCCGGGTCGCATCGTCCGTGAGGTCGCGGCGGGACAGTTTTTCATCGCCGAGGTCGACGAAGCTCCCGCGGGTGCCGTCCGCTTTCAACTCGAGGATCAACTGTTCTGGCCGGACCTCGCAAGCGACGACTCGGCCTTCATTCATCGCCTCGTCGTGCGCCGGCAATTCAAGGGACTTGGCGTGTCGGTCGCGCTGATGGAGTGGGCGGTCTCGCATGCCCGGTCGATGGGGAAACGCTATTTGCGGCTGGACACGGATGCCTCGCGGCCGAAGTTGCGTCAACTGTACGAACGATTCGGGTTCCAGTTTCACAGCTTCCGGCAGGTAGGCCCGTACTACGTGGCTCGTTACGTGTATCCGTTGACGGAGTCGGCAAAATGACACCTGACGCCTTGCTTCAGTTCATGCGCTTGGAGAAGTACGCCGTGCAGGCGTCGGTGTCCGATGCCGGTTCGCCGCAGGCTGCCGTCGTGGGAATCGCGGTGACGGATGCGTTCGAGATCGTATTCGACACGCTCGCCTCGTCACGCAAAGCATCCAACCTGCGCGCGAATCCGTCCGTCGCTTTTGTCATCGGCGGCACGCGCGACGGAGACGAACGCACGGTCCAATACGAAGGGATCGCCGACGAGCCGAGCGGGAGCGAACTGGATCGGGTGCTCGCCGCGTACTACGCCAGGTTTCCCGACGGCCCCGAGCGCCGCGCGTGGCCCGGCCTGATCTACGTCCGCGTCAAGCCGACCTGGATTCGCCACAGCAACTTCGGAGCGAATCCTCCCGAGATCGTCGAATTTCCTCCGAACACCCTCGCTCGCTGACCTCAGCGCACGATCATCACGACGGCGATCATCGCGCAGACGATCCCGAACAGTTGATGGCTGCTCAGCCGCTCGTGCAGCACGACGCGCGCCAGCACCACGGTGCTCGCAGGATAGAGCGACGCCAGCGTGACGACCACGCTCAGTGGACCCGATCGCGTGGCGATCATGTAGAGCAGGTTGGCGACCATGTCGAGACTTCCGCCGGCGACGACGATGCCGAGAGTGCTTCCCGTGAGCCGAAGCGACTGCGCGGCTACGAGAGCCATCCCGGCGAACATGCCTACTGAGACCATTCGGGCGACGACGAGGGGCCAGAGTCCGGCGGCGCTGTCCGTGCGCGCGAGCGCAACGTAGAAGAATCCGATCGCGACGCCGGACAGAAGCGCGAGCGTGAACGCGCCTGAGCCTGCTTTCTCCTCACCCAGCACCGGCTCTGGATGGTCAGACTGTGAGACCAGCGCGATGGCAACCATCGCGAGTGCGATGCCGCCGATGGTCACGAGCCCGGGCCGTTCTCCCGACGCGACTGCCACCAGCACCGGGATCACCACAGCGCAGACCGCAGTCGTCGGCGCAACGACCGCCATCACGCCGATCGCAAGCGCGCGATAGAGCAGTGCGACACCAATGCCGCCCGTGAGGCCGGCAACGGCGCCCCACACGAGATCCATTCGAGTCGGCGAGGAAGCAGGGAGAAACGGCAGCGCGATCAGCAACAGCAGGAGCCCTGCGAGTTGCGACACGACGACAATCGCGAGCGTAGGTGCGCGTTTAGAGGTCAGGCCGCCGAGGAAGTCGGCCGCGCCGTAACAGGCTGCCGATGCGAGCGCGAGAAGGACGAACATGCGCGGCGGTCACGCCTTCAACCCGCCAGCGCGCGAACGAACGCGTCAGACGCCTCCGCGGCGGTCATCCGGTTCAGCGTTTCATTGACAGCAACGAGGAACCGATCGCGTTGTGGTGCCGACAGGAGCACTCGTCGCGCCGCCAGGCGTTTCTGATACGCCAGCGGATCGGCCGACTTCACGCTCAGGCGAAACAAGTTCGTTCCTTGCGGGATCCTCTCGATCGAAAACTGTTCGTGTCGTTGCAGCGTGCTGATCAGATCCTCGGACGTGCGGACGACCGTGGTGAATCTCTCGCCAAAACCAGGCAGATAGTGGAGCGCGACGGCCGCGAACGGCCAGACGGCGGCGAGGCCGCCGCCGAACATACGCCGCACGTGATACAGGTCCGCGAGCAGAGCGCGCGGGCCAGCGAGGATCGCGCCGGAGGGCGCGTTGAAGTACTTGTAGAGCGACACATACACCGTGTCGAAGGGGCGTGCCGTGTCTGCCACGGATTCGCCAGTGTACGCCGCCTGCAGGAACAGTCGAGCGCCATCGAGGTGAAGCCGAATCCCTTCACGGCGAGCGAGCGCGATGGTTTCCTGCAGCTGACCGGAATCGAATCGCTCACCCTGTCTTCGACGAACTGGCGTTTCGATCGAGATCACCGACACGCGCGGTACGACCCTGCTGCTTTTCGTCCGATCCAGCACTCGCTGCACGTCGGCCGCGGTAAAGCTGGCCTGTCCAGCCCCGAGCGGGATCAGCGTGAGGCCGCTCAGGGTCTGCGCGCAGTCGCCTTCGTCCTGATGGAGATGGCTTTCCTCCTGGACGATGATTCGGCTTGGTCCACCAGCAAGTGCGCGCACGGCCATGTGATTGGCCAGTGTGCCCGTCGGCATGAAGATCGCCTGTTCTTTGCCGAGGACGCGGGCGAATTGCGTCTCCAACTGCTCGACGACCCCGCCAAGCGAGTACGAGTCCGGGGCCAACGTTGTCTCGTCGGTCAGCCGCGCGAGCAGTCGTGAGTACTGGGCCGGGCTGAGAGCGAGCCCATCGCCACTCATCGTGACCAACCGATCGTCTTGCCCCTCGGCTCGCTGCGTGGCGGGTTGTCCGCGCGCAGGTGCCGGGGTGGCCAGTGCCAGGCCGGTGGCGCCGAGCCCACCAAGCTGCACGAACCGTCGCCGATCCACAGTCGTCATGTGCCGTCCGTTCGTGTGCAGTGGCGCGACGCGTGCTAGGTCCGCGCCCGAATGGCCGCCAACACTCGTTCTGGAGTGAATGGAACCTCGCGGAGCCTGATCCCGGTGGCATCGAAGACCGCGTTGCCAATCGCCGGCGCGACCACAGTAATCGATGTTTCTCCCGAGCCGCACGCCTCGACATCGGTTTGATTCAGCAGGACGACTTCCATCGCCGGCGGTGTCAGTCCAAGCGTCAGCGAGTGATAGGAGCGCCAGTCGATCGACGTGATCTTCCGGTCGTCCCAAGTCACTTCTTCACCCATCGCGCGGCTGATGCCCTGCAGAGCACCGCCTTCGATTTGGTTCCGCATACCGTCTGGATTTGAGATCGGACCGGAGTCCTGCGCGACGACGAGTCGAGTTACTTCAATCCGGCCGGTGTCCTGATCGACGGTGACGTCGGCCACCATCGCGACGAAGCCGTTGTCGCCTTCATAGCAGACGCACGCGATACCCCTCCCGCTCACTTTACCCGTCCGCGCGCGAGCCGGCCGCGGCGATGGGCGTTGTTCCCATTTGGCGGCTTTCGACGCTGCGCGAATCGCCGCGCTGAGCCGTGCATGATTGAGATGCTTCAGCCGGTATTCAACCGGGTCTGCCTTCACGTGCGCGGCCACTTCGTCCATGAAGCATTCGTGCGCGAACGTGTTCTGCAGTCGTTCCGGTGCACGCAGGGGTCCAGTGAAGAAAGGAGACAGGACACGGTGTGAAAGCACGCGCTCGCTTCGAATCACGCCCGCACCGTTGGCCGAATCGCGAACGCGACCGGCAATGTACGACGGAGCCGTGTTGAAGCCGTTATCGAGCGGGGTGCCGGGCGCCGGAGCAGGAGTCCGCGGCGAGAAGGCCGCTGGGCTCGAACCGGCGAGAAACCCGGTGACGACGTTGCCGGGCGTGTTGTAACCGGGACGGCCGCCGCGCGCCGCCGACCACGCCTCGTAGTCCCACACAGCGATGTTGCCGCTCGCATCGAGCGCGGCGCGCTGATCGATGACGAACGCGTTGCCGTAGTTCTCCCACGCCATTTCGTCTTTTCGCGACAGCTGCACACGCACGGGCCGACCGACTGCCTGCGACAGCAAGGCCGCGTCGTAGCTGACCGTGTCCGCGCCGTTGATGCCGTAGCAGCCGGCGCCGCGCACGTAGACAACCCGGATGTTCTCCTGCTTGAGCCCGAGCAGCATTGCCGACGTGTTGCGCGTTGGAAAAGCCGACTGCGTGGCCGACCAGATCGTCGCCTTGTCGCCCTGCACGTCAGCGACGGCGCAGGAACTGCCCATCGACGCGTGCATCTGATACGGGTGGTTGTACGTGGCCCGCACGACGGTTGACGCTGCACTCAGCTTCGCGTCGACATCGCCCGAGTCGACGAGCAGCGTGTCGCGCGCTGGCTGCTTTCGAAGTTCAGAGTACAAGTCGGCATGCGCTGACAGCG
>Ga0070674_100000436_pt1 | contig 21015 bp, 18 predicted proteins | sample KBSM33metaG_FD_65344 | JGI IMG/M metagenome (GOLD analysis project Ga0070674, IMG submission 65344) | Miscanthus rhizosphere microbial communities from Kellogg Biological Station, Michigan, USA - KBS M3-3 metaG | ecosystem: Host-associated > Plants > Roots > Rhizosphere > Soil ... | reverse complement strand
GGACGTGGCTGATGTGGCGCGGCCCTTTCAGGGCCGCGTCCGCGGGGCTGAAAGCCCCGCGCCACAGGATGCCGAGGCCGAACCTGAGATCCGGCGCCACCCGCAGGACGACCGGCACCTGCACCGCGAACTGCAGCGCGCTGCCCGCCACCGATCCCCAGGCCAGCAGCACCGCCAGCCGCGGCAGCGTCGTCTGGCCGCCGAAGACGACGAGCGTGACGATCATCGCCGCGTTCCACATGACCGGCGCCGCGTACGACAGCAGAAACCGATGGTGGCTGTTCAGGACCCCGAGGCACCAGGCCGACAGCACCAGCAGCCCCGCGCCGGGGAACAGTACCCGGACGATCTCGATCGTCAGCGCGCGCTTGTCGCCGGTGAAGCCCGGCGCGATGACGGTGATGAGGATCGGCGTCGCGAAGACGCCTGCGAGCACCAGCGCGGCGACGACCAGGGCGAGCAGCGACGCCACCGCGCCGGCGACGCGATCGGCGTCGCGGCGCTCGCCCCGCGCCACCAGCGAGGCGTAGACCGGAATGAAGGACGCCGACAGCGCCCCCTCGCCGAACAGGTTCTGCAGAAAGTTGGGGATGCGGAAAGCGGCGTTGAAGGCGTCGGCGGAGTCCGACTGCAGGCCGAAGTAATGCGCGAAGACCCGGAGCCGGACCAGGCCGGCCAGCCGGCTGCACAGGATGCCGGCGGCCACGAAGATCGCGGACCCACTCCCGGAGCGCGAGCCGTTCAGGCGAGCGTCGTCTTCAGGCTCAGTCAAGATCGTCGTCGGGCGCGGCCTGGCCGAGCGTGCCCGACGACTTCTTCATCAGGTAGCTCTTGATGAACATGTCGATGTCGCCGTCGAGCACGCGGTTGACGTCGCCGACCTGTTCCTTCGTCCGGTGATCCTTCGCGAGCTGGTACGGATGCAGGACGTAGCTGCGAATCTGGCTGCCGAAGCCGATCTCCTTCTTCACGCCGCTGATCTGATCCAGCTTGGCCTGGTTGTCCTTCATCTTGATGTCGTAGAGCCGCGCCTTCAGGACCTTCATCGCGGAATCGCGGTTGCGGTGCTGCGACCGCTCGTTCTGGCACGACACGACCATGCCGGTCGGCAGGTGCGTGATGCGGACGGCGGAATCGGTCACGTTGACGTGCTGGCCGCCGGCCCCGCTCGACCGGTAGGTATCGATGCGCAGGTCCTTGTCTTCGACCTGGATGTCGACGTCCTCGGGCAACTCCGGCCAGACATACAGTGAGGCGAACGAGGTGTGCCGGCGCGCCGCCTGATCGAAGGGCGAGATGCGCACGAGCCGGTGGACGCCGGCCTCGGCCGCCAGCAGGCCGTAGGCGTACTCGCCGGTGATGGTCAGCGTCACGCTCTTGAGCCCGGCTTCCTCGCCCGGCTGGTAGTCGATCACCTCGCGCTTGAAGCCGCGGCGCTCGGTCCATCGCATGTACATGCGGAGCAGCATCTCGGCCCAGTCCTGCGATTCGGTCCCGCCCGCGCCGGGATGAATCGTCATGATCGCGTTCTTGCGATCGTGCTCGCCGCCGAGCATCTTCTTGATCTCGCCGGCCTGCACTTCACTGTCGAGGGCTTCGAGCGCCGTCGAGAACTCGTCGTCGACCACCTCCCCCGCCGCGGCCCACTCGACGAGCACGGCGAGATCCTCGGTCTTCTTCTTGAGCGACTGCAGGAGATCGCGATCCTGTTCGAGCCGGCGGCGGCGCTGCATGATGGCCTGGGCACCGGCCTGGTCTTTCCAGAAATCGGGCGCGGCGGCCTTGGCTTCGAGGCGGGTCAGTTCTTCGTCGGGACGGGCGGCCTCAAAGATAGCTCCGCAGATCGGCAGCACGCTTGCTGAGATCCTCGTAGCGGCGCATCAATTCGTCGGGGGTCGGCATCTGTCTATTGTACACGCCGCCTCGCGGTCAGCAGCAGCACGGCGGTCATCACCGTGCCGGCGTACGCGAGGATGTCGCCGTGGCGCGCGTAGAAGGTCGAGGCTCGCAGGAAGCGCGCCTCGCCGACGACGACCGCCGGCTGGAAGATGTCGGTGCGCTCGAGCACGCGGCCGTACGGGTCGACGATGCCGCTGATGCCGGTGTTGGCCGCGCGGACCATGTAGCGCCCTTCCTCGATGGCGCGCATCGACGCCTGCTCGAAGTGCTGATACGGCGCCGAGGTCGGCCCGAACCAGGCGTCGTTGGTGATCGTCGTCAGCATCTCGCTGCCGCCGGTGACAAATCGCCGTACGAGATCCGGATAGACGACCTCGTAGCAAATCGACGTGCTGATGGTGTGGCTCCCGACCGGCAGCAGGACGGCGTCGGCACCCGCCGTGAAATCGGAGACGGCTTCGACCAGCGGCGCGGCGAAGAAGAGGACGCGCTTGAGCGGCACGTACTCGCCGAACGGCACCAGATGCATCTTGCGATACGCGGCGCCTGACGTGCCGTCGGCCTGCACGAGGAACGCCGCGTTGTAGTACTTGAACCCGCCGCCCTCCCGCTCGAACTGATCGCTGCCGATCAGCATGGGGACCTTCGCCTGCCGCGCCAGGGCGCGGATCTGTTCCGACGCGGGGTCCTCCCCGAACAGAAACGGGGTGGCCGACTCCGGCCACAGGATGAACTCGGCGCCCTGGGCGAGGGCCCGATGCGACATCGCGAGATAGTTGGCGAAGATCGCGCTCGCGTGCGCGCGGTCGTGCTTCTCGTCCTGAGCGACGTTGCCCTGAATCACCCCGACGCGAATCGCTTCGCCTTCGCGTGTCAACCCGGCGCTGGCAACGCGCCGGCTCCCCCACACCGCGACGCCGATGACGATCGTCAACACCAGGGCAGACGGACCAAAGCGTGCGTAAGGCACCTCGTTTGAGGTGCGGCCGGGAAACGCCGCGACGGCCAATGCCGCGGACACCGTGACGACGAGCATCGACACGCCGTAGACGCCGAACAGGCTGGCGAACTGCGCGATGGGCAGCACGGTCGTCTGGCTGTAGCCGACGAGCACCCATGGAAATCCGGTGAAGATGTAGGTCCGGCCGAGCTCGGTGGCGGCCCAGACCAGCGGCGCGGCCATCAGTGCCGGCCGGCCGTGCGCGATCACGATCCGCCGCATCACCACGCCGAACATGGCGGGAAACAGCGCAAGGTAGGCGATGAGCGCGGCGTTGACCAGCACGGCGACCCACTGCTGCAGCCCGCCGTACACCGCCATCACTTGCGTGATCCAATAGAGCGTGCCGATGAAGTAGACGACGCCGGTCACCAGGCCGAGCAGGAACGCGCGGCGCAACGTGAAGGATGTGCGGCTCGCGATCCGCGACCGGCCGGCGAGCGCGACGAGCAGCGGCGTCAGCGCGATCCAGGCGAATGCGGGATGGCCGTACTTCGGAAAACTGAGAGCGAGCAGCACGCCGGACGCGGCCGCCCACGCGTAGTCGAATGAACGCGAAGGCAAGTCGCGCTCAGTGTACTACTTGGGGTCGGGCGGCAGCTTCTTGTAGAGCAGCAGCGACACGGCTTCGAGGAGCGCCTTCGCGGTGAAGGGTTTGTCCAGGAACGCCTCGCCCTCCCAGAGTGTCGACCGCTCGTCCATCAGCTCGTCGATGTGGCCGGTGACGTAGAGGACTCTGATTTCCGGGCGGTCGCGCCGGATCCGTCTCGCCATCTCTTCGCCACCAAGATCGGGCATCTGGAGATCGGCGATCACGAGGTCGACCTGAAGATCCTTCTGGAGCAGCGCGAAGGCCTCGAACGCCCGCGAGGCTTCGATGACGCGGTACCCTCCGCTCTCGAGTATGCGCCGCTCAAGCTGGCGGATCGGCTCTTCGTCGTCGACGACGAGCACCAGCGGTTCAACGGCGTTCGACATATTCGGACCACTCAAGTCAGTACGGTCGTAAGGCTGGGCTAGATTTTTGTCAAGGAGAACCGATCCGACCTCAGCAGTGACGCGCTGCTTAGTGTCTTCGCCGCGGCCAGGCTGTGTATGTCCTCGCTCGTCCGACAAGCGCGGAGGAAATGTCAGTGTTTGTCCGACATAGTCAACTGCCAATGGTTCGGCCCGTATACTTACTGCGCCCACCCCATGAGTAAAGGTCAGCCAGGTGACCGATCGTCGCCGGGTCGCAGGCGTGAGCCGCCGCGATTCGAGCGGCTGGTGGAGAATGGGCAGGATCTGTTTTACCGATACAGGCTGAGTCCGCTCGAGATGGAATACATCAGCTCGGCGGCGCTCGCGATCACGGGGCACGCGCCGCAGGAGTTCTACGACGACCCGCGCCTGACCCAGGAGGCCGTCCATCCGGACGATCGCGAGAAGGCCATCGCGATGCGCCGGCATCCCGAGAAATTCTCCGACCCGGTCGTGCTCCGCTGGGTGCACCCTGACGGGCGTATCGTCTGCGTCGAGCACCGCAACAACCCGGCCTACGACAGCGCGGGAGCGTTGATCGCCATTGAAGGCATGGGGCGGGACGTGACCGAGGCGCTCGCCGTTCAGAACCGGCTGCGGGAATCCGAGAGCCAGCTTCGGCGACTGGCCGCCAGCGTGAATTCGGCGCGCGAAACGGAGCGGGCGGACGTCGCCAGAGAGTTGCACGACGAGCTGGGCCAGACGCTGACCGGGCTGAAGCTGGAGCTGTCGCGCACGGTCCGTCAGCTGATGGGTCGTGGGCTCGAGCCCGAGATGATCGACCGCATGCAGTCGATGGTCGGCGCCATCGAGGTCGCCACCGAGACGGTTCGCCGCCTCGCGTCCGCGCTTCGTCCGCCCGCGCTCGACCACCTGGGCCTCGGCGCCGCCATCGAGCTCGAAGCCGCGGCCATCGCCCGCCGGACCGGCGTTCGCTGCCGCATCGCCGGCACCGTGAAAGCCACGGCGCTCACGCCGGATCAGACGACGGCGATCTTCCGCATCGTGCAGGAGGCGCTGACCAACGTCGTGCGCCACGCGGACGCCAGCGCGGTCAAGATTTCCATGCGCCAGACGACGCGCAGCACCTCGCTGACGATTCAGGACAACGGGCGCGGCATCAACCCGAAGGCGCTCGCCGATCCAGTGTCGATCGGCCTGCTCGGCATGCGCGAGCGCGCCCAGTTGATTGGCGCGAAACTCTCCATCACGGCCCGCCCCGGGAAAGGCACCGCCGTCGTCGTCACGGTGCCGGCCGCCACGGCCGCACGGCGCGGCGGGTAGGCCCATGGTCCGAATCCTGCTCGTGGACGACCATCCCGTCGTGCGCCATGGCATCCGGCAGATCCTGATGGACGGTCTGAAAGGCGTCAGCGTCGGAGAAGCGAGCGATGTGCCGTCGGCATCGGCAAGCATCCGCGCGGCGGCCTGGGACGTCGTCGTCCTCGACGTGACGCTGCCGGGGGCGAGCGGCCTGGATCTCCTCAAGGAGATCCGCCACACGAGGCCGGCCCTGCCGGTGCTGGTGCTGAGCATGCACCCCGCCTCGCAGTTCGCGCGGCGGGTCCTGGCGGCGGGCGCGTGGGGCTACCTGACGAAAGACAGCGCGCCAACCGAGCTCGTTCACGCCATCGATCAGATACGGCGAGGCCGGTTGTACCTGGGCGCGCGCGTCCCTGATTGGGCGCGCACGCCGCTCGAGGCCGACGCGGCGCCGCACGACAGCCTTTCGGATCGGGAATATCAGGTGCTGCGGATGATCGGGTCAGGGCTGACCGTGTCGGGCATCGCCGCGGCGCTCGGGCTCAGCGTCAAGACGGTGAGCACATACCGGTCGCGCCTGCTCGAAAAGCTGCAGATGCGCAGCAATGCCGAGGTGATGCGCTATGCGATCGAAAACCACCTGATGGATTCGTAATCCGCGCGGGTATGGATCAGCGCGTGACCCAGGGCTTGAACTGCTCTTCCTTCTGGAGCCGCGCGGCGATGCTCTCGGCTTCGCGGCGTGTCGGGAATTTTCCAACGCGAACACGGTACACCGAAGGCGTCCCGTCCGCCGGGGCGAGCACGTAGGCCGCGTATCCCTTGGAGCTGAGGCGCTTGGCGATCGCGTCCGCTTCACTGCGAACGTTCAGCGCGGCGATCTGCACCGCGAACCCCTGGCCTGACGGCTCCGGCCGCGCAGCGTCGACGATCGGCGCTTGCGCTGGCGCAGGCGTCGCTGCAGGCGCAGGTGCGGGCGCAGGCTCCTTGGGAGCGGGCGGCGGCGTTTCGCGGGCGGCGACCGGCGCGGGGCGCTCGACGGCCGGGGCTTTTTGTTCGGACGCCGGCTTCAGCTGCTCCGCCGGAGTCTTGGACTTCTGAAGGCGCTCGAAATAGGAAAGGTCGTCGCCCGCCGCGGGCGGAGGCGCGGCCGCAGTGGGATCGGATCCCGCGGGCGTCGGTGCGGGAGCCGCCGCTGGCTGCTGAGGTGAGGTGTCGGCGACGGTGCTCGCCGGCGACGAGTCGGCGATGTTGCTCTGCCCTGCCCTGACGCCGCGACCTACGAGCACGCCGCACAGAAAAATCACGACCGACACAACCGTCGCAGCGATGAACAGAAACACCAGCTGCTTCCCGTTCAGCTGGATTTCATGAAAGCCTTCGTCCTGAATCGGCTGTGACACAACTGCCGTAATTTTAGCACGTTAGAAAAGAATGTACCAGTGGCGCCAGGGGGTGTGAACGGGCCCTCAGGCCTGCGGCACTAGCGGCCGTCCAGGCGGGCCAGCAGCTGCTTCGCGTCGACCGACGCGGGATCCATGACGAGGGCGCGCTCGGCCTCGGCGCGCGCCGCCGTCAGGTCCTTGGCCTGGCGGTACGCCTCACCGAGCGCGGCATGCGCCTCGGCGGTCTCCGCACTCCACAGCACGATCTTGAACGCGTCGATCGCGTCGTGCATGCGGCCATTGCGGAGATGGATGCGGCCGAGCAGGAAATGCGCGTCGGCCAGGTACGGCGACAGATACAGCGCGTGGTTCAACTCGACCACCGCCTCGCGGTCGTTTTCCTGTTGAAACAGCCGCCTGGCCCGATCGAGATAGAACGTCGCCAGTTCCGCCTGCTCCTTCTGCTCGGTCGTCGTCAGACGGGTGACGATGCGGGAGGCATGAGGCAGTTCGACATGGTTCTTGATGCGCTCGAGCCCCCTCGGGACCGCGTCACCGCCCGGCCGATTGCCCGGCTCATACGCCGACGAGAGGCGCCTGGCCAGCTCGCGCTCGCGCGCGGCCTCGTTCGCGTTGCCCCCGGCGGCGAGCGCCGCGCCGAGCACGAAATGGGCGTCGCCGTCAGCCGGCGTGCGGCGGACCGCTTCGCGCAGCCAGTAGATCGCGGCCTGCGGATCGCGGTCCAGCAGATACGTGTAGCCGAGATTGAAGACGTAGTCGGAATCATCGGGGTCGGCCTGGGCGGCCTTCGTGAAGTAGAACGTCGGCTGGCCCGATTGCGGCGTGCCACCCCGGCGCAGCTGGACGACCCCGAGGTTGTTGAGGACCGTCGGCGTCGGATCCGCATCGGCGAGCGCCTTGAATGTGGCGAACGCGTCGTCGTGCTTCTTCAGGTGCAGCTGTGAAAGCCCGGCGAGAAACCGGGCTTCTCGCGCCGACCGCGAATCCGCGGGCACGGGGAGGACCGCCGCGAGCGCATGCTCGTGGTCGCCCTGCTCGGCGTACACATCCCAGAGCGCGAGGCGCGCGCGCTCGAACGAGGGCTGCCGCGCCAGCGCCGCCTTGAGATAGTTGATCGCCGTCGCCGGCGTTTCCGCGAGCAGGCCCTTGATGTAATCCTCGAAGACGACGAGCGGCGGATGGATGCTTTCGACCGCTTCCGACGATTTCGTCGAGGCGGGCGCGATGCGGCGCGCGATCCGTTCGAACGTGCCGAACAGCTCGGACAGCGGACCCCGATCGGTCACGTCCGTCTGAACGCGTCCCGTATCGAGCGCAATGCTGCGGGCGCGGACGACGAGCATCTCGTCCTCGAGCCGCAGCGATCCAACGACGACCTGAACGGCGCCGACGAGCTGGCCGATGCGGATCACGGTCGCGTCGGTGAGGGTGGCCACCGGAGGCACCTGCAGCCGCTCGAACGCCTGCAGCCGCTCGCGCCGCGTGATCGCGCTCGCGCCGAGCGCGTTGAGATCCTCGGTGAGCACCACCGACGACGCCTCGGTCAGCCAGAAGAGGCGCCCTTCGCGCTTGACGTTTTCGAACGGCATCACGAGGATCCGCGCCGCCGGCTGCGCCACCGCACTGCGGCAGACGGCGGACACCATCAGCAGGGCAAGGACGCACGATCTCATGATGCCTCTGCAGGCGCGACCGGCTGCCCGTTCGCCATCGCCACCTTCAGCACGCAGGTGGGCTCGCCGGTGCCGCGGCACGCGACCACCTCCGTGCGTGCGCCGATGTCGAAGAGCGCGAGCAGGCGCGTGAACGCGGCCGCGTAAAAGCCGCACAGCGGATGCGGCACCGGCTCGCGCACCGAGCAGAAGACCGACGCGCGCAGATCGATGCTCGCCGTGCCGCGGCGGATGCGCGAGACGGCGCGGCTCCCGGTATAGCTTTCGCGCACCAGACGCCGCGCCAGGCGCAGCAGGATCCGTCTGCGCAGCCAGGCCGGCGCGGCCTTCAGCATCGCGCGCCGCGAAGAGGGCATCGATTGCACCGTCCACTCAGCGGCGTACTCGCCGGCGCGCGTGGTGATCAGCCGATACGCCTCGCCCTCCTGCCGCAGAAAGCTGAGCACCGCGTAGAGCGGTGCGAGCCCGATCGTGCCTTCACGCAGCCCCTCGGCGTTCAGCCAGTTCTCATAGAACGCGAGACGCATGGGCAGAATATCGGCGATCCCCTGATGCAGGCTGGCGACGAGGACGCGGCCGATGCCGGCTTCTCGCATGTCAGGTTAAGATGCTGAAGGCGCGGACACGCCGGGCGAGTACGCAGGTCTCGAGGCGCTTCAAGGTCACAAACCGTAATCGTATCACGTGCTTACCGGCAGACCTTGGGTCTGCGCCACGCCGTCCGAAGCGGCGGCCTGCCTGGTGGGCCCAGTCAACCTTTCATGATTCTGAGCGTTCAACGCCACATCCACGACACGATTGCGGCCGCGATCCGCCAGCACTTCGGCATCGCCGAGGTGCCGCCGTTCGCGGTCGAGGTGCCTCCAAACCGCACGCTGGGCGATCTCGCCGTCCCGGTCGCCTTTCAACTGGCGCGGACGCTTCGCAAGGCGCCGCGCGCGATCGCGCACGATCTTGCGCAGGCGGTGGGCGCGATTCCCGGGGTCGAGCGCATCGCCGCCACGCCGAACGGGTACTTGAACCTCTACCTGGACCGTGCGGCGTTCATCATCCCGCGCATCCGGCAGCAGGTGCCGCCCGAGATCGTCGCGCCGGAAAAAACGATCGTCGAGCATACGGCGATCAACCCGAACAAGGCGGCGCACATCGGTCACCTGCGCAACGCGGCGCTCGGCGATACGCTCGTCCGCGCCCTGCGCTTCCGCGGCACGCCGTACGAGACGCAGAACTACATCGACGACATGGGCGTCCAGGTGGCCGACATCGTCGTCGGCTTCCGGGAGCTCGAGCATCGGTCGCTCGACGAGGTGCGTGAGATTGCCGACACGACGCGCTTCGACTACTACTGCTGGGACCTGTACTCGCGGGTCACCGAGTGGTACGAAGGGGATCGCATTCGGCTCGAGATCCGCGGCGCGGCGCTCCACGATCTGGAGCACGGCGGCAACGACACCGCCGCGATGGGCGCCGTCATCGTCGAACGCATCGTGCGCGCGCATCTGAAGACGATGGCGCGCCTGAACATCGGCTACGACCTGCTGACCTACGAGGGCGACATTCTGCGCCTTCACTTCTGGGCGCACGCGTTCGAGGTGCTGAAGGCGAAGGGCGCCGTGTTCCTGCAGACGGAAGGCAAACTGGCCGGATGCTGGGTGATGCGCATCGAGGACGGGGGGCCCGCTGACGCTCGTCCAGAACCTGTCGAAGGAACAAGCGCTTCACCCGACGAAGGCGATGAAGCCCGCGAAAAGGTGATCGTGCGGTCGAATGGCGTCGTGACCTACGTCGGCAAGGATCTCGCGAACCAGTTCTGGAAGTTCGGCCTGCTGGGGCTCGATTTCCGGTACCGGCTGTTCGCGACCCAGGCCAACGGCCGCCCGCTCTGGTCAACGACGTCCGACGCCGGCGACCCGGCGGCGCCGCCGTTCGGCCGTGCCGAGCGGATTTACAACGTCATCGACTCGCGGCAGATGTACCTTCAGCTGCTGCTCAGCCAGGCGCTGCGGACGCTCGGTCATCCCAAGGAGGCGGGAAACTCGATCCACTTCTCGTACGAGATGGTCGCCCTGTCGCACGCGACGGCGCAGGAACTGGGCTATGAGACGGCCCAGGAAGGCGAGGACGCGAAGAAGCCGTTCGTCGAAGTGTCGGGACGCAAGGGGCTCGGCGTCAAGGTCGACGACCTGCTCGATCTGCTGACGGCGAAGGCCGGCGCTGAAGTCGCGAGGCGGAACCCGGACTTTTCGCCGGACGAGTGCCAGCGCGTCGGCGCGCAGATCGCGGTGGCGGCGATTCGCTACTTCATGCTGAAGTATTCGCGCGGCAAGCTGATCGTGTTCGACATCGAGGAGGCGCTCAGCTTCGAGGGCGAGACCGGGCCGTACCTGCAGTACGCGGCCGTGCGGGCGAACAACATCCTCCGCAAGCTCCAGGAGCGGGAGGGGCTGTCGGAGGCGGAGCTGCTCGAAGCGCTCGATCGGACGCCGCCGGACGAGCTGCTCGAGCAGGGGGACGCCGCCGACAGCGGCGATTTCGCCCTCTGGGCGGTCGTTTTCGAGGCGTCACGCCTCGACGAAGTCGTCGATCAGGTGGTGCGATCGCTCGAATTCTCCGGGTTGGCGAAATACACCTTCGGGCTGGCGCAGACCTTCAACGCGTTCTACCATCGGTACCCGATCCTGAATGAAGAACGGGCGGACCGGAAGCGCTGGCGGGCGGCGGGCGTGTCCTACGTGCGTGCGCAGCTGACGCGCGCGCTGGATTTGATGGGCATCGACGTTCCGAGCAGGATGTAGCTTATGGCGGTTATTGGCATCACAACGTGCCGGAAGATCGAAGACTACCGGCAGGCGATCCTGCACGTCGGCGGCGAGCCGCGGATTCTCGATCCGTCGATGTCGCTCGACCAGGCGATCGGCGGCATCGACGGGCTGCTGCTGACCGGCGGCGACGACGTGACGCCGTCGCTCTACGGGGAGGCGGCGCATCCGGCGACCGTCGAAGCGGAGGCCGGGCGCGACGACTTCGAGATCAGCCTGATCAAGGCGGCGCGCACGCGTGAACTGCCCATCTTCGCCATCTGCCGCGGCGTGCAGGTGCTGAATGTCGCCTGCGGAGGCACGCTGGTGCAGGACATCCCGTCCCAACTCCCCGGCGCGCTCGGGCACAGCCTGCCCTGTCCGCCGAACCAGGCCTACACCTTCGCGCACGAAGTGTGGATCGAGAAGGACTCGCTGCTGGCGACGCTGATGCGCGAGCGGCTGACCGACGACGCCTGCGAAGTGAACAGCCGTCACCATCAGGCGGTCAAGGACGTGGCGAAAGGCTTCAAGGTGTCGGCGACGGCGCCGGATGGGGTCATCGAAGCGATCGAGGACCCGGAGGCGCTCTTCTGCCTCGGCGTCCAGTGGCACCCTGAAAATTTCTTCCGCACCGGCGAGTTCCGCCCGCTGTTCGAGGGCTTCCTCGAGGCGGCGCAGAAACCGGTCCCCGACGACGACGTCGCGTAAGAGCCCAAGAGCACGACGTTTGAACGCAGAGCCCCGCAGAGCCCGCAGAGATTCCCAGACGTACGTAGGGCGCCGCTTCAGCGGTGCCGCGGCCTACGTGCGCGTGAACACCACGACGGTCTCGACGTGCGGCGTGTTCGGGAACAGATCGAAGCCGTCGATCCGTTCGATCGCGTAGCCGTCGTCCACGAGGCGGCGGGCGTCGCGCGCGAGCGTCGCGACGTCGCACGAGACGTAGATCAGGCGCGGCGTGGTCAGCGTCAGGACCTTGTCCATCGCCTCGCGCGACAGGCCGGTCCGCGGCGGATCGACGATGACGGTCTCGGCCGCGGGGCGGCCGGCCGCCCGGCCCCACGCGCCGAACATCCCGGCCGCAATGCCTTCGACGGCGCCTCGCACCGTGGTGACCTGGCCGCCCGCCGCGGCGGCGTTCGCGTGAAGGTCGTCCGCGGCGTAGGCATCACCTTCCACCGCGACCACCGATGCTCCACGAATGACCGCTGCCGCGACGGCGAACAGGCCGACGCCGGCGTAGAGATCGAGGACCGTGCCGCCCACCGGCACGCGCTCGGTCACGTGCGCGACGAGGCCGCCGAGCAAATGGCGGTTCCCCTGGAAGAACGACTGCACGTGCCGCCGCAGCATCAGCGCGCTTTCGCCGATCGTCAGCGAATCGGTCACATACGGACTGCCGAACGCGCCGAAGGCCGACCCGAGGCCGGTCAGCCCGTCGGTGCCGGCCAGACGCTCGAGCGTCGAGGCGTCCAGCGCCGCGGCGGCGTCGAGAAACACCACCCGCTCCGAGGCATCGATGTTCTCCGACAGCTCGATCTCGCGGACGGCATCGAGGCCGAGCGACCGCATCGCCGCCATCAGGCGCTCGAGCGCATCGGAGGTCGCCGGCAGCAGCTGGCGCGTCGCGCGGGCGTCGCAGACGTCGTGGCTGTTCTCCCGAAAGAACCCCAGCCGATGGCCGCGCACGTGCAACCGCGCGCGCATCCGATAGCCGTCCTCGGGAGAACCGGCGACGGCCACCGGGCCCGGAAGCGTGACCCGCCCGATCCGCCTGAACGCGTCGGCGATCACTTCGCCTTTGATCGCGAGCTGCCGCGGGTAGGCGATGTGGCTGTAGAGGCAGCCACCGCACAGCGGATCGGCGAACGGATCGCGGCGATCGCCCGACCGCTCTTCGACCGACATCGTCTGCGCGTACGCGACGCCCTTCCCCACCCGCTCGATCCGCGCCTGCACGCGTTCGCCCGGAATGGCATCGGCGACGAGCACGACCTGGCCATCCAGGCGCGCGATCATCCGCCCGCCGGCGGCAGGCCTTTCAACGGTGAGCGGGATGATGTCGCCGGCTCTCAACGCGCGCCTCCCATAGAGCTGTGTCTGAGACGATCAGTACCACCTCAAGACGACGTCGAACGCAAAGCACGCAAAGAACAATCGTTGAGGTGTGAGGCTTTGCGGGCTTCGCGGCCTTTGCGTTCCAATGTTCGTCGGTTCCGTTTACACGAAGCCGACCGTCGGCAAACCGAAACGCTCGCGCACCAGGCGGTCCATCGCCGCCTCGCGGGCACGCTCGAACGCCTCGGGGGCCATGCCGCTCCGAAATCCCGCGAGCTCCTCGCCGGCCTCACGCGCCAGCGACGCGGCGGCCTCGGCGTCCAGCGACGCGCGCGCCTGCTGGAGCAACTCCGCGTCGAGGGCCGTCAGGCGATCGATCATCGCCTGACGCGCCTGTCCGCGCAGCCCGCCAGCTCGGGCCCGGGCCGCGTCGAGCTCCGTCGACACCCGATCGATGAGGGCATCGAACTCGGCGCCGAGCGACCCGCGCGCACGGGCGGACGACAAACGGAGCACGACGCGCTCGAGATGCTCCGGCAGCGACTGACGTCGACTGCTCGACTGAGGACTGCTCGACTGAGGACTGCTCTCTGGCGACTGATGACTGCTGTCTGACGACTGATGACTGACGACTGATGACTGCACTGTCACTCCCACAGCCCGTCGCCATTCGTCGAACACGTCGAGCACGTCGGCTTCGCAGAAGTCGATCTTCACCGGCCGGCGTCGCGGCCCCTGGCGGTAGTAGCGCTCGAAATACCGATCGATGCCCGAGCACGCCACCTTGAGCGGCACGCCCTGCGCCGCCCAGCTGGACACGAGGTCAAACGAGGGGCCGACGACCCGGATCAGATGGCCGTCGTTTTTCCGGCACAGGTACGTCTCGATCTCTCGACAGTAGTCGGCGGTTATTTCTGGTTGCGTTCCCACACGATTCTCAAGCCGTCGAGGGTCAGGTCGGCATCGACGCGCTCAATCAGCGAGGTCTCCGGCGCGATCACGTCCGCGAGGCCACCCGTTGCCACGCAGAGCGCATTGCCGCCGAGTTCGTCGCTCATCCTGCGGACGAGCCCTTCCACCATCCCGACATAGCCCCAGAACAGGCCCGACTCCATCGCGCCGACCGTCGTCTGTCCGACCACCGACGCCGGCTTGCGGACGTCGATGCGCGGCAGGCGCGCCGCCCGCTGGAACAGCGCATCCGCGGAAATCTGGACGCCGGGACAGATCGCGCCGCCCAGGTATTCGCCCTTCGCGCTCACCGCGTCGAGCGTCGTTGCCGTGCCGAAGTCGACGACGATCATCGGGCGGCCGGCACCGCCGGGCGTCTTGCCGAACTTCTCGTACGCCGCGACGGCGTTGACGATGCGATCGGCGCCGACCTCGGCGGGGTTCTTGTAGAGGATCGGCATCCCGGTATTGACGCCCGGCTCGACGATCACGGCGGTCACGCCGAAGTACCGTTCGACCATCTGCCGCACCGTCCCCGTCAGCGGCGGCACCACCGAGCCGAGGATCACACCGCGGATTTTCACGCGCTCGATCCGGCTGTGCGCGAACAGGCCGTCGACCAGCAGGCCGAGCTCGTCGGACGTCCGCTCGCGCACCGTCTGCAGCCGCCAGCTCTGGATCAGCCGCGCACCGTCGAAGACGCCGAGCACGATGTTGGAATTGCCAACGTCGATCGCTAACAGCATACAAGCCGTTGACCACGGAGGACGCGGAGGACACGGAGGAATAAACGCTTCTTTTCCTCTGTGTCCTCCGTGTCCACCGTGGTGGAGAGGTTCAGAGCCATGTGATCTCACCAGACACGATGCGCTCGACCCGGTCGCCCACCTGCACGAGCAGCGCGCCATGGTCATCGATGCCGGCAGTCACGCCGGACTGCGCCCCATCCATCGTCGTCCACGACACACGCGCGCCGGACGCGGCGGGCGCGTGGCGCCGCCAGGCGTCGAGAATAGCATCGAACCGGCCGTCGAGCAGATCCTCGTAGCGGCGCGAGAGCGCGGCGAGCGTCTCGTCGAGCACGAGATCGGACTCGATGCGGCGTCCGATCTCCGATTCGAGCGAGGTGGCCCGGCTGCGCAGCTCCGGTGGAAAGGCGGTCGCGAGGACGTTGATGCCGTAGCCGAGAACGACGGTGTCGGCGTGGCCTTCCGCGAGGATGCCGGCGAGCTTTCGGCCGGACACGAGCAGATCGTTCGGCCACTTGAGATCGGCCGACAGGCCCGTGGACGCCTCGACGCCTTCCACGAGCGCGACCCCCGCCGCAAGCGTCAGGAGCGTTGTCGCCCGCGCCGCATCGACACGGGCGGTCGCCGGCGCGAGCACGACGGAGACGTAGAGGCCGGCGCCCGGCGGCGAAAACCAGCCGTGGCCCCGGCGGCCGCGGCCGGCGGTCTGCTGGCCGGCGACGACGACCGAGCGATGCGGCAGCGCGGCGGCGACGTCGTTGGTCGAACCGACCGCCGGGAAGAATTGGACGGGGCTAAACCGGTGCGATTTCAAAGCTGATATCGATGGCCGGCGCGGAATGCGTCAGCGCGCCGACCGACACGAAGTCGGCGCCGGTCGCCGCGAGCTCCGGGATGCGCTCGAGCGTCACGCCGCCGGAAATCTCGATCTTCGCGCGCCCGCGGGTACGGACGACGGCGGCACGGATGTCGGCGGTGGCCATGTTGTCCACGAGGATCGTCTCCGCGCCGGCTGCGAGCGCCTGATCGACCTGATCGAGCGTTTCCGCTTCGATCTCGACCGGCAGCCCGGGCCGATGCGCGCGGGCGCTCGCCACGGCCGCCGTCACGCCGCCGCCGAGGCGAATGTGGTTGTCCTTGATGAGGATCGCATCGAAGAGGCCGACGCGATGGTTCGTCGCCCCGCCGGCGCGAACCGCGTACTTTTCGAGCACTCTCAGCGTCGGGGTCGTCTTGCGCGTGTCGAGGATCGTGATGCGCCCCCGGGCCGCGTCGACGAACCGGCGCGCGCGCGTGGCGATCCCCGAAAGCCGCTGCAGGAAATTGAGCGCCGTCCGCTCGGCGACGAGCAGGGCGCGCGCCGATCCCAGGACGACGGCAATCTCCTCTCCCGCTGCGCACGAATCGCCGTCGCGCTTGTACGCCTCGATGCGAACCCCCGGCTCGATCAGGCGGAACGCCTCGAAGGCGACGTCGAGTCCCGCAAGCACGCAGTCCGCCTTGACGAGGAACACGCCGCGCGCCTGCTGCGAGGACGGGACCGTCGCGTCGGTAGTGATGTCGCCGTCGCGGACATCCTCGTCGAGCGCGCGCTTCACGATGTCCCGGTAGAGCGCTGGATCTAAGGGCAACGCATTCTGAATTCTTAATTCCTAATTCCTAATTCTTAATTCTTAATTCTTAATTCTCATAGCCTGCGACCACGATCGCTCGTGGCTCGCCGACGCTCGTCTCGAACGCCTGCACGCGGAGCGCGGCGCGCAGGTCGGCCTCGACGATCGGCATCAGCGCGGCGGCCTCGGCGTCGGTCGTCACGCGGACTCTTGAGATCGGCACCTTCAGCGGCTGCTTGGCCTCCGAGCGCTGCTTGCGCACTTCGAAGAGCACCTCGGTCGCCCATTGATACGCCTGCTGATCCGCCTGCCGGGCATCCGCCGCATCGACGGCGATGAGCGCGTCGACCTCGGCCACGGTCGGCCATGCCGCCTGGTGGATCGATCCCTCGCGCCACCACGACCAGACTTCCTCGGTGACAAACGGCAGGAACGGCGCGAACAGCCGCAGCATGACCGACAGCGCCGCCGTGAGGGCCGCATTCGCTGAGCCGGCGGCGTCCGCGCCCTGTTCGCCGTAGCGGCGCCCCTTCACGAGCTCCAGATAATCGTCGCAGAAGCCCCAGAAAAACGACTCCGTCCGCTGCAGCACGCGCGCGTAGTCGTACTCCTCGAAGGCCCGCGTCGCTTCGGCGACGAGCGCGGCCAGGTTCCTCAGCATCGCGCGATCGACCGCGAACGTGATCTCACGGGGCCAGACTTCGGTAGCGCCACTTGACGAAGTCTGGCCCCGACTGTCTGCGAGCGCGAACTTCGAGGCGTTGAGGATCTTGATCGCGAGCCGCCGGCCGACCTTCATCTGCGCGGGATCGAAGGCCGTGTCGGTGCCGGGCCGTCCGCTCGCCGCCCAGTAACGGGCGCCGTCCGAGCCGTGCTCCTCGAGCAGCCCGAGCGGCGTCACGACATTGCCCTTCGACTTCGACATTTTCTTGCGATCGGGATCGAGCACCCAGCCCGAGAGCGCCGCGTTCGTCCACGGCAGCGAGTCGTGCTCGAGCTGCGCGCGCAGCACCGACGAAAACAGCCAGGTCCGGATGATGTCGTGCGCCTGCGGGCGCATGTCCATCGGAAACGTGTTCCGGAACAGCTCGGCGTCGCCGGGCCACCCGCAGATGATCTGCGGCGACAGCGACGAGGTCGCCCACGTGTCCATGACGTCGGGATCGGCGACGAACCCGCCCGGCGCGCCGCGCTGATCGGCGACGTAGCCTGACGGGACGTCGGTCGAGGGATCGACCGGCAGCTGATCCTCGCGCGCGGCGATCGGGCGCTCGAACTCGACGCGGCCGAGATCGCTGATTGGATACCAGACGGGAAACGGCACGCCGAAGAACCGCTGGCGGCTGACGCACCAGTCGCCGTTCAGCCCGTTCACCCAGTTCTCGTAGCGGGTCCGCATGTAGTCGGGGTGCCACTTCAACTCGCGGCCACGCTCGAGGAGCGCGTCGCGGAACTCCATCGTCTTGATGAACCACTGCCGGCTCGTGATGATCTCGAGCGGGCGATCGCCCTTCTCGTAGAACTTCACCGAGTGCGTGACCGGACGCGGCTCACCGATCAGGTCGCCGCTCTCGCGCAGCTGTTCGACGACCTTCACGCGCGCCTTCGCCGCCGACAGCCGTTTGAGCTCGTCGTAGTAGCGCTGCGCCCGGCTGGCATCCACCGATTCCCAGCCCGGCGCGCCCCACGCCACCTCGCGCAGCGTGCCGTCCGCCTGAATCACGCCCCGCACCGGCAGGTTCAGCTCTCGCCACCACGTCACGTCGGTGATGTCGCCGAAGGTGCAGATCATCGCGATGCCGCTGCCCTTTTCCGGATCGGCCAGCGCGTGCGCCTTCACCGGCACGCGCACCCCGAACAACGGCGTTTCCACCTCCCGCCCGAACAGCGGTTTGTAGCGCTCGTCGTCCGGGTGCGCGACGAGCGCGACGCAGGCCGGGATGAGCTCGGGGCGCGTGGTTTCGATTTCAACCGCCGCGACCGGGCGGGTGTCAGCGCCGCTCGGGCGCCCTGCATCAGCGAGCGAAAACCTGATGCGGTGATACGCGCCGGGCACGTCGCGATCTTCGAGCTCCGCCTGCGCCACCGCGGTTTTGAAATCGACGTCCCACAGCGTCGGCGCCTCGACCTGATAGGCCAGGTGGCGCTGGAGCAGGTGCAGGAACGCGAGCTGTGAGACGCGTTGCGCGCGCGATCCAATGGTCGCGTAGGTCATCGACCAGTCGACGGAGAGGCCGAGCGTCTTCCAGAGCTTCTCGAACGCCTTCTCGTCCTCGGCGGTCAGGCGCGCGCAGAGCTCGATGAAATTCGGACGCGACACCGAGATCGGCGGCTTCGGCGGCTGCGGCGGCGGCGCGAACGACGCCACGTACGGCAGCGACGGATCGCAGCGGACGCCGTAGTAGTTCTGCACCCGGCGCTCGGTCGGAAGGCCGTTGTCGTCCCATCCCATCGGATAGAACACCGCCTTCCCCCGCATCCGCTGGAACCGGGCGATGAGGTCCGTGTGGGTGTACGAGAACACGTGGCCGACGTGGAGCGATCCGCTGACGGTCGGCGGCGGCGTGTCGATCGAGAACACCTCGGCGCGCGGCCGCGTGCGATCGAAACGGTAGACGCCGGATTCCTCCCAGCGCGGCACCCATTTGGCTTCGAGCCCTTCGAGCGCAGGTTTTTCGGGCAGGCGCAGACGAGCGGGATCCAGGCTCGTCAGCGGCGTCGACGACGAAGACATAATCACCAACTATTTCAGCGAAGCTTTGATCTTGTCGATCTCGTCGCGTACCAGCTGTTCCGCGACCTTCGACACAATCCCGGCGACCGTGTCGCGAACGACCTGATCGGAGAGGCGATCGAGGACGCGTCGCGCGACCTCGTCCACGAGCGCGTCGGTGTCCACCGGGCCAGGCGAAGACGCCGGCCAGGCCGGCGCGTCCGCCGGCAACGGCTCACCCTGTTCGGCGGCGAGCAGCGCGGCGAATGCATCAGCGAGCGCGGGCAATGCCGCGGGGCGCGCTGGTACGGCAGGTGCTGACGGCACCGCGGCTGCGGCAGGTGTGGCCGCGGCAGGAGGTGCCGCCGCCGCGACCTCCGCCTGGGGAGGTGGCCAGCGTCGGTCCGGTGCGAACGGCGCGACGGCCGCGGCATTCGCCGATGCAGTGGCAAGGTCGGCCGGCGAAGGCGCTTGCGCGTGGGCACCGGCGTCAAACGCAGCAGGCTCGGCCGAGTGGGCCTGCGGAACCGGCGCGTCGGCTGTTTCCAGCTCGAACGGCGGGACGGGCGAAGCCGGCGGCGGCGACGTGTAGGTCTCTCGCAGATCCTGGGGCTCGGCCTGATTCGCCGGCTCGGATCGATCCGCAAACTCCGCCAGGTCCGCCGGTACCGGCAGATCCCATGGCTGGGCCGCCGGCGCTCCTCCGGCCGTCATGGTGAACCAATCGATGTCCGGGCCGGCCGGAAGCGCAGGCGCCGCGGGCGCTGCCTGCGGCGGGGAGGCCGGCGGCGACATGGTTGAAAATGCCGCGTCGAGTCGATCGAAATAGTCGTCCAGCGCGAGCGGCGGCGCCGCCGGCGCAGGCGCGGTGGGCCGCGGCTCGGCGGGCGGAGGCGCCCACTGGGTCTCCGACACGAGCGGCGGCGGACCATCGGCCGCGATCGCCTCGGGCGCGCGGCGCTTTCTCGCCAGCAACTCCTTCACCCGGCCGATCACGAGCTGCGGCTCGAAGGGCTTGGCGAGAACGCCGTCGCAGCCGGCCGCCGCCGCGCGCGCCTCGTCCACCGGCTCGAAGGCGCCGGTGAGCAGGACGACGGGGATGTGCGCGAGACGGGGCGACTGCCGGATGTACTGAGCGACCTCATAGCCGTTCTTGCCCGGCATGCCGATGTCGGCAAGGACGATGTCCGGCGGCGACGCCTCGAGGCGCGCGATCGCCTGATCGCCATCGCTGACCGCGACGACCACGACATCCTCGTCGGCAAAGGTCAGCTCGATGACGCGCTGTATCGTGACGCTGTCGTCGGCAAGAAGCAGTGTGTGGGACATTCAGACTTCTGTTTTCGTTCGTGCGTTGGTGTTGATGAAGTCGATGATGTGCTGCATCGGCGTCCCCGGCAGGAAGATCCCCTTGACGCCCATCGCCGTCAGCTTGGGGATGTCGACATCCGGGATGATGCCGCCAATCACCACCAGCACGTCGTCGAGCCCCTTGGCCTTCAACAGCTCCATCAGCCGCGGCGCGATGTGATTGTGCGCGCCGGACAGAATCGACAACCCGATGACGTCGGCGTCTTCCTGCAGCGCCGCCGAGGCGATCATCTCGGGCGTCTGGCGCAGCCCGGTGTAGATGACCTCCATCCCCGCGTCGCGCAGCGCGCGGGCGATCACCTTGGCGCCGCGGTCGTGCCCGTCGAGGCCCGGTTTGGCGATGACGACTCTCAGCTTACGCATGGGTGGTCGGCTCGTGGTTCGACGGCTCAGCACGAGCGAGACTCGCTCGTCCTGAGCTGGTCGAAGGGTGAGCTATATGATCGGCACTTCCTCGTACTCGCCCCACACCTCGCGGAGCGCGTCGCACATCTCGCC
>Ga0070674_100000435_pt1 | contig 21017 bp, 14 predicted proteins | sample KBSM33metaG_FD_65344 | JGI IMG/M metagenome (GOLD analysis project Ga0070674, IMG submission 65344) | Miscanthus rhizosphere microbial communities from Kellogg Biological Station, Michigan, USA - KBS M3-3 metaG | ecosystem: Host-associated > Plants > Roots > Rhizosphere > Soil ... | reverse complement strand
CTTTTACTACAGTACCGAGTACCGAGTACCTAGAAAACTGTACTTGAGTGCCTAGTAACGAAAATCGAGCGGCGGATCTCAGATTGGTTGGACTCGAGAGCAGGGAAATCAGGACGGGCAGTTCAGTACTCGGTACTCGGTACGGGGTACGGAGTCCGTAGTTACACATCCGTTACAAATCCGTGACTGTCAGGGCGTCGAGTCACTCTACGTTCTCCCCCCATGACCAGCCCTGCGTCCCCTGCCGTAGATAGGATCGCGCCAGCCGTTACGCACCGGACCCTCACCGGCACTTCGAACGCGGCAGATCGGCTCTTCCGGGTGGTCCTTACGCTGGCGGCCTCGGCCATCCCGGTGCTGCTCGGCTTTCTGGTTTACGAGCTGTACATGGGATCCCGGCTGGCGATGGGCCAGTTTGGCTTCAACTTCATAACAGATTCCATCTGGGACCCCGTCGCGGAGAAGTTTGGAGCCTTCCCGCTCATCTTCGGGACCCTGCTCTCCTCGTTCCTGGCCCTGCTCATCGCGGTACCGCTGTCGCTTGGGGTCGCGGTCTACATCACCGAGTTCGCGCCCAAGTTCTTGCGGCAACCGGTGGCGTTCGTGATCGAGCTGCTGGCCGCGATTCCCAGCGTGGTCTACGGCCTCTGGGGGATCTTCGTCCTGATCCCCTTCCTCAGGAAGTTCATCTTCCCGGCCCTCCGCGCCGTGTTCGGCTTCCTGCCGTTCTTCCAGGGACCGATCTACGGACCCTCGATGCTCGCCGCGAGCATCATCCTCGCGATCATGATCATGCCGTTCATCATGTCGGTCGCGCGGGAGGTGCTGCTCGCGGTTCCCGACAGCCAGCGGGAGGCCTCGCTCGCGCTGGGCGCGACCCGCTGGGAAGCGGTGATCTCGGCGATCATCCCCTATGCCCGCTCCGGCATCTTCGGCGCGATCATCCTCGGCCTGGGCCGGGCACTGGGGGAGACCATGGCGGTCACCATGCTGATCGGAAACCGGCACGAGATCGCGGCGTCGCTCTTCGCGCCCGGCTATACGATGGCGGCGGTGATCGCCAATGAATTCTCCGAAGCCGCGACCGACATGCACTTCTCGGCCCTCACCTACGTGGCGTTCGTGCTGTTCGCGCTGACTATCCTCGTGAATGCGGCCGCGCGGCTCCTCATCTGGCGGGTGGCGCGGGGCGCCGCCATCGGGAGCAAGGCAGTATGAACCGGCGAGTGCTCCGGCGCTGGATCAGCAACTTCATGGTCGGGCTCATGGTCGTTGCCGTGATCCTGGCCGTCCTGCCGCTCTTGTTCATCCTCTTCAACCTCGTGCTCAAGGGCGCCAGCAGCCTCTCGATCGACTTCTTCACCAAGCTCCCGGTTCCGGCCGGAGAGACCGGAGGCGGGGTTGCGCACGCTATCGTCGGGACGCTGCTCATCGTAGGACTGGCGAGCCTCTTCGGCGTGCCCCTCGGCATTGGAGCCGGCATCTACTGCGCCGAGTATCCGGGCAGCAGGCTCACTAAAGTGACGCGATTCGTCGCCGATGTGATGAACGGGACGCCGTCAATCGTGGTCGGGGTCTTCGCGTGGACCTGGATCGTGGCGCGGCAGAAGCACTTCTCGGCGGTCGCAGGAAGCGCCGCGCTGGCCATGCTGATGATTCCAATGGTAATGCGCACGACCGAGGAGCTGATCAAGCTGGTGCCCCATTCCCTTCGAGAGGCGGGGTTGGCGCTGGGGTACCCCCGGTGGCGCACCAGCCTGAGCATCATCCTGCGCACCGCTCTCCCGGGGATCGTGACAGGCAGTCTGCTGGCCGTGGCCCGTATCGCGGGTGAAACGGCCCCGCTCCTGTTCACCGCGCTGGGCAGCCAATACATGAACTTCAATGTCAACCAGCCGATGGCCGCGTTGCCGCTCGTGGTCTTCCAGTACGCCACGGGCCCTTATGAAGAGTGGCACCAGCTGGCCTGGGCCTCGGCGCTGGTTCTGATCCTGGTGGTCTTCGTGTTGAGTGTGGGTGCTCGCCTCGCCACGCGGAGGAGGTTCCATGCCTGAGCAGCAGGTCCGGCTTGGCACCGACAAACTCACCGCGATGTACGGCAAATTCACCGCGGTGAAGAATGTCACGCTGACCTTCGCCAACAATAGCGTCAACGCGTTGATCGGTCCCTCGGGCTGCGGCAAGTCCACCTTTCTCCGGACCCTGAATCGCATGCACGAGTTGACGGAAGGTGGCTGGATTACCGGGAAGGTGCTGCTGGACGGACAGGACGTCTATCAGTCGGGGGTGAGCGCGATGCAGCTCCGCCGCCGGGTGGGGATGGTATTCCAGAAGCCTACCCCGTTTCCGACCATGTCGATCTACGACAACGTGGCGGCCGGATTGCGGCTGGATGGCCGGCCCAAGCGGGGGGAACAGGACGAGATCGTGGAGCGCTCGCTAAAACAGGCGGCGCTGTGGGACGAGGTGAAGGACCGGCTCCGGACCAGCGCCGTGGCGCTTTCGGGCGGCCAGCAGCAGCGGCTCTGCATCGCGCGGAGCATTGCGCCACGACCCGAGGTCCTCCTGCTCGATGAGCCGACCGCGTCACTCGATCCGGCCGGGACCTCGCGAATCGAGGAGCTCGTGTTCGAGCTCAAGAAGGCGTTCACCATCGTAATCGTAACGCACAACATGCAGCAGGCGGCACGGGTGTCGGACACCACGACCTTCTTCTATATGGGATCCATGATCGAGACCGGTCCGACCCGGCAGCTCTTCACCGCCCCGAAGCAGGAACAGACTGAGGCCTATATCACGGGACGATTCGGATGACCGCCATGTCCACTAATCCCGCAGTGCCTTCCTCCGGGCCGGCACCGCTGCTCAAAACCACACTGACCCCGCGCTCCGGACCGCGGCCCTCGATCGAGGCCGGCAATCCGGCGATCGAAGCCCGCGACTTCAAGTTTTCCTATGGCGCGGGGCCGGTGCTGAAAGGAATCACCTTCACGATTCCCCGGCGCGCGGTCACCGCCATCATCGGACCGTCCGGATGCGGCAAATCTACCTTCCTGCGCTCGATCAACCGGATGCACGACCTGTTGCCGGGTGCCAGCTACGGGGGGGACATTCTGCTCGAAGGGAAGTCCATCTTCGGTGCGCGGACCGACCTGGTCTCTCTCCGGCTTCGGGTGGGCATGGTGTTCCAGCGCCCCAATCCGTTCCCCAAGACGATTTATGAAAACGTGGCCTATGGTCCCGGGCTGAATCGGCTGGTCCCGCAACGGGACTTGCCGGACCTGGTCGAGCGTTGCCTGAGGCAGGCGGCGCTGTGGGACGAGGTAAAGGACCGGCTGGACGAGCCGGGCACCGGGCTTTCGGGCGGTCAGCAACAACGGCTGTGCATCGCGCGTGCGCTGGGGAACCAGCCCGAGGTACTGCTGATGGACGAGCCCTGTTCGGCCCTGGATCCGATCGCCACGCAGAAAGTCGAGGAGCTGATTGTCGAGCTGAAGCAGTCCTACACGATCGTGATCGTAACCCACAACATGCAGCAGGCGGCACGGGTGTCGGATCTGACGGGCTTCTTCGATAGAGGGGAATTGATCGAAGTGGGAGAGACCGAACGGATCTTCACCGCTCCTGCCAGTGAACGCACTGAAGCATACATTACCGGGAGATTCGGATGAGCTCCGAGATGCATCGCCATTTCCACGACGAGCTGAACGACGTGAAGGTACGCCTGCTCACCATGTCGGGGGAGGCGGAAGCGGCGCTTGGCCTGGCGGTGGACGCGCTCCTCGAGCGCAGCGCCTCGAAGGCCCACAGCGTCATCAGCAGTGACCGGGCCATCGACAACATGGAAATGGAGATCGAGGAGGCGTGCGTAAACCTCCTCGCGCTGCAGCAGCCGATGGCGCGCGATCTCCGAATGCTCACCTCGGCGCTCAAGATCGCCAACGATCTGGAGCGGGTGGGAGATCACGCGGTCAACATCGCCCAGTCGGCGGAACGGTTGAGCCACGCCCGCCCGATCGCGCCGGAGCCGGAGATCATCGAAATGGCCCGGCTGGCGCGGGATATGCTTTCGGATTCACTTGAAGCGTTCATCAGGGGAGACGCCGTGTCGGCGCGGGAGGTCTGTCTGCGGGACGACAAAGTGGATAATCTCCACCGGTCGGTCTTCCGCATCCTGCTCACCCATATGATGGAAGACCCGCACATGATCGGCGCGGGGATGGAGTTGTTCCTGGTGAGCCGGAACCTCGAGCGGGTAGCCGACCTCGCGACCAACGTGGCCGAGGATGTAGTCTTTCTGGTGGAAGGGAAGTCAATCAAACACCACGCCGAGGATCGGGGCGAAGCCCGGACCTCCGGCGCTACTCCGACACCGATCGCATGACATCCGTACCAGTACCCGAACCCCGTGAGCGCCTGGCCGCCGTCGATGTGGGATCCAATTCGATCCGGCTCCTGGTGGCGGAGTACGGCCCGCAGTCGGGGCTGTCGGTCATTGCGGAGGTAAAGGAACAGCCGCGTCTCGCGACCGGCGTCGCGCGGACCAGGCGGCTGGACCCTGAAGCCATTGAACGGGCCATCGCGGCCCTCAAGCGGATGCGGGATGTCTGCGAGCGTCGTGGCGTGAGCCGGGTTGCGGCCGTGGCCACCGCCGCGGTCCGCGAAGCGATCAACGGAGAGGAATTCGTGACCCGGGCGAAGGAAGAGACCGGGTTCGACCTCCGGATCATCGATGCGGAAACCGAGGCAGCACTCTCCTACCGGTCGGTGGCCCATCACTTCCCGCTGGAAGGCGGTCGCACGGTTATCGCGGACATCGGAGGCGGCAGCCTCGAGCTGATCGCCGCGGTAGACGGGCTGATCGAGCAGAGCCTTTCGGTTCCTTTCGGGGCGGTCCGCCTTACCGAGCTGCACATGGGCGAGGGAAAGGACACCCGGAAGTCGGTGTCCAAGCTGCGCGACTGGGTACGTCGCCAGCTGCGGCGCAAACTCCCCCTCCGCGACTGGAGCTCCCCCGTCCTGATCGGATCGGGTGGCTCGTTCACCAATCTTGGCCGAATGGCCGCGGCCCGGCGCGGTCTGTCGGCGGCAGACCCGGTGCACGGCACCGCGGTCAACACGGCGGAGGTCGAGCACCTGCTGGAGTGGCTCACCGCGATGACCCCCCAGCAGCGCGGTCAGGTCCCCGGACTCAACCCGCAGCGGGCGGACATCATCCTGGCCGGGCTCGCGGTGACCGCGGAGCTGCTGCTCCGTATCGAAGCGCGCGAAGTAAAGGTGAGTGCCTTTGGTCTTCGGGAAGGCTTACTGCTCGAGATGGTCGGAGCCGAGGCGGCACCCGCCGCGGATGACCCGCTCCGCCTGATCCGGGAATTCGTGGAACGCTGCCATGGGGATCGTCGCCATGTCGAGCATGTTCGGCTCCTGGCACTCTCGCTCTTCGATCAGCTGGGTGAGCGGATGGGGGTGACGGAGGAGGAGCGGTTCCTGCTCGAAGCGGCGGCCCTGCTGCACGACGTCGGCCAGCTGGTGAGTTATCGCAAGCACCACAAGCACAGCTTCCAGCTGATCATGCACGCCGAACGGCTGCCGCTGTCACCCCGCGAGCGGATGCTGGTGGCGCTCATCAGTCGCTACCACCGCCGGCGCGGCCCGCGCAAGAAGCACGAACACCTCTCAGCGCTGGAGCCGGCCGATCGCGATATCGTGCGGCGGATGAGCGGGCTGCTTCGAGTGGCCGACGGTCTGGACCGCGGTCATACCGCGATCGTGGAAACCGTAAGCGCCGAGATCTGCCCGACACTCATCACGATCAAGGCGGCCCCGCGTTACGCCGAGGCGGACTTGTCGCTCGAGTGCTGGGGTGGCAACCAGAAGGCCGACGTGCTGGCCAAGGTGATGGGCCGCGAGGTGGTCGTCGAGCCGGCCACGACCATGCCGATGGGTCCGCGCGCGGTCGCGTAACGATCAGACCGAAATAGCTCCTACCCTGGTCAAGAGCTGGGCGAGTGGTGGTGCGCCAGGCCCCACAAGGCCACTCCAGCTTGCCGCGGCCGAGCTGCCGATCCGTTCGGCGCCGGCCGCCAGCATTTGCAGGGCATCCTCCGCCTTCCGAATTCCCCCCGACGCCTTTACACCCATCGCGGTCCCCACGACGCGTCGCATAGCCGCGACGGCCGCCACAGTCGCGCCACCGGCAGGATGAAAGCCGGTCGAGGTCTTCACGAAGCGTGCGCCGCTTCGCAGTGCCACGCGGCAGGCCTGCTCCAGCTCGGACGGCGAGAGGAGCGCGCTCTCCAGGATCGCCTTGACTGGCGTGCCGCCAGCAGCCTCGACAACGCGACCCATATCTTCCTCCACCATCATCCAGTTCCCGGCGCAGGCTTCGCCAATGGCAATCACCATGTCCAGCTCGGCTGCTCCGTCGCCCACTGCCAGCTCGGCCTCGGCAGATTTGGCGGTGGTAGACATCGCGCCGAGAGGAAATCCGATCACCGATGCCACCTTCACGCTCGCGCCATCGAGACGGCGCACACATTCCCTGACCCAGGCACCATTTACGCAAACGGCACCGAACCGAAGCTGGACGGCTTCATCGCAGAGTCGCGCGATGTCCTCTGCCCTGGCTTCGGGACGGAGCAGCGTGTGATCCACGAGGAGGCCCATGCCTTCCACCTCGGCGAGACCGGCAAGCCAGGGGAAGCGGGCGGCGAAGAGGGATGGAACGGCGTGACTCACACGAAGCGCGCGACGCGACGATGCTCTGCGAGGAGCTCCGGATTGCGGAAGATCGGAGTGAGGAGCAGTCCCGCGGCGAACCCGCCGACGTGGGCCCAGAAGGCGACACCACCGCCTTCCTGCGGCATGCTGCCTCCCAATAGCTGCAACAGGAACCAGTAGCCCAGCATGAAGTAGGCGGGGATGTCCATGAAGAACACGAAGACGAAGGTCCTGATCCGGGCGCGGGGATACAGCAGGACGTAGGATCCCATCACTCCGCCGATAGCGCCGGACGCGCCGACCATGGGAACCGCTGACGAGGGTCCCGCGGCCATCTGCGTCACAACCGCCGCGAGGCCGCAGAGCAGGTAGAAAATCACGAATCGCCCCCGGCCCATCGCGTCCTCAACGTTGTTCCCGAAGACCCAGAGGAACCACATGTTGCCGATCAGGTGGAGCCAACTCCCGTGCATGAACATCGAGGTAAAGACGGCATACCAGGAGAAGCCCGGCGTAACGACGCAGCTCATCCCCCTGCCCATCGGGATCTCGAAGCCAACAGGAAGCCGGTGCAGAAACTCCCCCGGAATGAGCCCCAATTCGCAAACCGATTGGCTGAGCCGTGGCTCGGCGCCCATCCCCTGCACCAGCACCCAGGCCAGCACATTGAGTGCGATGATTCCGTAGGTCGCGTAGGCAGTGCGGAGGGTAGGATTCTCGTCGCGGATCGGGAACATGCCTCAATATACGGCTCATTTGACACGCTGCTTCGGCGTGACAAATGGGTCGCCCACCCGGCATATTCCCTATTCTCATTTTCACAGCGCTTGTAGGGCGGCGACTGTCAGGAGGTCTCCCTGTCCAGCCACGATGGTGACCGCTCCCTTCCCGGGGTACCCCGCTTTATTGGCGGGGCGTTCGTGAGTCTGGCCGGAGTGGTATGCCTCGGTTTGGTCGCCGCGGTGAATCCAGTGTCGCGGGTACCGTCGCGCTCCATGGATGGAATCGAGGCCAACGACAACCGGGCCCCGGCCGGACAGCTTCGGGGAGACACGCTCAGCATCGAGCTGGAAGTAAGAATGGGAACCTGGCGCCCCGAGGCGGACAGCGGCCCGGCCATCGAGGTCGCGGCCTTCGCCGAGGCTGGTAAGGCGCCACAGGTCCCGGGTCCGCTGATTCGGATTAAGGAAGGAACCACGATTGCAGCGACCATCAGGAATGCCCTGACGGACTCGACCATCTCAATTTTCGGCCTCTTAACTCAGTCGGCCGGTCTGAAGGACAGTTTGACCCTGCGGCCCGGAGAAGCCCGGCAGGTCCGCTTCACGGCAACCGCGGCCGGCACCTACTTCTACCGTGCTGTGCTCGGCAAGCATACGCCGGACCGGCACGTCAACGATGAACGCGAGGAGGTGGCGGGGGCTCTGATCGTGGATCCACCGGGCCCTGTCGCTCCCGACCGGATTTTTGCGATCAATATCTGGGGCAGCAGGGTGGACTCGGCTGTGTATCGTCCGATTGATTATCGGAACGCGATCACGATCAACGGGCGCTCCTGGCCATACACCGACCGGATCGAGGCGACTACAGGAGATACCGTGCGCCTGCGGGTGATCAACCTGAGCGGGCGCACGCATCCCATGCATCTGCACGGGTTCTACTACCAGGTCCTGTCCCGCGGCGACGGCGTTTCAGACACGGTATACGCGGCCGATGACCGGCGGATGGTCGTCACCGAGGAGATGCGGCCCTTCACCACGATGGCGATGAGCTTCGCGCCCAATCGTCCCGGCAATTGGCTCTTTCATTGTCACGTAGGCTTTCACGTCGTGCCGCAGTCCCGGCTCAACAAGGTGGCGGCTGGTACTCATGACGAGATGTCCCACGATCCCATGATTCACATGGCAGGGCTAGCGGTAGGGATCACCGTCCATCCGGGCCCGGGCTGGACGCCTCCGAACCAGGGAAAGGCACGTCGCCTGCATCTCTACGTAGACGAGGGCAAGCAGCGGCATCGCGCGAAGCGGGCACTCGGATTCGTCCTGCAGCGAGGTGCCAAACCACCGCAGCCCGACTCAGTGGAGATCCCTGGATCAGTGCTGGTGCTCACTCGAGGACAACCGACCGACATGGTCGTCACCAACCGGCTCCACGAAGCCGCCGCGATCCACTGGCACGGGGTGGAATTGCTGAGTTATTCCGATGGTGTCGCCGGATGGAGTGGCGATGGCCAACAGCTCGCTCCGGTGATAGCACCGGGCGATTCGTTCACGGCGCATCTCCTCCTGCCTCGCGCGGGCACCTTCATCTATCACACCCATCTCAACGATCTGGAGCAACTCTCCTCGGGCTTGTACGGGGCAATCGTGGTGCTTGAGCCCGGCCAGCGTTTCGATCCCCTCAGGGATCATGTGTTCGTCGCGGGATGGGATTCACCGAATCCCGAGCCGCCTCGGATTCTCATCAATGGTGATTCGCTGCCCGGCCCTCTTCAGCTAAAGTCGGGGGTGCCGCATCGGTTCCGATTCATCAACATTGGATTGGCGCTGCCGGTTGGATTCGGGATATATCAGGACAGCTCACTGGTCCGCTGGCGTCGAGTGGCCAAGGATGGAGCCGACCTTCCGACCCATCAGGCGGTCGAAGTCAATGCGCTGCAGGCCGTCCAGGTCGGGGAAACCTACGATTTCGAATGGACTCCGGAGCGAGGAGAGTACCAGTTGAGGGCGGGGCCGCCGGGGAAGCCGTTCTGGGTGCAGCGATTGATGGTCGATGGTCGATAGTCGATGGTCGTGGGTCATGAGTCATGAGTCATGAGTCTCGAAATAGTGACCCGGGGCCATTTGCCCGGCATCAACCACTGATCACCGACCATCCACCATTGACACACGACCCACGACTCCAGACTCACGACCGCCCTTGACCATCAACGATCGCCTCACGTCAGCCCTCTCCGACCGCTACCGCTTCGAGCGGGAGCTGGGACAGGGCGGCATGGCCACAGTCTACCTGGCCCACGACCTCAAGCACGATCGTCAGGTCGCGATCAAGGTCCTGCGGCCGGAACTCGCGGCCATGATCGGAAGCGATCGGTTCCTGCAGGAAATCCGGGTCACCGCGCGGCTGCGTCATCCCCACATCCTGCCGCTCTACGACTCAGGCGCCGTGGACGGCGTCCTGTACTACGTCTCCCCGCTCGTCGAAGGCGGTTCGCTCAAGGCTCGGCTCGAGCGCGATGGCAAGCTGCCGGCGGCCGAGGCGGTCCGGATCGCGCGCGAGGTGGCGGACGCGCTGGCTTTCGCCCACCAGCACGGGGTGATCCATCGCGACATCAAGCCCGACAACATTCTGCTCGAAGCTGGACACGCGGTGATCGCCGATTTTGGGATCGCACGAGCGGTCTCCGCCGCCGGGCCGGATCGGATGACTCAGGCCGGGGTGAGTGTGGGAACGCCGGCCTACATGAGTCCCGAGCAGGCCGGCAGCGAACTGGAAATCGACGGGCGCGCAGATATCTACGGGCTGGGAGTCGTGCTTTACGAAATGCTGTCGGGGAAGCCGCCGTTCACCGGGCAAACCCTGCAAGGCTTGATCGCGGCCGTCCTGACCCGGGAGGCGACACCGCTCCCCGCGTCTCCCGATATTCCGCCTGAACTCAGCAATGCGGTCTCCAAGGCGATGGCAAAGAATCCATCAGACCGTTTCGCGTCGGCACGCGAGTTCAGCGATGCACTACGGTTTCACGAAGAGGCACCGTCTGCTGCCGGAGCGTCAGCTCGTCGGACTCGAGTCCTCGCCTTCGCCGGCTTGGGGGCGCTCGCTGTCATCTTCTGGCTCGCCACTCACCGGACCCAGCCACCTCCACGAGCTGCCGCCACTCGACTGGCCCAGCTCACCTCGGACGAAGCGGTGGAGGAGTGGCCATCCTGGTCGCCTGACGGGGCGCGGCTGGTGTTCTCCCGGACCGTCGGAGGCTACCGCAACCTGTTTCTCCGAACCTATCCAGGCGGTGAGGAGACTCAGCTCACGAAAGGATCGCGCGACGATATCCAGGCCGCGTGGTCGCCCGACGGCAGTGTCATCGCGCTGGTCCGTTCCAGTCTTTCCGATGGCAAGCTCGAGCCGGGAGACGTGCTCGGCTTATACGCCGAAGGCGGCGATGTCTGGACGGTCGATCCCAAATCGGGAGCCGAAGAGCATCTCCTCTCGGGAGCCTTCAGCCCGAGCTGGTCGCCCGATGGGAATCACATCGCGGTAGACGCCGGTTGGGGTGGCGCGCATCGGATCTGGCTTACCGACAAGAACGGTCACAACCCGCGGCAGGTCACCAGCGACAGCTCGAACGAGGTGTCGCACATGAGCCCCCGCTGGTCGCCGGACGGAAAACGCCTGGTCTTCCGGAGATTGCAGCAACCCAAGTCCGACATCGTCGTGGTGGATCTCGCGACCGGCAAGACCACCTGGGTGACCCATGACGACGTGGTGGATGTGAATCCGGCGTGGTCGCCCTCGGGACGGTTCATCTACTTCTCTTCACTGCGGGGCGGAGGACTCAATCTCTGGCGGGTGGCGGTTTCCGAGAGCGGCGAACCGCGTTCGCCACCGGAGCAGCTCACTACGGGCGCCGGTGACGATCTCGAGCCATCGATCGCCCCCGATGGGAAACGCCTGGCCTTCTCGATCTTCCGCATCGAGGCCGACCTCTGGCGTTTGCCGCTCGACCCGGCCACCGGGAAAACGACTGGGCAACCCGAGCCGGTCATCGCCACGACTCGGGTGGAGAGCCGGGGTGCCTGGTCTCCGGATGGACGCACCATCGCGTTCAATTCGGATCGTAACGGAGACATGAACCTGTGGCTGCATGTGGAAGGCGAGACCGACCGGCAACTCACCAGTGGTCCGGGAGGCGACTACCAGCCAAACTGGTCGCCCGACGGGAAAGTCATCGCCTTCTTCTCTTCCCGGTCAGGACAGAACGACATCTGGACGGTTCAGGTGGCGGATACCGCGCTCAAGCGGCTCACCTCCGATACCGGGATTCACATCAATCCCTTCTTCTCCCCCGATGGGAAACACATCGCGTATCATGAAGACCGCGATGGCCGCTTTCAGCTTTGGGTGATGAATGCCGACGGCTCGAATCCGCACCAGCTTTCCAGCGATGGCGCGGCTGGCCATTTCATGCGCTGGTCGGCCGACGGCAAGAGCGTCATCATCCGGGCGGAACCTCCCGGAGGAACGCAGATTCTGGCAGTCAACGTCGAGACCGGGGCCGTCGAGCGCCTGCCGGACGTAGCGGGCGGCAGCCACATGTCCTTCTCGCCCGACCATAGCCTCGTCCTCGATGTGAAGGGCCATAAGACCGTTTGGATCACCCCGATGAAAGGCGGCTCCCCATACCAGATATTCGAATTCCCCGACCCGGCCATCCGCATCGACTATCCAGTCTGGTCTCCGGATGGACACTTCGCGTTGTTCGATCACGACGCGCCGCACGGAGGAGATATCTGGTTGTTGGATGGAGTCGAATAACCAGGGTCCGGACCCCTTTCGCCGCGGTCCTGGTGGGGATTTTCGCAGGTGGGCATTCATGGAGCAGGCCGGCTCCTTCCGCGGCGAGTCGGTCTGTAGTCGCAGCGAACGACAATCGCACTCCTGCCGGCCAGGAGAGGAACGACACTCTCCGGATCCGGCTCGAAGTCAGGATGACCGCGTGGCGGCCGGAAGCTGACAGCGGACCATCTGCCGAGGTAGCCGCATTCGCAGAAGAGAATGGTTCCCCGATGATCCCGGGACCGCTCATCCGGGTGAAGGCGGGAACGATCATCAATGCGACGGTGCGGAACTCACTCACCGACTCCACCATCTCGGTGCACGGCCTGCTCACTCGGCCGGCCGGAAGGGACGACAGCCTGATTCTCCGCCCCGGAGAAGTTCGCGGCGTCACCTTCGCGGCGGGACAACCGGGCACGTACTTCTACTGGGCCGTCCTGGGCAAGCACAATTTCGACAAAGACGATGAACGGGAACAGCTCTCCGGGGCCTTCGTAGTGGATCCGCGTGAAGGGTCGCCACCGGATCGGATTCTGATGCTGAACATCTGGGGAAGGACCGTGGATTCGGCGAATTACCGGAACGCGCTTGCCATCAACGGCCGGTCCTGGCCCTACACCGAGCGATTACACGCCACGGTCGGCGACACCATTCGCTGGCGACTGATCAACGCGACGTGGCGCCCGCACCCCATGCATCTCCACGGCTTCTACTACAGCATAGACGCTTCGGGAGACGGGCTGCGGGATTCGCTCTATGGACCGGAGGACCGCAGGCTGGTCGTGACCGAGGACATGAGACCGTTCGAGACGAGGTCGGTTTCCTGGAGTCCGGATCGCCCCGGCAACTGGCTCTTTCATTGCCACATCGGATTTCACGTCGTCCCTGATACGCGGCTCGACCCACCGACAGCCGACAGTCACGACCGGATGGCTCAGGACCCTGGTGTTCACATGGCCGGACTGGTCTTGGGCATCACGGTTGAACCTCGCGAGGTAACCGGCGAACTGCCGTCCCCAGTCGTGAAGCAGGAGCACCTGTTCATTCAGGAAGGTCTCCGACATCGTCGAGCGCCGCGGACGATGGCCTTCGTGCTGCAGCGCGGGGCGGTCCCCGCACCTGATTCAATCGAGGTGCCGAGCTCCCTCCTGGTGCTGACCCGTGGTCAATCCACCGACATGGTGATCATAAACCGTCTCAAGGAGCCAAGCGCGATCCATTGGCACGGGATCGAGCTGGGGAGCTACTCCGACGGAGTAGCCGGCTGGAGTGGCGCCGGAACTATCCTGGCTCCCTCGATCCAGCCGGGAGACTCGTTCGTAGCCCACCTGATTCTGCCTCGGGCAGGGACGTTCATCTATCACACCCACATGAACGACCTCGAACAGCTGACGTCGGGCCTCTTTGGCGCCATCGTGGTGCTGGAGCCGGGGAAACCATTCGACCCCGCGACCGATCACGTCTACGTGGGAGGCTGGGACGGGCCCGCCGAGCCGCCGGACGCCGTGGTCAATGGGGATACGACAGCCAAGCCGATGGTGATTCGGGCCGGCGTCGACCAGCGATTCCGCCTGATAAACATCAGTCCCGCGGCAAGTCTCGAGTTCGCGATCTATCGGGATACGTCGGTTGCGACATGGCGAGCCCTGGCCAAGGACGGAGCGGACCTCCCGCCGTCCCAGGCGACCACCAGGCCGGCTCGGCAATTCGTCCAGGTCGGAGAGACATACGACTTTATTTTCAGGGCGGACCCGGGAGAGTACCGGCTGGTAGCATACCTGAGGGGCACAACCAAGCGAGTCTTCGAGCAGGCGCTCGTAGTGCACTGAACGATTTCCCCGCTCGGCTAATCGGCGAAGCAACAGACCTTGTTACGGAGAAATTGACGTGATGCTTCATGCCCGCAGGCTTCTCGTCGTCGCCACTCTGTGCGCCGCGTGTGCCTCCAGTCCCGCCTCCCAACCCGACGCGGCCCGGCTGGAAAAACAGGCGCAACAGGTCACCATCATCCGCGACGACTGGGGCATCGCCCACGTCTACGGCAAATCCGACGCGGATGCGGTGTTCGGCATGATCTACGCCCAGGCCGAAGACGACTTCAACCGGGTGGAGACCAACTACATCAACGCCACAGGGAGAATGGCGGAAGCCGAGGGAGAGAAGGCGATTTACCAGGACCTTCGGATGAAGTTGTTCATCGACCCGACCGAGATGAAGAAGCTGTACGAGTCGAGTCCCGACTGGCTCAAGCAGCTGATGAACGCCTGGGCAGATGGGCTCAATTTCTACCTGCTGAAGCATCCGGAGGTGCATCCCCGCGTCATCACTCACTTCGAGCCGTGGATGGCGCTCACGTTCAGCGAAGGGAGCATCGGGGGAGACATCGAGGGCATCTCGCTCGATTCACTCGAAGCCTTCTACGGCAAGATTGCCGGTGCTGCGGCAAAGGAGGATCCTGCGTTGCCGCCGGAGACTACCGGTTCCAACGGCATCGCCATCGCGCCGGCCAATACCGTCTCCCATCATGCACTGCTGCTGATCAATCCCCACACTTCTTTCTTCTTCCGCTCCGAGCTGCAGATGTCGAGCGAGGAAGGATTGAGCGCCTACGGCGCCGCGACGTGGGGGCAGTTCTTCATTTACCAGGGCTTCAACGACCGGCTGGGCTGGATGCACACCTCCAGCGGGATCGATGCGATCGACGAGTATGCCGAGACGATCGTTCAGCGAGGGGACAGCCTGCTCTATCGCGACGGGAGCGCCGAAGTTGGGGTCACGGTTGGGAAGATCACCGTGCCATACAAACAGGGCACCGGTATGGGGGAGCGAGCCTTCACCGTGTACCGGACTCGGCACGGGCCGATCGTCCGCGAAGCCGACGGCAAGTGGATCAGCGTGCGCCTGATGGAAGACCCGGTTCGGGCTCTCACCGAGTCATACACCAGGACCAAGGCGAGGAACTATCAAGCTTTCAAGGAGACGGTGAATCTTCGCACCAACTCCTCCAACAACACGGTCTACGCCGACGCCGACGGCAACATCGCCTACTTCCAGGCCAGCTTCATTCCCAAAAGAGATCCGAAATTCGACTGGACTCGCCCGGTGGACGGCAGCGATTCGGCGACCGACTGGAAGGGGCTGCTCACCCTCGACGAGATGCCGAACGTCTTCAACCCGCCCAACGGCTGGATTCAGAACACCAACAACTGGCCCTACTCGGCGGCGGGGAAGAACAGTCCGAAGCAGAAGGACTTCCCTCGTTACGTAGACACCTATGGCGAGAATCCGCGCGGCATTCATGCAATGCGATTACTCGAGGGAAAGAAGGACTTTTCTCTGCAGGGGCTGATCGACGCCGCTTACGACAGCTACCAGCCGACTTTTGCGATCCTGGTCCCCCCGCTGATCAAGGATTGGGATCAGCTCCCTGCTTCGCACCCGCTGAAATCGAAACTGGCCGAACAGGTGAAGCTGCTGCGCGGCTGGGACTACCGCTGGTCCGCCGAGTCAGTGCCGACCGCTCTGGCCGTCTTTTGGGCTGAAGACCTCTGGCGACGGGTACCACAGAACCAGGGCGACGAGGATCTCCCCGGGTGGGAATACATCGCCAAGAAGGCGACGCCAGATGAGCGGCTGGAGTCGCTGGTGGCAGCATCGGACAAACTGGCACAGGACTTCGGAACCTGGAAAACGCCCTGGGGAGACATCAACCGCTTCCAGCGGCTGACCGATGACATCGTCCACCACTTCAGCGACTCCGCTCCCAGCATCCCGGTTCCCTTCACCACCGCGCAGTGGGGCTCATTGGCGGCGATCGTGCCCCAGGCCAACAGCGGAACCAGGAAGCGCTACGGCAGGTACGGGAACAGCTTCGTCGCGGCGGTCGAGTTCGGCGATTCGGTCCACGCGAGAGCAGTCACGGCGGGTGGGGAGAGCGGCGACCCCAAGTCCAAGCACTTCAACGATCAGGCGGAGCGATACAGCAAAGGGGACCTGCGAGAGGTGTATTTCTACCGGTCACAGCTCAAGGGGCATACGGAGCGAGAGTACCATCCGGGGGAGTGAACGGGAGACGGGAGACGGGAGACGGGAGACGGCGCAGGAGCGAGGGTAGTACCCCATCCCGAGCGCAGCGAGGGATCAAGTGTCCCTTTAGCCTTCTCCCGCTCCCCGTAGTTTTTAGGCTACTTTCCCCGTAGGTTTCAGCTTCTCTCCCCCTGGATCCACCATCAGTCTCGAGCCCCGGCTGCAAGCTGCTCTGGGTGATACCTACCGCGTCCTGAAAGAACTGGGAGGCGGGGGCATGAGCCGTGTCTTCCTCGCCGAGGAAACCCGGCTGGGGCGGCAGGTGGTCATCAAGCTGCTCCCGCCCGACATGGGCGCATCGGTCAACGTCGAGCGCTTCGAGCGGGAGATCCAGCTCGCCGCCCGGCTGCAGCACCCGCACATCGTTCCCCTCCTCGCCGCCGCCGCTTCGGGCGATCTGCTGTACTACATCATGCCGTACATCGCGGGCGAATCGCTTCGGGCCAAACTGGCCCGGGAGGGAGAGCTGCCCGTCGGAGAGGCTACCAAGATTCTGCGCGAAGTGGTGGACGCTCTTTCGTACGCCCACCGCAATGGGGTGGTGCATCGCGACATCAAGCCTGACAACGTTTTGCTCTCTGATGGGCACGCCGTGGTCACGGATTTCGGTGTCGCCAAGGCGGTCACCGCGTCCAGCGGCAAGTCCTCCCTGACCTCACTCGGCGTGGCGCTGGGGACGCCGGCGTACATGGCACCGGAGCAGGCCGCAGCTGATCCTCATGTGGATCACCGGGCAGACATCTATGCCGTGGGTGCGCTGGCGTACGAGATGCTCACCGGCCGGACTCCGTTCGTCGCACCCACACCGCAGGCCCTGCTCGCCGCCCACATCACCCAGGCACCCGAGCCGGTGACCCGGCACCGTGCCGCCGTCTCCGCCCAGCTCAATAGCGTCCTCATGCGTTGTCTGGAAAAGCGGCCGGCCGATCGGTGGCAGACCGCGGGCGAGCTGCTGACTCAACTCGAAGCGGCGACGACGCCCAGTACCGGCGGCATCACTCCCACCACCGGGACCGCACCCATCATCTCGAGCGGTACCGAGGAGGCAATTCGAAAGAGCCATCCGGCGCGAGTCGCGTTGCTCTTCGGCGCCGCGTCGCTCGGCGTGCTGGGCCTCGTGTGGCTCGCCGTTCACCAGCTGGGCCTTCCCGACTGGGTGTTCTACGGCGCCATCGCCCTGCTTCTGATCGGGCTGCCGATCATGCTGATCACCAGCAGCTTCGAGCGACGGAGAGCACTGGCTCGAGCCAGCGGGCGCGTCTCGGTCACGCCGAGCGACGGATTGCATGGGCTGTTCACCTGGAAGAAGGCGATCCAGGGCGGGATCATGGCTTTCGCGGCGCTGGGGGTGATCGCGGTCATCTACACCGCCATGCGCCTCCTCGGCATTGGACCGGTGGGAACCCTGGTGGCGTCGGGACGGCTCAGTGCGAAGGACCGCCTCCTAGTGGCCGACTTCGAGAACCGGACGACGGATCCCAACCTGGCAGGATCGATCACCGAGGCCTTCCGCATTGACCTGGGTCAGTCTCCTGTTGTTCAGATCATGAGCACTGCGCAGGTCAGCGATGCGCTACAGCGAATGCAGCGTGATCCGACGACGCCGATCACGAGTGCCGTCGCGCGGGAGATTGCGGCGCGTGAGGGGGCCAAGGCGGTGGTCGCTGGAGAGATCAGCTCGGTGGGCAAGGGCTATGTGCTCTCGGCTCGGATCCTGAACGCCTCGGATGGCGCCGAGCTCGTGGCGCTCAGGGAGACCTCTCCCGATGACGCCGGAATCGTCGCCGCGATCGACCGGCTCTCCGGCCACATCAGGGAGCGGATCGGCGAATCGCTCAAGACCATCCGGAGTGGCGAGCCGTTGGAGCAGGTCACTACCTCGTCCCTCGAGGCGCTCCGGCTCTACTCCGAAGGGGCGAGCCTCAACGATCAGGGCTCGCCTGACAAGGCAATTCCATTGCTGCAGCAGGCCATCGCGCGGGACAGCGGGTTTGCCATGGCGTGGCGCAAGCTTGCTGTGGCGCTGAGCAACACGCGCGCCAGCCAGGAACAGATGATTGCTGCCACAACCAAGGCTTATCAATATCGGGATCGCCTTCCGGAGGTAGAGAAGCAATTCACCATCGCTTACTACTACGGCAATGTGGAGGTCGATCCGGTCAAAGAAGAGGAGGCTTACCGTCGCTTGCTGGCGGTAAGCCCGGAGAACTACGGGGCGAACAACAACGTGGCTCTGCTCCTGACGCGAATGGGTCGGCCGGTCGAGGCGGAATCGGTGGCAGCGCCATTTGTCCGCGCGGCGAAAAACGTTGGCAACATGCACATGCAGCTGATCAATGCCCAGCTTGCCCAGGGGCATATGGACGAAGTGCGCCGAACCGTGCAGGGGATGGCCGCACTCAACCCCAACTCGCCGACGTACCTGCGCGCCAAGGCGATGGCGTTCGGTGGGAGTGGCCAATATGACAGCGCTCAGCGTGCCTGGGTCGACCTCGGCGTCAAGGTCCGGGACCCCGGCTATCAAAGCCTGACCTATACAGCGCTCGCTGCGCTGGCCCAGACTCAAGGCCATTTGGCGGAGGCGGAACGGCAGGCCCGGCTTGATATCGGCCTGAGCGAGCAGCGCGGGCTCCCAGGGAGCGCCCTCGACGATGAAGCGAAGATTGCCCTGCAATACGTCTTGTTCCGGCGCGACACGGTCACCGGGCTCCGTCTCCTGCGGTCGGCACTCGAGCAGCGTCCGCTCAACTCGATTCCCCCGCTCGACCGGCCCACTGCTGCTATCGCTGAGGTTTACGCGGTCGCGGGTCAGCCGGCGGAAGCACGCAGATTGCTTACCGCGTACGAGGCGAGCGTACCGGAAGGCATCCGGCGGGGAGAGTCGGACTGGTACACCGCTACCGGATGGCTCGCCCTGGCCGAAGGCCGTCCAAAGGACGCGGTCGCCGCGTTCGTCCGCGGGCGATCGGCGCCTTCCTGCTGGGATTGCACAGCCTGGGAAGAAGGTGTCGCCTACGAACGCGCCAATCAACCAGACTCGGCCATTGCCTCTTACGAAAGAGCAGTTGGCCCTGGCACCGGGTTCAGGCAAGTGGCGAACGCCTGGGGATTGGCGCCGAGCCTCAAACGGCTGGGCGAGCTGTCCGAGGAAAGAGGTGATAAGGCGCGCGCGCTCGACTATTACACCCGGTTCGTGACGCTCTGGAAGGATGCCGATCCCGTGCTGCAGCCGACCGTGCGCGAGGTGCGCGGGCGGATGGCGAAGCTGGCGGGGGAATCGGTGAAGAGTCAGTAGGGCGGACGGGGCGGAATGGCGGAATGGCGGAATGGCGGAATGGCGCCCTGAAGCTAGGCAGTCAGCGAAGCGATCTCCCGCCCGATCGCCTTCCCGCCCCACTCGACTGACAAAGACCCACGACTCACGACCACCGACCATTGACCATCGACCAGCCACTCTCGACCTCACTCGCTCACCGCTACCGCATCGAGCGGGAACACCGCCAGCTCAGGCGTGAAGCAGCGAGAGGCAACTCCGCTGTCTGCCTGATCGAGTGTAGCAAGGCACAAGGTGGACGCAGCGCATATTGCAAGGAGAGGCACAACTCAACCCTAATCTTCTATCGCGCTGGACCCGGGGACGTGGAGTAGAGATAGCAACAAATTCAGCGCCCGGCCCCTAAGGACCGGGCACCGACAGGGCTCCCGCTGCTCAGAGCGGGTTCACTACCGTACCACCACCTGTCCTTGGGGTGTGGCAAAGAGTGGAATCACATCGTCGAAATCAGGAGCGGCGTTACAGTCTATGCCCGTGTCGACGAAGCTGATCGAGATCTGGTCCGCAGGATCAGTCGCGGAGCGCCCGTTGTCCACGACCACTGTCACTGCATCCTGGCCGACTTGCTCGCTAAGACCTGATTGAGTAACCACGCCACTGACATACGCCCGGTTACCAATCACGTTGAGACAGTTGATGGCAACGTGAATGCCACCACCGCCGTTCACTTGTGAGAATCGATCCACCCATTGCCCCGTCACGCTGCCATTGGCCCTTTGAACCGCGACCAGGGAGAAATTCGCGTCGCATCCGGGTTTATCCCCGACCGCGGAACAGATATCGGGGGAACCGGCGGTTGCCTGGTGTACCACCTGACCGCCCGCGCTGGCCTGCAGTGTTCTGCCGTCCGACTGTGCGGTTGGCGGGATCGCACTCTCAGAACAGCCGAAGACAACGGCCGTTGCGAGGATCATGAGAATCCGGTTGCTAAACATTGATCACCTCCTGCTGAAGGGGAACTTGATCGTCCAAGCCCAAATGTTTGGTGGCGCGGCCACGGCGGAGCGTGACAGGCGTAACCGTGTTTGTCCCGTGAAGGCCATGAGAAGGTCCTCCCTGCGGCCACGCAGGGAGGACCTCAGTGTTATTTCAGCACGAACGGCTGCCCCTCCTCGACATCATGGCTTAACGCGAGCTGGCCGATGCGGCGCCCGAGGACCAGACCCGCGTCGGCGTCGAAGCGGTAGTGGATGCCCCCGAGAATACGAGACTCTGCCGCTTGGTCCGACATGGCCGTCAGAGACGCCCGCTTGTCGGCAAAAAACGCCCCCAGCACCGTCGTAGAGGCGGTGGAGACCGTGGCGTGATTGGATGGATACGACGG
>Ga0070674_100000428_pt1 | contig 21246 bp, 15 predicted proteins | sample KBSM33metaG_FD_65344 | JGI IMG/M metagenome (GOLD analysis project Ga0070674, IMG submission 65344) | Miscanthus rhizosphere microbial communities from Kellogg Biological Station, Michigan, USA - KBS M3-3 metaG | ecosystem: Host-associated > Plants > Roots > Rhizosphere > Soil ... | reverse complement strand
CGAGCACTGGGTCCTGGACCCGTGTCGTACCCGGACCCGCGTGAGGACAGAACACGACGACGCGTTGAGAGGGAGCTTGACAGCGGCCCGCAACATAGAAGTTCACGAAGACCGCGAAGATCGCAAAGAAGGCTAGAGCTCAATCTGATGCGCCGACGAGCCTGCAGTAGCCACAACGGCGTGTGGGGGGCTCCGCCCGTATAATCGCGTCACCGTTGCCCTTAGCTCCCGGCGCTCGCCTCGGCGTTTACGAAGTCACCGCCCAGATCGGCGAAGGCGGGATGGGGCAAGTCTTTCGCGCGCGCGATACGAAACTGGACCGCGACATCGCGATAAAGATCCTGCCCGCAGCCTTCGCGCATGATGTCGATCGCCTCGCTCGCTTCCAGCGTGAGGCCAAGACCCTGGCCTCGCTGAACCACCCCAACATCGCCATCATTCACGGACTCGAACAGGCGGGTGACGTTCACGCCCTCGTGATGGAGCTCGTTGAGGGCGACGATCTGTCGGAGCGCATCGCGCGCGGCGCGATCCCGATAGACGAGGCGCTCCCCATCGCGAAACAGATCGCCGAAGCGCTCGAAGCCGCGCATGAACAGGGGATCATCCATCGCGATCTGAAGCCCGCGAACATCAAGGTGCGGAGCGATGGCACGGTGAAGGTGCTCGACTTTGGCCTCGCCAAAGCGATGGAACCGACGGCGGCGTTGTCGGTGAGTCACTCGATGTCGCCGACGATCACGACGCCGGCGATGACGCAGGCGGGGATGATTCTCGGTACTGCGGCCTATATGAGTCCGGAACAGGCGCGCGGGAGGCCGGTGGACAAGCGCACGGACATCTGGGCGTTTGGCTGCGTGCTCTACGAAATGCTCGCGGGCAAGCGCGCATTCCGGGGCGAGGATGTCACGGACACGATCGCGGCGGTGGTCAAGGAACAGCCCGACCTGACGCGCATCCCCGTTCCAGCCCGGAGGTTGCTCGAGTCGTGCCTGGAGAAGGACCCGAGGAAGCGATTGCAGGCGATTGGCGATATGGGCCTGCTGATAGAGGCTGCGCCGCGGGCCGTCCCCCCTTCCCGGCCGCGGTATGGAAGCGCCGCGTGGGTGGTCGCGGGAGTTGCCGCGTTAGGGGTGGCCGTGCTGACACCCATTGCACTGATTCACTTCCGCGAGGTGCCGCCCGAAACATCGCTGATCCGAGCGACGATTCTTCCCCCGGACAACACAACGTTCGATTTCGCTCAGGGCCTCGGTCTACCCGCGCTGTCGCCCGACGGACGACGCATCGTGTTCGGTGCGCGGACCGCCGACGGCGCGACACCGCTGTGGGTTCGCTCGCTGGACGCTTTGACGGCGCAGCCGCTGGCCGGGACCGATGGCGCGACATTTCCCTTCTGGTCGCCTGACGGCGAATTCATCGCATTTTTCGCCGACGGCAAGCTCAAGAAGATCGACGCCTCGGGCGGCCCGGCGCAGACCTTGACGGATGCGCCGCTCGGGCGCGGCGGAAGCTGGAGCCGCGACGGCATCATTCTCTTCGGGGGTGGCGCCACTGGAGGGTCGCTCTTGCGGGTTTCCGCGGCCGGCGGCACGTCGAGCCCGGCGACCACAGAGGAAACCGGAAGCTTTCCTTGGTTTCTCCCTGACGGGCAACACTTCCTCTATCAGGCGCCGCTAGCGAACTCCGGCGGGGTCGGAACTCCCATTCGAGTGGGATCCCTGGATGGCTCTCCGACCACGACGATAGGGACCGGCTCCAATGCGGTGTACGCCCAAGGCCACCTGCTGTTCGTGCGAGACAGTACGCTCATGGCCCAGCGGTTCGATACGGAACGCCTTACCACGCGCGAAGAGGCCGTGCCCGTAGCAGAGCAGGTCCAGGGCGTGCTCAACAGCGGAAGAGTGGGAGCCTTCTCGGTGTCTGAAACCGGGCTGCTGGTTTACCGGGAAGGCGCTGGCGCCGGTGGTTCTTCCCTGACGTGGTTCGATCGAAGCGGCAAACAGGGAACGGCGGTCGGCGAGGTGGGTCTCCTCAATGAGTTCCGATTCTCACCGGATCGTCAGCGCGTCGCGGTCACCGTTCGAGATCGGGCCGGCTTCGATATTTGGATCTACGAGGTGTCGCGAGGGCTCCGGACCCGGCTCACGTTCGATCCGGCGAGCGATCGCAACCCAGTGTGGTCACCCGACGGGACCAGCATCGTATTCAGTTCGAACCGAAAAGGGACATTCGACCTCTACCGGAAGGCGGTGGATAGTGTGGGCACAGAGGAACTGCTGTACGCGAACGACCTGGACAAGACGCCCACGAGCTGGTCCACGGACGGGAAGTGGCTGCTGTATGACGCCTTCGGTCCAACGTCGAAAACCGGCCGAGACCTATGGGCCCTGCCGTTGACTCCGGAGCGGCCCGGCACGGCCCTGAAACCGTCCCTTGTGTTGCAGACGGAATTCAATGAAGTCGATGCTCGATTCTCGCCGAATGGCCAGTGGATTCTTTATGTGTCAAACGAGTCGCAGCGCAATGAACTTTACGCGACCCCGTTTCCGCCGGCGCCTTCCGGACTTGGTGGCAAGTTGCTGATTTCAACAGCGGGTGTGAGTGGTCTGGCTGGCATCTCTCGATGGCGGGAGGATGGCCGCGAGATCTTTTATGCGAGTCTGGACCGGAAGTTGATGGCCGCAGAGGTAACGACCAAGACCGGCACGCTCGAAGTTGGGGCGGTCCGCTCGCTGTTCGCCATCAACGAGTCGGGACCCCCAATGTTCGATGTCACGGCGGACGGGCGGCGCTTCCTGCGCTTCACGTTCCCCGAGCAGAAATCCGCTCAGCCGCTGACGCTGATCCAGAACTGGGCGTCTGGATTGAACTGAACGGCTCGCCAAGAACCAACCTTTTGTTGCCCCCCTTCGTCGAAGGGTGGTAGGTATACCTAACTAGTTATGCCTACCTAGCTAGGCTTAACCGGGCGGCCATGAGCGAATCAAAAAACGACATTCTTCAGGGCACGCTGACGCTGTTGGTGCTCAAGACCCTTGCGACCAGCAAGCGGATGCACGGCTATGCAATTACGACCCACGTGCAGCGTGTGTCGGACGATCTCCTCCGCGTGGAAGAGGGCTCGCTCTATCCGGCGCTTCACCGGATGCAGCAGCAGGGTTGGCTCAAGTCCGAGTGGGGCCTGACGGAGAAGAACCGCGAGGCCCGCTTCTACTCGCTGACGGCGCAGGGACGGAAGCAGCTCGCGCTCGAAGAAGAAAGCTGGACGCGGTTCACTGAAGGTGTCGGCCGTGTGCTTCGTTACGTGTGATCGATTGCGAGTCCGCCTGAAGGCAGGCGCCACGAACGTCGTGTCCGGCTTTAGCCGGACCGATGACGAAGGAATAAGACCATGTCCTGGCTGCGACGCCTCATGAACACGCTGCGCCGGCGACGCGTCGATCGCGATCTCCGACGTGAGCTCGACTTTCACATCGTCGAACGCATCGATCAGCTTCGCGCCGAAGGGATGCCACGTGACCAGGCGCGCGTGGCTGCACAGAAGCAGTTCGGCAATGCCCTGCGCATTCGCGAGGACACGCACGAGTTGAACAACATCGGCTGGATCGAGCGATTGACGAACGACCTCCGCGTGACGTTCCGGATGATCCGGAAGAGCCCGGGCTTTTCGCTCGCCGCGATCCTCACGCTCGCGCTCGGGATCGGATCGACGACCGCCGTCTTCAGCGTCGTCAATGGAGTGCTGATTCGGCCGCTGCCGTATCCCGAGCCTGACAACCTCGTTGGCGTATGGCACTCGGCACAGTTTCAGGGGATCACGTCGAACAACGTTCGTCTGTCCTCCACGATGTACCTCACATACCGTGAGCATGCAGAGACGTTCGCAGACTTCGGACTGTGGCGCTCCACTCGTGCGAGCGTGACCGGGCTTGGAGAACCGGAACAAGTTCCGGCGCTTGTCGTGACCTACGGCACGCTCCAGGCTGTCGGCGTGCCTCCCGTGCTCGGACGATGGTTCGCGGCTGAGGATGACAACGCCGGAACGCCTGAGACCGTCATCCTCAGCTACGGATATTGGCAGCGGCGATTCGCTGGCAGCGCGTCTGTCGTGGGCACCAGGGTAACGATCGACTCGAAGCCGCGTGAAGTGATCGGTGTCATGCCGCAGTCGTTCCGATTCCTGAATGCCGAAGCAGCGGTCATCCTGCCCCAGCGCTTTCAGGGGGCCGATCTCCTGCCGAACGATGTCCATGCGTACGTCGGCATCGCGAGGCTGAAGCCTGGCGTGACGCTCGCACAAGCCAACGCCGATGTCGGTCGGATGCTGCCAATCTGGATTCGTGAGCGTGGCACCAACGCGAACGTCCTCAACGCAGCGCGCTTCGGATCCGCCGTCAGACCTGTCAAGCAGGACGTGATCGGCGACGTGAGTTCGGTGCTGTGGCTGCTCATGGGAACCATCGGCGTCGTGCTGGTCATCGCCTGCGCGAACGTCGCCAATCTGCTGCTCGTACGGGCAGAGGGACGACGTCAGGAGTTCACGCTTCGGGCGGCGCTCGGCGCGGGATGGAGCCACATCGCGAGGCATCTTCTCGTCGAGAGCCTGGCCCTCGCGTTGACCGGAGGCGTCCTCGGGGTTGCACTCGCGTACGCGGGACTTCGGTTCCTCATTTCGATCGGGCCGGCAACGCTGCCGCGCCTGGCGGAACTCTCCATTGATCCGCTCGTGCTGGGATTCGCGCTCGCCGCGTCGCTCCTATCGGCCCTGCTTTTCGGGCTGATGCCGATCGTGAAACACGCCAGCCCCAAAGGAGCACAAGCCCTTCACGGGGCGGCGCGCGGTGACAACCGAACGCTGAGCCGGGGTCGCGGACAGCATCGCTCGCAGAGCACGCTCGTGTTCGTGCAGGTGGCGCTGGCGGTCGTGCTGCTCGTCGCCGCCGGCCTGATGATTCGAAGCTTCCTGGCCTTGCGAAGCGTACAACCTGGATTCGTCGACCCCGACCGCATCCAGACACTGCGGATCTCGATTCCCGAGGGACGAGTCGGGGAGCCCGAACGTGTGTCGCGCATGCAGCAGGACATCCTTGCCGAGATCGGAAAGATCTCGGGTGTGACATCGGCGGCCTTCGCCACCGCGCTGCCAATGGAGATGGACTACGAGAACAACATGGTCGTGACCGCCGCAGACAAAACCTACGGCGAGGGGATTCCACCGCTGAAGCGCTCGAAGTCGGTCGCGCCCGGCTTCTTCACGACGATGGGTATTCCACTACTCGCTGGTCGCGACTATACGTGGACCGATGCCGACAGTCGCCGACGAGTGGCCATCGTCTCGAGCAACCTCGCGCGTGAGTGGTGGGGCCAGCCGTCGGCGGCACTCGGCAAACAGATTCGCATCGGACGTGCAGGCCCGTTGAACGAGATCATCGGCGTAGTTGGTGATGTCTACGACAGTGGAGTCGATCAGCCACCGCCCGCGATCGTGTACTGGCGCGCAGGGGTTCAGGAGGGCTTCGGGCCGGTTCCCAGTCTTGTCCCACGCGATCTGTCGTTTGCGATCCGCAGCGATCAGGCCGGCACGGAAGACTTGATCAGGCAGGTGGGGCGCGCCGTGTGGACGGTCGATGCGAGCCTGCCGCTCGCTCGAGTGCAGACGCTCGGTGAGACCTATGCCCAGTCGATGTCTCGCACCTCGTTCACGCTCGTCATGCTCGCGATTGCGGGCGTCATGGCGCTGGCACTTGGCCTTGTCGGCATCTACGGCGTGATCTCATACGCGGTCACGGAGCAGCGTCGAGCGATCGGAATTCGCCTGGCGCTGGGTGCAGCGCGAGCCTCGATTCTTCGCCGCTTCCTTGCGCAGGGCATTCGAGTGACCAGTATCGCCTGCGCGACCGGCATTGTCTTGTCGCTCGCCGTGCGGGGAGCGCTGTCTCGATTGCTCTTCGGAGTGTCGCCGTTCGATCCGCTGACGCTGATGAGCGTCGCTGGTATCGTCCTGCTCGTCGCTACGCTTGCTGCGCTGATCCCCGCTGCGCGCGCAGCGTTCATGCAGCCGATGCGAACGTTGCGAGAAGAGTAGACTCTGCGAATATCGTCGGTGCGAGCACGAATTCAGTTCTTCCGCATTCCGACCGACGGCCGGTGGAGCGAACCTTCACTCGTCACGCAAGGCAACCAAAGGATCGATCCGCGCCGCGCGGCGGGCCGGCAGATAGCTGGCGAGGAGCGCCACGCCGATCAGCACGAACGACACCGCGGCATACACTGCAGGATCGGTCGGCCGGACGTTGAAGAGCAGGGTCGTCATCGACCTGCTGAGAAGCGTGGCACCAATCAGACCCAGCACGACGCCAATGCCCCCCTTCCACAACCCCTGTCTCAGGATCTGACCGGAAATCTGACCCCGCGACGCACCGATGGCGCTGAGTACCCCAATCTCACGCGTCCGCTGCGACACGTCATAGGCCAGCACGCCATAAATGCCGAGAGCCGAGAGGAACATGGCCAGGCCGGCCAGAACGGCCAGCAGCAGCATCACGGCACGACGGTTGTCGAAGGATGAATCCACCGCTTCCTGCAGAACGCCGACCTCGAACAGCGGACTCGCCGGATCGATGGTCCGCACCTTGTTGCGCAGGGCCGACACTGCCTCTGCCGTCGGCCGGTTCGTCCGGAGGAACAGTGACAATCCGCCCAGTCGTCCTCCCGGCTGCAGCAGTTGATAGATAAACGGATTGCCGCTCTTCTCCTCGACCCCGTTGTGCGGCACGTCCTTCACGACCCCGATGATGACCGGCCACTCTTCAGGCTTTGCCGGCCGGGGTCCAAACGTAAACCTTCCACCAACGGCGGAGCCTTTCGGAAAGAACTTCCGCGCGAAGCTCTGATCGACGACGACCAGGCGGCGGCCGGGTGCCTGATCGGTGTCTTCGTAGAAGCGCCCTTCAACCAATTTCAGTCCCAGCGTTTCGGCGTACCCAGGCGTCACGATCACCCGATAGGCGCCCGGCTGCGGCGAGCCCGGTGGCAGCGTGTCGTTCTCCAGCGTGAACGCGTTGATCGGCAGTCCTCCCTGGAACGGCGTGGAAATGGACAGCGCCGCGGACGTCACCCCCGGAATCTCTTTCAGCCCCTGCAGCAAGCGTTCGCGAATCGAGTTGGCGGCCTCGTCGCTGGCGCGATGTTCGCGCGTCAGCGCGATCCGCGCCGTGACGACGTTCGCCGCGTCGAGCCCGGTGTCGACTTTCACAGCTTCCGAGAAGCTGTAGATCAGCAGGCCGGCGCCGGTCAGCAGCACCAATGCGACCGCGACCTGGGCAACCACGAGGGCGCTGCTCAACGCGCGCACGCCGCGGCTCGACGACGAGCCCCGCGAGTTGCTCTGGATCACGGCCGCGAGATTCGTGCGCAGGATGTGAAACACCGGGATCAAGCCGATGAGCAGGCCGACGACGACGGTAAGCGCGACGGCGAAGCCGAGCACGCGCCAATCGAGCGAGGCCGGCAGGGACTGGGGCAGCATCTTGGCGAGGTAATAATTCGTGGCCCGCAGCACCCCCGAGGCCAATCCCACCCCCAGCAGCGTGCCGAGCGACGTCAACAGCAGGCTTTCCACGAGGAACTGCCGCGCAATCGTCGAGCGCCCGGCCCCGAGCGCGGATCGAACGGCAAGCTCGGACTGGCGGGCGTTGGAACGGACCAGCAGAAGATTCGCCACGTTGACGCAGCCGATGAGTAGTACGAACACGACGCCGCCCTGCAGCATCAGGAGGATCGCTCGCACCGGCTGGACGCGCTGCTCTTGAACACCGCCGACGTTCATCGTCATGCCGGAGCGTTCCGCGAACTCCTTCAAGGGTGGTGGGCCCGCGTCGACGTAGCGCTTCTCCATGACCTTGGCTTCGGCGTCCGCCTGGGCCGCGGTGACGCCAGGCTTGAGGCGTCCAAACAACTGGATGCCAACGCCGTAGCGACCCTGCGGATTCTCGGCGGCAGGCGGCCAGCTCAGTGGCACGATGAACTTCATCCGCGCATCGAACGCTTCCAGCTCCCGCGGCGCAACGCCGATGATCTGGTACGCCTCATCGTCGATTCGCACTTCCTTGCCCAGGACCTCCGGACTCTCCTGATACTGCGTCTGCCAGTAGGACTGCGTGAGCACGATGACCTTGTCAGCACCTTGTTTGTTCTGCTCCTTTGTGAAGAAGGTGCCGAGCACGGGTCGCAGCCGCAGGATGCTGAAGACTTCCGCTGTCGCCCGGATACCGGGGGTCCGAGCGACAGACTCCTTTTCTCCGACCAGGCTGTAGAAGAACGTCCACAGGGCAAGCTCCTCGTACGAGGTCGCGTTCTTCGAGTAGTCGAGATAGAAGGGGACGTTGGCCGGCATGTGGTCCAGGCCGGCCTTCACCGCCGACGAATACAACTCCACGATCCGCTCCGGCTCCTGATACGGCAGCGGCTTCAACATCAGCGCATAGACCGACGAGAAGATCGCCGTCGTCGCGCCGATGCACAGCGCAAGCGTGACCAGCGTCGTGGCGGTGATTCGCTTGTCCTTCCATAGCAAACGGACCGCGTGACGAAAGTCTGTACGGGTGCCGGTCCACATGCCGGCAGACGGCGACGCTGAGGCGTGGTGCGATGACGTCATCGGAGAAGCCTCGGATTCGGACGGACGAATGGACAACGGGATGGTAGTCGTTGCCAGGCTCCTGGTCCAGCCATGACGCCAACCTCAATCCATGACGTGGGGCGCGCGCCGAGGTGAAGGTTGCTCAGGAACCCCGTGCGGCCGTGTCCCCATTCCGCGGCAAGGATCACGAGATCACACGTGCGCGCGAGCCAGTTCATCGAACGTAATTCTTGATGAGCAGCCGGGGCACTGGTAGCGCACGTATGAAACTTCAAATGGCAGGTATCGTGACGCCTGTGTTCGATTCTTACGACGCGGCCTGGTAACCCACTGATTCAGGGAGAACGATCGACACGCGAAGCCCGGGGTGTGCGTTCTCAACGGCCAGCGATCCGTGATGCAGACGCACAGCCCTCGACGCAATGGAGAGGCCCAATCCGATTCCGCCGCTGGCCGAGTCGCGAGCCTCATTGACTCGGAAGAACGGTTGCGTCAGCCGTGGGATGTCGGCTTCAGGAACACCAGGCCCACGGTCGCGCACGGTGATGGTGATCCCCGACTGGCTGTCGACCGCCTCGATGCTGACGTCGGTTGCGGGCGGAGCGTAGCGAATGGCGTTACGAAGCACGTTCTCAACTGCACGGCGCAGCAACTCCGGATGTCCAATCAGCCCGCGTGTGATTTCGTTGCGGACAACGATCCGGCACTGTCGCGCGTCCGCTTCCACCGTGCATCCCTTGACCACTTCGTCGACGATGGTGCCGGCAGCAAGCGGCACGAACTTCACCGCGCTCGGATCGCCCTCCATCCGGGTGACCTCGATCAGCGAGCCGACAAGTGACGTGAGACGGTCGGCCTCGCGCTGCAGCCGCAGGGCAGCCGCATCGCGATCCTCGGCGTGTCGCGCAAGCTCGATGGCGATGTTGAGCCGCGCGAGCGGCGATCGCAGCTCGTGCGAGATGTCCAGCAGCAGCCGCCGCTCGGCGGTGAGCAGCGTTTCGAGACGCTCGGCCATGTCGTTGAACGCGTGGCCGAGGTCGCCGATTTCGTCGTTGCGTGTCACGCGCACACGCATGCTCAGGTCCCCGCGCCCGAACTGGCTGACGGCGCGGGCCACGTGCCGCAGCGGCCGCACGATACCGATGGCCAGAAGCCAGGTGAGGCAGACGACGGTCGCAAGAATGAGCACGTAGTAGGGAACGAAGGACCAGATGTTGAAGGGCGGCGGTGCGAGCACGATCAGCCGATAGCGGCCATCCTGCGAGGGCTCGACCACCACGAGCCGGTCATCGATCTGCGGCGGGCCGAACCACGGCCGCGGCGTTCGCAACAGTGCCGAGCGGTCGTCGCCCGTAATCAGATCGCGGCCTGCGGCATCGGTAAGGTAATGCGTGGCGCCGAGCGACTGATCGAGCCGCGCGATGAAGGCCGCTGCGGCGTCCGGCCCCTGTTGCTGCAACGCGGCGATGCCGTCCTCGATCTGGCGTGCCTGAAACTGGCGAATGAGACGCACGTTCGCCGGGCCCGACATCGCGAGGAACGTGGCCATGAACGCCACCAGCGAGATCAGCAGCGTGCCGAGCACGGCGATCACGATCCGCGCCGTCAGAGAGCGCAGGATCCTACGCATCGGCGACGCAGATGTAGCCTTGCCCTCGGACGGTTCGGATTGCGGTCCAGCCGACGCCCTCCAGCTTCCGCCGCAAGTGACTCACGTGCACATCGAGCGATCGTTCGTACGGTGTGGTCTGGCGTTGATAGAGCACGCCTGCAAGCTCGTCGCGCGAGACGATCCGGCCAACGGCTCGCAGCAGGACTTCGAGAATGGTGAATTCGGTTGGCGTCAATTCGATTGGCATACCGCAGTACGAGACCGCACGATTGAGCCCATCGACTCGCAGATCGCCGACCTGTACCACGCTGGACACCCGATCCGACCCCTGGAGCGTCCGACGCAGCACTGCGCGGATTCTGGCGAGTAACTCGGCGGCCGCGAATGGCTTGACCAGGTAGTCGTCCGCGCCCTCGCCGAGACCACTCACGCGGTCCTGCTCGCTGGCGCGCGCGGTCAGCATGATCACCGGCACGTTCGACTGCCGGCGGAGCTGGCGCAGCACACCGAACCCATCAAGTACCGGCAGCATGACGTCGAGAATCACCAGGACGAAGTCACCCTCGAGGGCCGCACCCAGCCCCGACGCCCCGTCGTGCACAGCCGTGACTCCATAGCCTTCCCCGCCGAGGAACTCCTGCACCAGTTCGCACAAGCCCTCATCGTCATCAACCATCAGGATCGCGCGTGATCGATCGTTCATGCAGCTCTGTCGTTTTTGTGACTTCTAACACGCTACCGCGAGACGGGCTGCCTGAAGCCATCTGCTCCGCGATCTTTACAAAACTTAACTCGACTCCGGTCGGAGACGTTCTTAACGTGGATCGTACGCATGACCTCCGACATCCACGACACCCTTGGGCTCTCACCCCGTGGCCGACGCAAACGCATCGGCCGCTGGATCATCGCCGCGTTTGCGATCGTCGCGCTCGTCGTCGTCGCCCTACGAATGCGCGCTGCGCCGGCACAGGCTGTCAGTCCCTATAAGACCGAATCGGTGCAGCAGGGCGCGCTGACCGTGTCGGTCACCGCCACCGGCGAACTGAAGCCGGTCACCCAGGTCAACATCGGCACTGAGATCTCCGGGATCGTCGAGTCAGTCGAAGTGGACTTCAACAGCGCGGTGACGGTCGGACAAACGCTTGCAAAGGTCAACACGGAAAAGCTCGAAGCCCAGGCTGCTCAGGCGCGTGCCGCACTGCAATCCGCGGAGGCCAAGCAGCTGCAGTCGGAAGCGACGGTGGCCGAGGCCGAAGCGGAATTGGCCAGACTGCAGCATGTGCGCGATCTGAGCGGAGGGCGTGTTCCCTCGAAGCAGGAGCTGGACTCGCAGGAGGCGACGGTCAAGCGGGCTCACGCCGATCAGGCCAGTACGACCGCGCAAGTCGCGCAGTCCCGGGCCAGCCTCACGGCCATTGAAACCGACATGAAGAAGGCCATCATCCGCTCGCCGATCAGCGGCATCGTGCTCGACCGGCAGGTGGACCCGGGCCAGACCGTCGCGGCTTCGTTTCAAACACCAACGCTGTTCACGCTCGCGCAGGATCTGACCAAGATGAAGCTGATCGTCGATGTCGACGAAGCCGACATCGGTAATGTCCGCGTCGGCCAGGCTGCGAACTTTCGTGTTGATGCGTACCCTGATCGATCGTTCTCGTCGAAAGTCAGCGAGGTCCGCAGTACGCCGAAAACGTCGAATGGCGTCGTGACGTATCAGACGGTCCTTGCCGTGGACAACTCCGAGCGACTGCTGCAGCCCGGTATGACGGCAACTGCGGAAATCACGGTCACGCATGTGGACGATGTGCTGCTCGTCCCGAATGCCGCGCTCAGATTCACACCGCCGGCAGCGCAGCAGGCACAAGGAGGCCGTGGCTTCAGCCTGCTGCCACGCCCGCCGGGGCTGCAGCGTCGCGATCGCTCGCTCGAAGATGGACAGCCGCGCGTGTGGCGGATGTCAGATGACGGGGTCGAGCCGGTTCCATTGGAGCTCGGTCCGACCGACGGTCGGGTGACGGTGATGCGCAGTGGCGATCTGATCGTTGGTGCGGCCGTGATCGTCGATGTCGCGAGTCGGAACTGAGGTCGCTCCATGAGCGAACCAGTCATCGCATTCGAGAAGGTCGTGCGAACCTACGGGCGCGGGCAAGCTGCCGTTCACGCGCTGGCCGGCGTCGACTTCGAGGTCCTGCCGGGCGAGTTCGTGGCCGTCATGGGCCCCAGCGGATCGGGCAAGTCCACCGCGATGAACATCCTTGGTTGCCTCGATTTGCCGACGGGTGGCATCTATCGTTTTCGAGGAGTCGACGTCGGATCGCTGTCGCGCCAGCAGCGCGCGCTGCTCCGTCGCCACTTCCTCGGGTTTGTCTTTCAGGGCTTCAACCTCCTCAATCGAACCACCGCCCTCGAGAACGTGGAGCTCCCGCTCCTCTATCGTGGCGTCGGCGCGCGTGAACGGCACCGGCGTGCGCGCGAAGCGCTCGCCGCGGTTGGGCTCACCGGCTGGGAATCGCACACGCCGGCGGAGCTGTCGGGTGGACAGATGCAGCGCGTGGCGATCGCCAGGGCCATTGTCACAGAGCCATCGGTGCTCTTTGCCGACGAACCGACCGGCAATCTCGATACGGCGCGCAGCGTCGAGATCATGGACCTGCTCGTCGGGTTCAATCGCTCACGCGGGCTCACCGTCGTGATGGTCACCCATGAGCCCGACATGGCTGCCTATGCGTCGCGGACGATTCGCTTTCGCGACGGTCACGTGGAAAGCGATGTGCGCACCGGGGGAGTTCACTAAATGCTGTTCAACGCATTCGTCCTCGCGCTTCGCGAAATACGGCGCAACGTGCTGCGCTCGTCGTTGACCGCGCTCGGCATCATCATCGGTGTCGCGTCGGTGATCATCATGGTGACGCTCGGCAATGGAGCCACCGCGCAGGTCCGCGCCGACATCGCCAGCATGGGCAGCAACCTGCTCACCGTGATGCCCGGCCAGCGCGTCGGCCCTGGCGGCGCGTCGAGCAGCGCCAAACTATTCCGGCGTCAGGACGTCGATGCGCTCACGCGTGAAGTCGACTCGGTGACGTCAATCGCACCCGTATCCACGCTGAATCTGAGCGTCATCAGCGGCGCAAAGAACCGCTCTACTAACGTGACTGGGACCACCAACGCCTACTTCGAATCTGGCGGCTGGAAGCTGGCGAGCGGCCGGTGGTTTTCGGAGAGCGAGCTTCGCTCCGGCGCCGCGGTGTGCATCGTCGGCCAGACGACGAAAAACGAGCTGATCGGAGCGGCCGATCCGATCGGCAGCCGGCTTCGACTGCGGTCGCTGTCCTGCAGCGTCATCGGCCTGCTGCAATCGAAAGGCAAGAGCAACTTCGGTCAGGACCGCGACGACACGGTCGTCATCCCGCTGCGGACGATGCAGCGCAGGCTGAGCGGCAGCGAAGACATCAACCAGGTGCAGCTCTCTGTCAGCAATACCGTCTCTACTGACAAAGCGCAGCAGGACATCACTCGCCTCATGCGCGAGCGGCGGCGGCTGGCGCGCGATGCAGACGACGATTTCAACATCATGGACCAGCAGGAGATCGCAAACACGATCTCCGGTACCACTCGCACGCTGACCGCGCTGCTTGCGGCGGTGGCAGCGATCAGCCTTCTTGTCGGTGGCATCGGGATCATGAACATCATGCTCGTGTCGGTGACGGAACGTACGCGCGAGATCGGTATCCGGCTGGCAATCGGCGCGTTCGAGCGCGACGTGCTGACACAGTTTTTGATCGAAGCCGTCGTGCTCTCGCTATTCGGAGGCACCATCGGCATCACGCTTGCGCTCACCGCGTCATACGCTGCCGCGCGAGCGCTCTCGCTCCCATTCGCGCTCGACTACAGCATCATCGGGCTGGCGTTCGTATTTTCTGCCGCAGTCGGCATTGTCTTTGGCTTCTTCCCGGCGCGGCGAGCGGCGAGCCTCAATCCCATCGAAGCACTCCGGCATGAATGACACGACACAATCCGGCGGGTATTCCCGTCGATACGCGCTGCTCACGCTCATCGTAACGATCGTCATGGGCGCCGGCTGCGGCGTTCGCCGGCCCTATCGGCCGCCGGTTCCGAACGCGCCACCCACATGGTCGGCACCCGTGACCGAATCTGCTGACGCGGAGAAGTTGTCGCAATGGTGGGAGACCTTCGGCGACGAGCAACTCACCGCGCTCGTTCGGCGTGCGGTTGAAGGCAATCTCGATGTGCGAACGGCCATTTCTCGAGTCCGTGAAGCGCGGGCAACGACGCGGTCCGCGCGGACGCAGCTGTGGCCATCGGCCGACGTGGGCGGCTCTGCGAGGGCGAGCGGCACCGGCAGCGAGGCTGGGGTCAGTGGCGTCACGGGTTTGTACAGCCTGAGCATTGACGCGAGCTGGGAGATCGATGCGTTCGGCGGCATTCGCAGCACGATAGACGCTGCGAGCGCAACGGCCGAGGCACGTGCCGCCGACCTGCAGGACGTACTCATTACCCTGACGGCTGACGTCGCGCTGAACTACATCGATATCCGTTCACTGCAGCGCCGTCTGGAGATTGCGCGCTCGAACGTGGCTCTGCAGCAGGAGACGCTCGAGCTCACGCAGTTCCGCGCACAGGCGGGTTTGGCCACGGACCTGGATGTTCAACAGGCGCTCTCGAATGTGGAGAGCACGCGTGCCCAGATCGCATCGCTCGAAGGTCAGGTTGGACAATCCATCCATGCGATCGCCATCCTGCTCGGGCGCCCCCCGGCCGAGCTGAATGCGGAATTCACCGCGCCGGCTCCCATTCCCGAGGCGCCAATCGAGACCACACTCGGCCTGCCTGCTGACGCGCTTCGCCGTCGTCCGGATGTGCGGAGCGCGGAGCGACAGCTGGCGGCGCAGTTCGCGCAGGTGAATGTTGCGCGCGCGGATCTCTACCCGAGCTTCAGGCTTGCGGGATCGATCGGGCTCGAATCGTTATCGCTCGCCACGCTGCTCGTTCCGGGAGCGCAATTCTGGAACGCCGGCCCCGCAGTGAGCACGCGGTTGTTCGATCGCCGGCAGCTTCGCGAAAACCTTGTGGTGCAAAGCGAACGGCAGGAGCAGGCGGCGCGCAGTTACGAAACCGCGGTCCTGCGGGCATTGCAGGAGGTGGAAGACAGCCTGATTGACCTGGCACAGGAGCAGGTCCGTCGCGGCCACCTTGCCGCCGCCGCCAATGCTGCGCAACAGGCCGCCGATCTTTCGCTGCAGCTTTACAACACCGGTCTGCGCGATTTCAGAGATGTCCTCGACGCGCAACGCTCGTTACTCACCCTGCAGGACTTGCTGGCGTCGAGCGACACGGCGGTGTCGAGCGATCTCGTTCGGCTCTTCAAGGCGCTCGGCGGCGGATGGAGCGCGTCAGCGATGCTCCCGCAAAGCGTAGCTCCCGCTCCCTGAACACGCGCGTGTTTCAACGCTGAACGCCAGAGCCATCGCCAATCGAGCGTAGATAGATCTCGCGCAGGGTGTCAATCGTGTCTGCGTCTGCCGCTGACTTGTCCTTCCTGTAGCTCTTCACCCTTGCGAAACGCAACGCCAGCCCTCCCGGGTACTGCGAGCTCGCCTGCACCTCGTTGAACGCGATCTCGACGACGACCTCCGGCCGCACGAACACGGTGTGGCGGTCGTGGCTGATCTCGAGCGCACGCAGCCTGTCGGTCTGCCACGCGAGCATCTCGTCGGTCAGCCCCTTGAACGTCTTCCCGAGCATGACAAAGCCGCCGTGCTCGGGATCGCGCGCGCCGAGGTGAAGGTTGCTCAGGAACCCCGTGCGACGGCCGTGTCCCCATTCCGCGGCGAGGATCACGAGATCGAGCGTGCGCGCGAGCTTCACCTTGAGCCACTGCTGTCCGCGCCGGCCCGCGGCGTAGCCGGCGCCAAGCGCTTTCGCCATCACGCCTTCGTGCCCGCGCTGGAGCGTGTCGTCGAGGAACTGTTTTGCGCCTTCGGGTGTCGGGCGCACGACGATTGGCACGACCATCGATGGAGCGATGAGGCCGAGCCGCGCGACGCGCGCCTCCTGTGGCGCGTCAACGAGTAGCTCGCCATCTGCGTACAGCAGATCGAAGAAGAACGGCGTCAGCGGGATATCCGCGCGCATCTTCTCGATCTCCAGCTTCCGTCCAAACCGCTGCATCGTCACCTGGAATGGATGTGGTGCGCCGTCGGGTCGCAGCGCGATCACTTCGCCATCAAGGATGACCTCACGTGAAGCGAGTCGCCTGACCGCTGCCACGACTTCGGGCACCGCTGGTGTGACGTCGCGCAGGTTGCGTGTGAACACGCGGACGTCATCGCCGCTCTTGTGAACCTGAATGCGGGCGCCGTCGAGCTTCCACTCGAGCGACACGTCGGCGCCAAGCTGGCCGAGCGCCTCGTCCACGTCATCGGCCGGTTGCGCCAGCATCGGTTGAACTGGCTGAAAGAGCTGGATGCCGAAACCGGTCAGTCCCGGTTCTCCGGCGACCAGTGCCGCCCTGGCAACAGGCGCCAGCGTGCCGGCCATCATCACCGCCCGCCGCACCGTGGCCGCCCCGGTGTCACTGGCCCTGGCGACTGCATCGACCAGGATGGCTTCGAGTGCCCCTTGCCGCAGCTCGCCGGTCAGCAGGCGAACGATGAAGTCCTGTTCTGCGCGTGTGGCTTGCCGCAGAAGATCGCGGAGCCGCTCGTTGCGCACGCTGGCGGAGCCGGCACCTTTGAGCCCTTTCAATTGGGTGAACGCTGCGTCGATCTCAATGAGAGACAGGCGTGGCGCGTCGCTCGCGGGAAGATCTCGTGACGCCCATAGCGTGGCGTACCCGATCCCGATGCGGCCCTGGCGCGGTTCGCCAGACAACATACCAATGGCGATCTCGATCTCGTCGGGCGCAAGTAGCCGCAGGAGGTCAGCGAGCAGGCCGATCTTCGCGAGGCGACTGCTCGCCTGAGAAACAGTGATGCTTGTCTGAACCAATTGAGAGAGGAGCATGCTGAGGTGAGGAAGGCGGGTCTGAAGACCCGCCTCTACGACCGAATCCCGAATCCCGAGCCCCGAATCCCGCTATCTCTTAATAGTCCCCGTCACGCCCTCGGGCGAACAGTTGAACGGTTCGATCTTGAGCGCCGATGGCGCGTACTCGTTCCTCGACCGCGGGAATGGCTGCTTGAAGAATTCTGGATCGCTCAAGTCGATTTCCACGACGAGGCGTTGACGTGCGGCGTCGAAAGACAGCCGCTCGACTGACGTCAGCGCGGCCGAATGCAGCAGGCCTTTCGTCGGCTGCCCCGGCTGCTCGACGTACTGGTTGAGCACGCCGGCCGAATAGTTCGCAGTTTCGATGACCAGCGTGTCGCCTTCCATGTGACCGATCGAGTGACCGAGCGAACTGCGCGGTCCATTTTTCGGATGCTCTTTCACGTTCATGTGGATGACGCGCTTCACGTCCATCCACTCGTGATGGAGCATGATGTCGTTGCCGCTGCGCACGACCTCGAGCGGAGTGCCGGGCGCGCCCCAGACGCGGCGGATCGCGACCGGATCGCAGCGGAACGTTGGATCGTCTTTGAAGGGGTCGTATGCTGCCACGGCTTTTTCACCAGCCGGCGTCAGGAATTGAATCATCGGCTGCGGGCCGCTGGTGCTGCGGTTCGGTATCGGCGCGAGCAGCCAGGTGCCGAACATGTCCTTGCGCTCGGGGAGCGGCGGTGCCGCGGTGGGCCCCGCGGCCGCTGCGCCCCTCGGCCCGTTGACGTTCAGCGTGCGGCCGTCCGCGAACTCGACGTTGTCGAAGAAGCACATGTAGGCGCTGTGCCGCGACAGCGATCCCGTCACGCGGACCTTCGTGCCCACCTTCAGCATCTCGGGCTTGATCCCGTTGCGCGACAACTGCGTGACGCCGTGCGATTCGCAGACGTACTCGCGGGTCCGGCCGTTCTCGTCGGTCGCGGAGATGTGAAGGTAGCTGTGTGGATTACGCGCTTCGAACTCGGTGATCGTGCCGGAGATGTTCGCCGGCTTGCTGGAGTCGAAGTGCGGCGCGAAGCTGTGGTGGGCGAAGGCGTGCGGGACGACGAACAGAGAGCCGAGAGCGATGGCGATTCCGGACGCGTGACTGGCGCGCATGCACCCTCCTGGCAAAAGTGTGAAGGGGTCTGACCCCTTCGCCGAGAGTATAGCGAAACCTCAGCGCGCCCGGAGCTGCTTGAGGGTTGCCAGGACGGCCTGGCGCAGCGATCCGGTCGAGCCGTCCCGGGCCATTTCCTTGTCGAGTGCCCGCAGCTCGGTGGTCGCCTCGTTCGTGCGGCCGGCTTTCGCGTTGAGGAGCGCTGAGTAGTAGCGGATCGTCCAGAGACGGGACTCCTCCTTCGCCGCGTACTCATCGAACGCCCAGTGCAAGGTGCTGATGTGATCGTCGGGTGCCACGGCAGCGAGCAACGCGTCGCGTTCCTGTTCGCGTGAGGCCGGGGTCGCAAAGTAGTAGGGTCCCCACAGGGCCTGTGCCTGCCTCATGTTGACGCGCTCGCCCGCTCGCCGCATCGCGTCGGCAAGGCGCACGCGCTCGGCGTCTGCGGCCGGATTGCTCGCGTTGCTGTAGGCGGCCCATTGCAGCGTTCGAACGGCATCGAGCGCGCGCCCGGCTTTCACCGCTGTATCAAAGAGCCTCACCGCGGTGGCGACATCGTCGTGATCCTGAAAGAGCCGCCAGTGCGCCAGCATCGCGTTGGCGTAGGGATTCCCCGCATCGATCGACAAGGCTTCTCGATAGGTCTCGCCGGGGTTCAATCGACGATCGCCGTCGCGCCACAAGAGGAACGTCGCCCACCCCTGATGCGCCAACAGATCGGCTCGACGCGGGCCCATGGCAGAGGGAAGAGCGGCGTCCACCACCGCGAGCGCCGGCTTGATCGCCTTTCCGAACGACGTCTTGTCGTTTTCGACGCGGACGTTGCGAATCCATTCCATCGCGACGTCCTCTTGTGCCTCTCGGATCGTGGCCGAAGACGGTGCGAGCTCACGTGCCTTCGCCAGCGTCGCCAGTGCCTCGTCGTACTGATTGCGCCGGCGCTGAGCCTCCGCCGTGGCCACGAGTCCTTCGGCAGCACGGGCGTCCTCGGGCCTGGTCGTTCCTGTCGTCGAGGCTTCGACCGTGTTCGTCGCGGTCGTTCCACCGGTCGATGTGCCCACAACTTTCTGCCCGGGTGTGCGCGTCGCGAAATAGCCGGTCAGCGCGACTGCAAGAAGGCCAACGACTGCCGCCGGCCACCATCGCTTGACCACCGACCACGGTGAGGCCGTGCGGAGTCCGAGCATCTTCTCGAGGTGATCGCACAGCCGATTCGCGTCGTCGTGGAACTCCGCGTGATCGAGTGTGACTGCCTGGCGCGTCGTCAGCGATGCCATCGACGGCGGCAGGTCTTCGGCCCTCGGCATTGTCGCGCCCTGTACCAGCACAGGAACCACCGGGATGTTTCGACCGAGCGATTCCTCGACTTCGAGACGCACGAAGTCTGTCGCGCTGTCGAGCCTGCGCGCGCCGGCACTGTCGCGGGCCGATGTCCATCGCTGCCCGATCACGACGAGTACGGCGGCTGTCTCGCGCAGCGATGACTGCAGGACCCGGACGAAGTCCGTGCCCGGATCGATCGTGTCGATGTCCAGGAACACCTGTCCTCTGCCGAAGCGCCGGTTCATGTGATCGGCGAGACGGCCGGCCTCGCCGGACGCATCTTCTCTCCTGTAGCTGATGAAGATCCGTGGTGGCATCAGGTGTTCGCAGAGTACCATGTCGCCGTTCCCCTCATCGACAGGAGCGCCGCATGGCCGTTCTTCGCGACGACCCGTACTCGTCACTCAACTTCTTCGTCACCATTCAGAATGTCCTCGACGACGGCCGGAGCGTACGAGCCTCGTTCGCGGAGGTGTCCGGACTCGATGTCGAGGTCACACCGATTGAGTATCGCAATGGGTCCGAGGACATCACGGTCAGGAAGATTCCGGGTCTGAAGAAGTTCCCAAATATCGTGCTCAAGCGCGGCATCACCGGCGACCTCACGCTGTGGCGCTGGATCAAGACAGTGCTCGATGGCCAGGTGCAGCGAGCCGACGGGACGATCGTTCTGCTCGACGACAGTCGTCAGGAAGTGATGCGGTGGAGCTTTCGCCGCGGTTGGCCGTGCAAACTCACCGGCCCGGCATTGAAGGCCAAGGGCAACGAGATTGCGATCGAGACGCTCGAGATCTGCCATGAAGGCCTCGAAATCGAGTAAGCCCGTCGCCCGTAAGCGTCCTCCGGCTAAGTCAGAGGAGCTGTCGCCAGCCGGCGAGCGATCCGCCGAGGTCGTCCTTGACGTCGAGGTTGAGAACGATCGCGTGCATCTTGTGCTCGCCAATTGCGGTGATGCGGTTGCGACCGATGTCGAGGTGAAGTTTTCTCGCGCGCTCGTGGGGCTTGGCGGATCGATCCGCGTCTCAACCCTGCCAATCTTTACGAAGCTGGGGGTGCTTCGCCCTGGGCGAGCGCTGCGTATCTTCTGGGATGCTGCGCCATCGCTGCTCGCGCAGAAGGGTGAGGCCGCGCCGTTTGTCGCGACGGTGTCATGGAGTGAGCGATCGCGTGCGCGACAGCAGGTGGACTATCACCACGACCTGTCGATCTACAGGCAGTTGCCCGAGGCGCTAGAGCCGTTTCCATGATTCTTGACCTGCGGACGGAACCGGGCCGGGGCAAAGGCCGTCTCTGACACAGATGATTCAGGATCTCCGCTACGCGCTTCGCGGTATCCGTCGTTCGCCGCTCTTCACCGCGAGCGTGGCTGCAACGATCGGACTTGGCCTTGGCGTTCTGTGCTCGGCGTTCACGATTCTCAACGCCTACATGTTCGCCTCCATCGACCTGCCCAACGCGCAGGCTCTGTACAAATTGAGCTGGGACACCGCGTCTACCAGGAATCGCGAC
>Ga0070674_100000427_pt1 | contig 21261 bp, 15 predicted proteins | sample KBSM33metaG_FD_65344 | JGI IMG/M metagenome (GOLD analysis project Ga0070674, IMG submission 65344) | Miscanthus rhizosphere microbial communities from Kellogg Biological Station, Michigan, USA - KBS M3-3 metaG | ecosystem: Host-associated > Plants > Roots > Rhizosphere > Soil ... | reverse complement strand
TCGATCGAATTTCATCCGGCCGGTCACCTGCTTGGCTCGGCGTTCATCCTCGTGCGGCTCGCAGGTGGCCCGACGATCTTGTTCGGCGGTGACCTGGGGCGTTACAGCCGGCCGATTCTTCCCGACCCTTCAGTCGCGATCGCCGCGGACATCGTCCTCGTGGAGTCGACGTATGGCGACCGCGACCATCAGCCCGACGATTCAGGTGCGCAGCTCGCAGAGGTCATCAAGAAGACCGCAGGACAGCACGGCAAGCTCGTGATTCCGGCCTTTGCGATCGGGCGCGTCGAGGAGCTGCTCTATTGGGTACGGCGGTTGGAGGCCGAGCACCGAATCCCCGTGCTCCCCGTATACGTCGATAGTCCGATGGCGAGCGAAGCGCTCAAGTACTACTCTGCTCGTGTGGCGGAACTGGACCCGGATCTGCGGCCGACCTCAGGGCAGATCTATGCCTTTGCCACGACACGGTTCCAGACGGTCTCCTCCCCTCAGCAGTCCAAGGAGCTCACGGCAAGCCGGCGACCGGCGATCGTGATCTCATCGAGCGGGATGGCCACAGGTGGACGTGTGCTCCACCACCTCGCGGCCGCATTGCCAGACCCGAGGAACACGGTCCTCTTCGTTGGTTACCAGGCGGAAGGTACTCGAGGACGACAACTCGTCGATGGTGCGAAGGACGTCAGGATCCACGGACACAGCATTGCCGTGAACGCTACCGTGACCAGGATCGACTCGATGTCGGCACACGCCGATCGTGGTGAGATCCTGCGATGGCTTGGAACACTCGGCTCTGCACCTCGCCGCCTGTGCCTCGTGCACGGGGAGCCAGCGCCCATGGATGCCCTCAAAGGCCTGATACAGGAGCGCCTGTCGTGGACGCCGCACACGCCCGCGCATGGAGAAACGATTGAGCTCTGATCGCCGCTATCTCCTCGAGCGCGTCGACGACGCCGCGGTGGTGCAGCTGTACGCGGACGGCTTCGCGAGTTTGCCCCTTCGTGAAAAGGTTCTGACCTGGCACCTGTACCTCGCCGCGCTGGCCGGCCGTGACATCTACTACGACCAGCGACACGCGCGTGCTCTCGACATGCGTGCCGTTCTGGAGGCGATCGTCACGCATCCCGAGGGGATCGATGGGACCGTCCTTCAGGAAGTCAGGCGCTACACGAAGCTGTTCTGGATCAACAGCGGCCCGTACAACAACGTGACGGCACGGAAGTTCGTGCTTCGTGTGACGCGTGAGGACCTGATCGAAGCGGCGTCGGTCGCCGCCGGAAATGGCGCCCGTCTCTCTCTCGGAGAGAACGATTCAGTCGAAAGGCTGATCGATCGGCTCGCACCGATGTTCCTTGACCCGTCAGTTGACCCGACGGTGACGAGCAAGACGCCGGGTCCAGGCCGCGACATCCTCAAGGCGAGCTCGAATAATTTCTACTCCGGCGTCAGCGCGTCACAGCTCGAGAACTACGTCGAGCGCTACGGTCTGAACTCCCGTCTGACGACGGACAACGGCCGGCTTGTCGAAGAGGTCTACCGGATCGGCGGCCGTTACGATCGCGAAATCCGCCGGATCGTCGGTCATCTTCGCGACGCGTTGCCGTTTGCGGAACCGTCGATGGGTGAGGCACTCCGCGCCCTGATTCGCTTCTACGAAACGGGCGAGGACGCCGATCGAGTGGCGTACGACATCGCCTGGGTCAGCGACCAGGAGTCGCAGGTCGACACCATCAACGGCTTTGTCGAGGTCTACATGGATCCCCGCGGCGTCAAGGGCGCGTGGGAAGGGATCGTCAGCTACGTCAACCAGGCCAAGACACGAGATATTCAGGCACTCGCGGCGAACGCGCAGTGGTTCGAAGATCGGATGCCGTGGGATCAGCGATTCCGCAAGCCGGACGTGGCAGGGGTCACGGCGCGCGCGATCGAGGTCGTCGTTGAAACAGGGGACTCGGGTCCCTTGACCGCTGTCGGCATCAATCTGCCGAACGACCAGGCCATTCGCGAGAAATACGGCAGCAAATCCGTGTCGCTCACGAACGTCAGCGATGCATACGAGCGCTCGACGCCCGAGGCGATGAGAGTGGAGTTCTCGTGGAGCCGGGAAGAGGCCGAGCGGGCAAAGAAATGGGGGGGCTTTGCGCAGGAGCTCACGACGGCCATGCACGAGGTCATCGGCCACGGCTCCGGCCGAATGGCTCCCGGTGTCACGGAGCCGCCGCATCGCCTTCTAGGCGAGCAGTACTCGTCGATTGAAGAAGCGCGTGCCGACTTGGTCGCGCTCTACTTTCTTCCGGACGCGAAACTCGTCGAGCTCGGCATTGTGCCCGGCGACCAGCGCGACGAGATTGTGTCTACGGAATACGAGTACTACGTCCGCAATGCGCTGGTTCAGCTACGAAGGGTGCGGGAAGGTACGCAGATCGAAGAGGACCACATGCGCAACCGCCAGATGATAGTCAACTGGTTGCGCGCTCATACATCTGCCGTGGAAGTCCGGCGCCGGGATGGCAACACCTATTACGTGATGGTCGACGCCGATGCGTTTCGCGACGGAGCAGGCCGCCTGCTCGCCGAGGTGCAACGGATCAAGGGCGAAGGCGACGTCGCGGCAGCACGAAGCCTGTTCGAGACCTACGGCGTCCATTTCGATCCTGCACTTCGCGATGAAATCGTCGCTCGCGTGGATCGATTGCAGCTGCCGTCCTACACTGGTTTCGTGATGCCAAGGCTCGACGCCCGTCGAGATTCCGCCGGTGTCATCGTCGACGTCGAGATCTCCTACCCATGTGATCTCGAGACTCAGATGCTCGAGTACTCAGCCTTCGCACGCCGCGATGACGTTCTCGAACCGCCTTCCGCCGCACGCTGAGATCAACCCGCTCAGTCGCGCGATCGCGTCGCTGCAGGCGGCCGGCGCTCGAATCATCGATCTGACGGAGTCGAATCCGACAACCGTTGGACTGGACTATCCCGCCGGTTGGCTCGACGTGCTCGGCGCAGAGCACGTCCTCCGGTATGCGCCGCAGTCGCTCGGTCTTGCCGTCGCGCGCGAGGCGGTCGCTGCCGACTACGCCAGGCGCGGCTCGCGTGTTGATCCCGCGCAGGTTGTTCTGTCCGCAAGTTCGAGCGAGGCGTACAGCTGGCTGTTCAAGTTGCTCTGCAACCCAGGCGAGGCTGTGCTCGTCCCGCAGCCAAGTTATCCGCTCTTCGAGCACCTCACGCGCCTCGAGGGAGTCCAGGCGATTCCGTATCACCTGCGCTATCACGGACGATGGGAGATCGATTTCGATTCGGTGAACGCCGCACCGCCTGACGTACGGGCGCTGCTCCTGGTGTCGCCGAACAATCCGACCGGGTCCTTTGTCACGAGGGGTGAAGCGAGCAGGCTGGGAGAGATCTGCCGCTCGCGCGGATGGGCAATCGTGGCCGATGAAGTGTTTGCCGACTATCCGCTCGATGTGGATGAGGCGCCGACTGAAAGCGTCATGAATCTCGACGTCCTCTCGTTCACGCTCGGTGGCGCATCGAAGTCGCTCGGGCTGCCGCAGGTCAAGCTCGGATGGACGGTGGTTAGCGGGCCAGCGAACGAACGCACGCGAGCCCTCGCGGCACTCGAGATCATTGCGGATGCCTTCCTGTCCGTCGGGACCTCGGTTCAAGGTGCGGCGCCTGCACTCCTGTCCACTGGAGGAGTGGTCAGGGATCAGATCCGGCGCCGAATCGCCGACAACCTGGCTCGCGCCAGGGCTCTCGCACAGGACCATCCGTCGTGTTCACTGCTGCCGGTCGAAGGGGGATGGTCGCTCGTGGTACGAGTCCCGGCTGTCCGCTCTGAAGACGCACTTGCGCTTGCGTTGCTCGATCGCGAGCGGGTCCTGGTGCATCCGGGCTACTTCTTCGACTTTCCGCACGAGGCGTTCATCGTGGTCAGCCTGATCGTGCCGCCGGAACAGTTTGCCGATGGGTTTGCCCGCGCACTGAGGTTTGCAGCGACAAATTCGTAGCAACGCACGCACGGGCCATAATCAGATCGTCGTCGCGATTCCCACACTCCTTCCTCAATGACGTCAGGGTCGAACAAACGCCGCGCCGGCATCCTGGTACCCCTCTTCTCGATGCCGTCGTCTCGAAGCTGGGGTATCGGTGAAATCGCCGATCTCGAGCGGATGACGGCATGGCTCGCGGATGCCGGCCAGCGCCTGCTCCAGTTGCTGCCGATCACCGAAACGCTGCCTCACGATCCGTCCCCGTACGGCGCATTGAGTGGGATGGCGATCGATCCGCAGTACATCTCGCTCGAGCGCGCTGAGGACTTCGCGGCTCTCGGAGGAGAGCAGGCCCTCGAACCGCATCTTCGTACGGCGCTCGATCGAGTGCGGTCGCTTCAAGCCATTGACTACCCCGCCGTCCGCGAGCTGAAACAGATCGCATTGCGCCGTGCGTTCGATCACTTCCTGAAGACCGAGTGGCCGACGGACTCGAGCCGGGCCGCGTCGTTCAAAGCGTTCAAGAAGGAACACGCGTGGTGGCTGGATGACTACGCCCTGTTTCGCGCGCTCCATGCGAAGTACGACGAGCGGCCGTGGACCGAATGGCCCGAGCCGGTTCGTACGCGCCAGCCGCGTGCGCTCGAAGCCGAGGGAGTGTCGCTGCGAAACCAAATCCTCTTTCGCAGCTACCTCCAGTGGATCGCCGCAGAGCAGTGGAAGACCGCCCAAAGACACGTGAACGGCGTGTCGCTCTTCGGCGACCTCCCCTTCATGGTGAATGGCGACAGCGCGGACGTCTGGTCGCGGCAGGACGAGTTCGGCGACGAAGGCTCCGTGGGTGTGCCGCCTGACGCTTTCAGCGACACCGGCCAGGACTGGGGCTTGCCGCCGTATCTCTGGGACGTCTTACGCGAGCGTGACTTCGACTGGCTCCGTTTGCGCGCCCGGCGGATGGCAGAGCTGTTCACCGGATACCGCGTCGACCATGTCGTGGGCTTCTACCGAACGTACGTCAGGCCGCGTGGCGACGGCACGGGTCCCGGTGTGTTCACGCCCGGTGACGAACCTTCGCAGATCGCTCTCGGGGAGAGTGTCCTGAACCTGTTCAGGTCCACAGGCGTCGAGATCGTCGCGGAAGATCTGGGCACCGTGCCGGACTTCGTCCGGGCGTCGCTCGCGCGCGCTGCTATCCCGGGTTACAAAGTGTTTCGATGGGAGCGGCACTGGCACTCGCCCGGTCAGCCGTTCCGCGATCCCCACGAGTATCCCAGCGCCGCCGTCGCGACGTCGGGTACCCATGACACCGAGCCGATGACGGTGTGGTGGGCGGAAGCGCCGGTTGCGGAACGACACGCCGTGCTCGAGACGCCGTCGATTCGCCAGCGTTTGAGCGACGCAGACCGAACGCAGGCGATCGCGTCGACCGAGCTCTCATCAACCGTTCGAGCGGCCCTGCTCGAGGCGCTCTTTGCCTCTGGCGCTGACCTGCTGATCCTGCCGATTCAGGACGCCTTCGGCTGGAGCGATCGCATCAATCAACCCGCCACTATCGGCGCCCACAACTGGACGTGGCGCCTGCCGTGGCCGGTCGATCGGATGTCAACTGAAGTTGAGGCCGCAGTCGTCGGCGCACAATTGCGGAAGTGGTCCGAGCAGCATCGGCGCTGAACCAGCCAAGGGTTGCGCCCTTTGATATCCCCGCGTGCGAACCCTCGGCTGGTTAGCACCAGCGTCTCCTGGCGCGCTCCGCGCGCCTGGTCCGTCATGCGGCTCTCGTTGCAACGAGCACAAGATTCGCGTCTGGTGCCGCATAACGGACTACTTGCCAGCCTTGCCGCTGATCCTGGCCCAGGTGTCCTTGAGCGTGACGGTTCGATTGAAGACCGGAGCGGTCGGTTGCGAATCCGGGTCCACGCAGAAGTAACCCTGACGTTCGAACTGAAACCGTGTGCCGGCGGGCGCACCGGAAAGCAGCGATTCCACCTTGCATCCCGTCAGTACCGTCAGTGATTCTGGATTGAGATCGATCAACGGGTCGCGTCCGCCATCGCCAGGGTCCTCGGATTTGAACAGGCGATCGTAGAGCCGCACTTCGGCGTCGACGGCATGCGCAGCTGACACCCAGTGAATCGTGCCCTTCACGCGGCGTGTGGCCGTGGCGCCGCTCAGCGACTCTGTGTCGATCGTGCATTTGAGCTCCACGGGCACGCCTGCCGGGTCCGTGATGACGCGCTCGCACTTCAAGATGTACCCGTAGCGCAGCCGCACCTCACTGCCAGGCGACAACCGGAAGAACTTCTTCGGCGGGTCGTTCATGAAGTCGTCCGCCTCGATGTACAACACCCGCGAGAAGGGAATCTTGCGAGTCCCTGCCCCAGCGTCCTCCGGGTTGTTGATCCCGTCGACGTATTCGACCTGACCCTCCGGGTAGTTCTCGATCTCCACCTTGAGCGGACGGAGCACAGCGAGCCCGCGTTGGGCCCGCCGATTGAGATCCTCACGTACCGTGTGCTCGAGGAGCGCGACGTCGACCACGTTCTCCTTCTTGGCGACACCGATTCGGGTGCAGAAGTCGCGGACCGCCTCCGGTGTGTAGCCGCGCCGGCGAAGCCCCGCGATCGTCGGCATTCGCGGATCGCTCCAGCCGCGCACGAGGTTCTGCTCGACCAGCGCCAGCAACTTCCGCTTGCTCATCACCGTGTAGTTCAGATTCAGCCGCGCGAACTCAATCTGCTGCGGCTTCGATCGGAACCCGCCATCACGCCCCAGGCTATCGACAACCCAGTCGTACAGCGGCCGATGGTCCTCGAATTCCAGCGTGCACAGAGAGTGCGTGATGCCCTCGATGGCGTCCGAGATCGGATGCGCGTAGTCGTAGGTCGGATAGATGCACCAGTCGTCGTGCGTCCGGTGATGCGTCGCGTGCCTGATGCGATACAGCGTCGGGTCCCGCATGTTCATGTTCGGCGACGCCATGTCGATCTTCGCGCGCAGCACGTGCATGCCGTCGGGGAATTCGGCCGCTCTCATCCGCCGGAACAAATCGAGGTTCTCGTCGACCGATCGCTCGCGGTGCGGGCTGTTCCGGCCCGGTGACGTCAGCGTGCCGCGATACTCGCGGATTTCGTCGGCGGTCAGGCTGTCGACGTACGCCTTGCCGTCGCGAATCAGCTGCTCGGCGTAGCGATACATCTGCTCGAAGTAGTCCGAGGCGTAGAACATTCGATCGGCCCAGTCGAACCCGAGCCAACGAACGTCCTCCTGGATCGAGTCGACGTACTCGACGTCTTCCTTCGCCGGGTTCGTATCGTCGAATCGCAGGTTGCACTGCCCGGCGAATTCCTCGGCAACGCCAAAGTTGAGGCAGATCGACTTCGCATGGCCGATGTGCAGATATCCGTTCGGTTCCGGCGGAAAACGCGTGCTGACGCGACGGTCGTGACGGCCCTCTTTCAAGTCGCTGGCGACGATTTCGCGGATGAAGTCCTGGGGACGAGTGGGTTCGACAGTCGAGGGCGGTTCAGCCATTCAGAGAACAACGATTTTAACTTAGTCGCTACTGACTATCGGCCAGGTCGTCGTCGTCGGTGGTTGCACCTTCGGGCAGGCCCATAAGGCCAGCCTGTCTGAGAACGCGAGGGACGCGCTCAATCGGGTCGGCGAACGGCAGTTCCGGAGCGGTCGTGACGTCGAGTTCCCGGAGTCGCCGTGCACTGACGAGCACGCGAGCCTCGAACGAGCCCGCCGCATCGTTGTAGGCCTGCACAGCGCCGTCCAGCCGCTTCCTCAGATCGTCGAAGCGGTCGGCGAACGTCGCGAGGCGCTCGTAGAACTCCTTCCCGAGGCGCGCGACCTCGCGATAGTTCTCGGTCAGCGCTTCGTGCCGCCACGAATGTGCAACCGTGGTCAGCAAGGCAATCAGTGTAATGGGGCTCGCCAGCAGGACCTTCTGCTCGAGCCCGTGCTCGATGAGTGTCAAATCCTGTTGCAGCGCCGCGCTGAACAGCGTTTCGCCGGGAAGGAACATCACCACCATCTCTGGCGAGTTCGGCATCTGGTCCCAGTAGGCCTTGTTGCCGAGGCGATCCATGTGATCGCGTACCTGCCGGGCGTGCGCCTGCAGCCGTGCCGCCCGCCGATCATCGTCCGCGCACTCCTGCGCATCGAGGAATGCGTCGAGTGGAGTCTTGGCATCGACGACGATCTGCTTGCCCCCGGGGAGATGGACGATGAGATCCGGGCGCAGCCGGCCATTGTCAGTGGGAACAAGGGGCTGCTCGTCGAAATCACAACGCTGCAGCATCCCCGCGATCTCGACGACGCGGCGAAGCTGCATCTCTCCCCAGCGCCCACGGACCGCCGGCGTACGAAGCGCGCGCGACAGTATGTTGGCGGTCGAGCCCAGCGCGACGACTTGCTCAGACAGGCGCGAATACGCTTCGACCCGCTCGCGCTCGGCCTCCTTGAGGCGTTGATTCATGTCCTTCAGCGCGTCGGTAGCCAGCACGCGGAAGGTGTCGCCCATCCGTTGTTCGGCCTTGTCGAGCAGCGTCTCAGCGGAATCGAGCGCCTGCGTCTTGCGTTCGGCGTCCTCGCGAACCCACTTGAGATCCTGTTTCGCGGCGGCGAGTTCGGCGATCGACGCGGCTTGAGTCTCGGCGATCTGCCGCGCCGCGATGTTCCGCATCACAAGGAAGACCGCGAGCGCCGTTGCGGCCGCGATGATGAGGGCAGTCAGAAGATCAATAGCCAACGACACGTTGATTCTGACTCAGATTTCCCGCTCTTGAGCTTTCGAACTCGTTTATCGCCTGATACGATGCGCCAACCTGGGGTGCTCGTGCCTCGGGCGACAGGCATGGGTCGAACAGTCATCCTGTTAGTACTGGTCGTGTTCCTGCAGGGCTGTGAGAGCACTCCTCCACCTCCCCCGCGGGTGACTCGACGAGATATTCACCTGGCACCCGACACGAGAGTGTCGAAAGGTGTCGTCCCGAGAGACAGCACTCTCGAGGCGATGCTGCTCGAGCACGGCTTTCAGGCCGCGGCCGTTCACACCATCATTGATGCCGTGAAGACGGTGTTCGACCCGCGGCGGCTTCGGTCGCTGCAGCCGTTCTCGCTGGAGCAGTCGCTCGATGGTGCGCTGCGACTCTTTGAGTACGAGATCGACGCGTCGTCATTTCTCCGGGTCAGCGCGCTCGACGGCAACGAGGCGGGTCTCCATGCGGAGGTCGTGCCGATACCGACGGCCGTCGTTCCCGCCTCAGTCACCGGTTCGATCGACGACGGCGCGCCTTCGCTCTTTCGATCGATTGAGGCCGCGGGAGAGCAGCCCGATCTCGCCGTTGCGATGGCCCAGATCTTCGGCGGCGAGATTGACTTCAACACCGAACTCCAGCCGGGCGACCGCTACACCGTGGCCTTCGATCGGCTCGAGCGTGAGGGGCGTCGATCGTCGTACGGCGTCATTACCGCAGCTGAGTTCCGGAACGATGGGCGCGTCGTGCGCGCCATCCGGTTCACGCCAAAGGGCGGCCAGCCCGGTTACTTCGATCTCGAGGGGCGATCGCTGCGCCGCTTCTTTCTGCGATCTCCCCTGAAGTTCGAACCTCGGGTGACCTCAGGTTTTCCTCGCGACGAATGCACCCGGTGCGCCACACCGCCCGCGCGCATCGCGGCGTCGACTATGGCGCGCCCATCGGCTCCGAGGTTGTGTCTGTTGCCTCGGGGCGAGTGCTGTCTGTGACGACGGACGCCACGAATGGCCGGATGGTGCGAGTGCGGCACGCATCGGGGTACGTGTCGCATTACCTGCATCTGTCTTCATTTGCTTCAGGAATTCATGCCGGCGCTGCCGTCGAGCAGGGTCAGACGATCGGGCGGGTTGGCGCCAGCGGCCTGGCAACCGGACCGCATCTGCACTACGGGCTGACGAAGAACGGAGCGTTCGTCAATCCGTTGCAGGAGCACAGGAACATGCCGCCGGGTGATCCGGTCCCCGCCTCGGAACACGGGAGTTTTTCCGTCGAGCGAGACAAAGCGTCGGCGATCTTCTCGGCGTCGAACGGCTCATCCTCCGCTTCAGCCACACTGACGCAATAGTCGCTCGATATAATTTCAGATATCGATGGCCGGTCTAGCTCCGTTCCGAGCGCTTCGCCCCGCTGTGTCCGCGGCCGCGCGGGTCGCCGCAGTTCCCTACGATGTCGTCAGCACAGACGAAGCCCGTGCGCTGGCCGTCGGAAACCCCCTGAGCTTTCTCCACGTGTCGCGTGCGGAGATCGATCTTCCCCAGGGAGCGGGTCTCTACGAAGACGTGGTGTACGCGACCGCCGTCAGGAACTTCGAGCGGCTGAAGCATGAGGCGCCGCTTCTAGTCGAGGACATGCCGCGACTCTACGTCTATCGACTGCGGATGGGCTCGCATGCGCAGGTCGGTCTGGCCGGGTGCTTTTCCATCGACGACTACGAGCGCGATGTCATCCGGAAACATGAGCACACGCGACGTGACAAGGAAGACGACCGGACGCGGCATCTACTCGAGCTTCGCGCGCAGACCGGCCCGGTGTTCCTGACCTATCGCGCGCGGCCGGCGATCGATGGGCTGATCGAACGGGTCATGACTGCGAAGCCGCTCTACGACTTCGCGGCCGTGGACGGCGTGCAGCACACGATGTGGGTTGTCGAGCCCGGTGAAGAGCATCAGCTCGTCGTGGCCTTCGATGCCGTTCCCGCGCTCTACATCGCTGATGGCCATCACCGGGCGGCCAGTGCGATGCGTGCGCGCAAACGGCTTGCCGGTGACGCGGGCAAGCCAGGGGAGTGGGACACGCTCCTGGCGGTCGCGTTTCCTGACGTTCAGGTGCAAATCCTCCCGTACAACCGGGTGGTCCAGGACCTGGCTGGGATGACGCCAGGCGCATTCGTGGATGCCCTGCAGAAGCGATTCACGATCAGGAACGGACCGGCAATGCCCGCACGGAAGGGCGAGGTGGCGATGTTCCTCGACGGCGGATGGCACACGATTGTGCTGGGTGACGCGCAGGCTGGCGGAGCGGCGGATCGGCTCGACGTGATGCGATTGCAGGACGCCGTGCTGGGACCGATGCTCCGCATCGGCGATGTACGCACTGACAAGCGGATTGACTTTGTCGGGGGCGCCCGTGGTACGACCGAGTTGGAATCGCGCGTTCGCTCGGGCGCAGCCGCTGTCGCGTTTTCGCTGTACCCGGTCGATGTCCAGGACCTGATGGCGATCACCGACGCCGGCGGGATCATGCCGCCGAAGTCCACGTGGTTCGAGCCCAAGCTTCGCGACGGGTTGTTATCGCACCTCGTCTAGCCGCGCTAGGATCCAGAAAGCAGTCAGAGACATTGTCATGCCCACAACCACACGTGTATTCAACTTCTCCGCCGGTCCAGCCGTTCTTCCCGTTCCTGTACTCGAGCAGGCGCAACGCGATCTCGTCGCGCTTCCGGGCGTCGGGATGTCCGTGATGGAGATCAGCCATCGTTCGAAGGTCTTCGAAGATCTGCTGGCGGGAGCGATCGCGGCGCTTCGTGATTTGGCTGGTGTACCCCCGAACTACCGGATCCTGTTTCTCCAGGGTGGCGCGAGCCTGCAGTTCACCATGGTGCCGATGAACCTGCTGAAGACAGGAACGACGGCCGACTACGTCGACACCGGGACGTGGGCGGTGAAGGCGATCGAAGAAGCCAGACGAGTCGGCACGGTCAACGTGACGGGCTCGACGAAGGCGGACAGATACAATCGAATCCCCACGCAGGCCGAGTTGCATCTCACGCCTGGCGCCTCCTTCGCGCATATCACCTCCAACAACACGATCGAGGGGACGGAGTGGAAAGCCTTCCCCGACGTGGGCACTGTGCCGCTGGTTGCCGACGCATCGTCTGACATCCTGAGTGGCCCGATCGACGTCTCGCGATTCGGACTGATCTACGCGGGGGCGCAAAAGAACCTCGGGCCGTCCGGCGTGACGCTCGTCATCGTTCGGGAGGATCTCCTCGAGCGCTCGGACAAGAACCTCCCGACGATGCTCAGTTACAAGGTTCAAGCGGAGAACAACTCGCTGTACAACACGCCGAACACGTTCGGCGTCTACATCTTCGGGCTCGTCATGCAGTGGCTGAAATCTCTGGGTGGACTGGCCGCGGTCGCTCGACTGAATCAGCACAAGGCGGCGTTGCTGTATTCGGAGATCGATCGAACCGGGTTCTATCGGGGCACGGCGCAGGCCGAGAGCCGTTCATTGATGAACATCACGTTCCGCCTGCCAAGCGAGGAACTGGAAAAGACGTTCGACCGGCAGGCGTCTGCCGCGGGCTTCGACGGACTCAAGGGACACCGATCAGTGGGCGGATTGCGCGCCTCGATCTACAACGCGTTTCCGGAAGAAGGCGTGGCCGGACTGGTGGACTTCATGCGCGAGTTCGAGCGCACGCACGGATAGGCCCAAGCACCAAGCACTAAGGACCAAGGCCTAATTCGTTGCCGGTCTGAACGATCGCCTGCGACGCCGACGGCGGCGTCGTGGGCGCGGGAGCTCTCCCGCGCCTTCCTCCGCGCTCGCAGTCACGCCCGAAGCTTCGATGAATCCGCGCCAATGCTCGACCGCCTCGGGAGCCTGCCCGTGAATCTCGAGCCATGCGAGCGCTTCACGAAACGGACCGCGATGCATCAACGCGCGCCGCGCGCGCGGTGACAGTCGTGAATCGAGCAGGCGGCGCTGCAGCCCCAGGATCTGGCGGAAGCGCTCGACGTCCCTGCGCGCGAGCGGCAACATCCCGAGCGTGAGCCGCGGCTCCTTCTCGAGTTCAGTGCCGGCGGCTTGACGCGGATGACCGGTCATACCGAGCGGCACGATCAACGAGCCGAGAAGCACGGCGTTGCTCAACGTGTCGGGGATCTCTTCGTATCGCTTCCGATAGGCGTCCAACGCTGCCAGCGACTGCCACAATCGCCCGGCCGCCCCCTTTTGCAGATCGTGAGCAATGGGCTCGAGCAATTTGCGCTCGGCCATCATCCGAAACGCGTGTTCCGACGCACCCGATCGAAGCAGCTTGTAGAACTCCTCGATCAATCGCGCCGGCGCGCTGCGCGCGATCTCCGCCCGGCTGCTGGCCATCGCGTCGTCGATCGGTGCGTCGATGGTGAACCCGAGTCGCGCCGCAAAGGCGATCGCGCGCAGCATCCGCACCGGGTCCTCGTGAAAGCGCTCGGCCGGGTCGCCGATCGAGCGCACGATGCCGGCACGCAGATCTTCGAGTCCGCCCGTGTAGTCGATGATCGAGAACGTTCCGATGTCGTAGAACAGCGCGTTGATGGTGAAGTCGCGCCGGAACGCATCCTCCTCCGGCGTGCCGAACGTATTTTCGCGATGGATGAGGTGATTCGGTCCCGCGTTTCCCTCTTCCGGCGTCCCCTGTTGTTCTGCGGTGGATTCCTCCGCTGCAGCCAGTTCCTCCGCCGTGACCTTCCGCCGAAAGGTTGCGACCTCGATCGTCTTCGTCCCGAACCGCACGTGAGCGAGCCGGAAGCGGCGGCCGATGACCCAGCAGTTCTTGAAGAGACGCTTGACCTGGTAGGGATGCGCCGAGGTGCCGATGTCGAAGTCCTTGGGACGCCGGCCGAGCAGCAGGTCCCTGACGCTCCCGCCCACCAGATACGCGACGTAGCCGTTTTGATGGAGGCGATAGAGAACTTTGAGCGCGTCGGGATCGATTTGCGATCGTGAGAGCGAGTGTGCGGCTCGCTCGACGATGACCGGGTCACCCATCGCCTTCAGATTGTAGGGGAATGCGCTACGATCCGGCTATGCGTACCTTCGTGGTCGTCGTCGTCGCGCTCGTCCTGACGGGCGCTGGGTCGACGGCATGGGCGAACGAGCCGCCGGCGCTTGCCAAGGCGCGGACTCTCTACAACGCTGGCGACTTCGAGGGCGCGATCGATGCGGCGTCAATGGCGCGCACGGACGAGGCATGGGCCGATGCGGCGGCGCTGGTCGTGGCGCGCTCGCACCTCGAGCTGTACCGCGCGCGGGCGGATGCCGAGGATTTGTCGGCTGCGCGTGCCGCGCTCGGCGCCGTGCGGGCAGGGTCGCTCATGCCGCGCGATCAGGTCGATCTGATTGTCGGTCTCGGGCAATCGTTGTATTTGAGCGAGCTTTATGGCGCGGCTGCCGAGTTGTTCGACACGGCGTTGAGCCGGGCATCGTTGCTCGCCACGCGCGATCGATTGCTGCTCCTCGACTGGTGGGCGACGTCGCTCGATCGCGAGGCGCAGAGTCGTCCAGTCGATCGTCGAGCGCGCGTCTTCGATCGCATCTCACTGCGCATGAACGAAGAGATTCAACGCGATCCGGGCAGTCCCGTGGCCAATTACTGGCTGGCAGTGGCCGCCAGAGGCACTGGAGACATTGACGGCGCGTGGAATTCAGCGGTTGCTGCGTGGGTGCGCTCGACGCTCTCGCCAGATACGACCTCGAGGCTGCGTGACGATCTGGATCGCCTGGTGACGCAGGCGCTCATCCCGGAGCGAGCGCGAACCGTGGCCGCCCGAGAGCCGCAGGAAGCGGTGGCGGCGTTGACGACCGAGTGGGAGCTGATCAAGCAGCAGTGGAAATGACCGGGTGAGGCCCTCAGTTCTTGGCGTCCCGCCAGTTCTCAGCGATTCCTACGTCCACTGTCAGCGGCACGCTGAGCGCCGCCGCGCCTTCCATGTGCATGCGCGCGAACGCCGACATCGCTTCGGCATCCTCGCGCGCACACTCAAACAACAACTCGTCGTGCACCGTCAGGATCATCTGCGCGTTGAGCCCGCTGGCGGGAAGCGCCGCGTGCAGATCGATCATCGCCCGCTTGAGAATGTCCGCGGCCGTGCCCTGGATCGGCATGTTGACCGCTTCGCGCTCGGCCTGGCTGCGCATCTGATAGTTCCGGCTCGTCAGATTCGGCATCAGGCGCCGGCGTCCAAACATCGTTTTCACCACCCCTGACTGCCGCGCCTCTTCCAGCGTCCGGTCGATGAACGCGCGCACGCTCGGAAAACCGGTGAAGTAGGCGTTGATGAACTCCTGCGCGGCTTCCTGTGTCACGTTGATGTCCTTGGCAAGGGTGAAGGATGTCTTGCCGTAGAGCACCGCGTAGTTGACCATCTTCGATCGACTGCGCAGCTCGTGCCGGCTGAGGCCCGGATTCGGCCCGAACAGGTTCGCTGCCGTTCGGTCGTGGATGTCTTCGCCGGTTCGAAACGCTTCGATCAACGATTCCTCGCCGGCCAGATGGGCGAGAACACGCAGCTCAATCTGTGAGTAATCGGCTGAAATCAGCACCGATCCAGGAGCTGCAATGAATGCGCGGCGGATCTCGCGACCGAGTTCCGTGCGGATCGGGATGTTCTGCAGGTTTGGTTCAGAGCTGCTGAGTCGACCGGTGGCGGCGATCGCTTGATTGAAGCTTGTATGGACGCGTCCTGTGACCGGGTGCACCATCACGGGAAGCGCATCGATGTAGGTGCTCTTCAGCTTCTGAAGTCCGCGCCACTCGAGCACGAGCTTCGGTAGCTCGTGAACGAGCGCCAGTTCCTCGAGCACTTCAGCCGCCGTCGAAAACGAACGCGTCTTGCCGGTCTTCTTGGCGACAGGCATGGCCAGCTTCTCAAAAAGGATTCGTCCAAGCTGCTGCGGCGAGTTGATGTTGAACTCCTCCTGCGCGAGCTCGAAGATGCGCGCTGTAAACGACGCGAGCTGCTCTTCGAGATGACGCGACTGCGCCGCGAGCAGCGGCAGATCGACCAGCACCCCTGCACGTTCGATATCGAGCAGCACCGGGACGAGCGGCATCTCGAGGTCGCGATAGACGGACTCCAGATGCTCGCTGACGATCAGCGGTGCCAGCTTGCCCGAAAGCTGCCAGGCGATGTCCGCGCGTTCGGCGGCAAAGCCGCGGACGGCCTCCGGCGACAGGTTCTCGAAGGACACGGCCTTGGCGCCTTTCCCACGGACGTCCTCTTCGCTGTGTGCGCGATACCCCAGATGCTCGAGCGCCACTTCCTCGAGCACGTGATTCGAGCGGTTCGCGTCCAGTAGATAGCTCGCAAGGATCGAGTCGAAATCGAGGCCGCGTAGTGTGATGCCGGAACGCGCTAGAACGAGCGCCACCGTCTTGAGGTCGTGACCGCGCTTGCCGATTGCCTCGTCCTCGAGCAGCGGCTTCAGCGTGCCGAGCACGAGACTCGCATCGAGCTGTGTGGGCGCGGCCGCACTGGCCAGCAGATCGTCGCGTTCGTCCTCGCTGCGATGACCGATCGGGATATACCGTCCCCGCCGGTCGGCAGTCGACACCGCAATCCCGACAATGGTCGAGCGCATCGCGTTGGGTTGGTCGGTGATCAGGTAGATCGTGAACTTGCCGGCCTTGCGCAGCTCGGAAACGAGCGCATCGAGCGCGGCGTCTGTTGTGACCAGCGCGTAATCGCTCTGCACGGAATCAGCGGTGGGCGCGTAGTCGTTGACGAGCGTTCTGAACGCGAGGCGTGTGAACAGATCGAAGCAACGTTCGCGCGACGCACCGCGATATTTCAACGATTCGAGATCGAACTCGATCGGCGTATCGGTCCGGATGGTCACGAGCTCGCGGCTTTGCAACGCCTGCTCGCGATTGGTCTCCAAGGCTTCGCGCTGCTTGGGTTTGAGGTCGGCCGTGTGCGCGAGCAGGTTGTCCAGACTGCCGAATTGCGTCAGCAGATCGATTGCGCCTTTCTTGCCGATACCGGGGACCCCCGCGACGTTGTCGCTTGTGTCACCCACGAGTGCGAGCACATCGATGACCTGTGACGGCTTGACGCCGAACTTCTCGAGCACGCCCTGTTCGTCAAACCAGGCGCCATCTTCGCGCGGATCGTAGACTCGGATCGCCCCGTCGCGAACGAGCTGGAAGAAGTCCTTGTCGATAGAAACAATGGCGACTTGATGGCCCGCCTCCGCGGCCCTCATCGCGAGTGTCCCAATCACATCGTCGGCCTCGTAGCCAGGCTTGGTGATGATGGGAACGCCCAACGCTTCGCAGGCTTCGTGCACCCACTTGATCTGCTCAGCCAGATCGTCGGGCATGCGGACGCGATTGGCTTTGTAGTCGGCGGCGATCTCGTCTCGAAAGGTGGGGCCGGCGAGATCGAACGAGGCGGCGATGTACGCGGGCTTGTGATCCGTGAACAGCTTTCGCAGCATTGTGACGAAGACGTAGACCGCGTGGGTCGACTGGCCCTCCTGGTTCGACAGCCCGCGCCCGCGGAATGCGTGGTAGGCGCGATACATCTGCGAGCTGCCGTCGATGAGAAACAACGTCGGATGAGCCATTCGACCAACGATAATATTCTTTCGATGCTTTCGCTGCCCCGCGTACTGGTGACGCTCGTCGCCGTCGGTTCGATCCTCGCATCCGCCTGTAGCGGCGGTGGCGGAATCCTGGGTAAGGAATACGAGTACGAGGAAGAGCTCAGTCTTTACGTCGACGGTACTGCGCGGATGGACCTGAGCTCGTCGCTCGCGGCGCTTGTGGCGCTGCGCGGGTTCGACTTGGACCTCAATCCTGATGTAGAAGTCGACCGCGACAAAGTTCGAGCGATGTTCGCGGGCTCTGGCGTTGACGTCAGATCAGTCCGCGTATCGCGTCGCGATGGGCGCAGTTTCGTCCATGTCCGCATCGACGTCAGCGATATTCGACAGTTGTCGCGAGTCACTCCGTTTTCGTGGTCGTCCTACCAGTTCGGGCGCCGCGGCGACGTGCTCGAATACCAGCAAGTGGTTGGACAATCCGCAGGAAAAACGGTTGGCGATGTCGGCTGGAATGGCAACGAGCTCGTTGCGTTCCGCTTGCACATTCCGAGTGTGATTGCGTATCACAACGCGCCGTGCAGGTGCGTACAGCGAGGAAACATCCTCGAGTGGGAACAACCGCTTGTTGAGCGGCTGAAGAGTGTGCCCTTACAGGTCGAGGTCAACATGGAGCCGGACTCAATCCTCTACACGACGCTGCAGCTGTTTGGGGTGACGATCGTCCTGGCGGCGTTGACGTTTGGCGTGGTGATCTGGCGAGTGGCCAGACACGGCCGTGAAGAGGTGGGGACGGGGCCCCAGACGAGCACCCGCCCCACGTAGTCGCACGATCGCTCAGAGCTTTTCGAGCGCGGCCTTGACCTCGGCCTCGGTCTGCAGCTCGTTCTTCACGTCGAAGGCGAGGAACGAACTCGCGATCGACCGCGCCAGCATCCTGTCGACCTGGCTATTCACAACTCCCTCGAGCGTCACGCGACCGCGGTCGACGATGATGTGAATCGGAGGGTTCACCATCGATGCATACGGTCGGAAGTTCTGGTTGCCGTAAATTGCCCGCGCAATCCGGAAGCGGAGCTCGTTGTCGAACTGGGACACGGGCAGCACCTGGATCTGGTTGTCGATGCTGGAGACGGCCGCGACTTTGGCGACGCGCTTTTCGATGTCGTCCTTCTTGTACGGCATCGTGACTTTGCCGACGAGCGTCACGCGTCCGTTGTTCACGTTGGCGTGGACGCTATCGAAGATCGTGAAATGTGGATACCGCAACACCTGCCTCTGGACGTCACGGAACAACTGCAGGTTTTCGCTGTCTGCCGCGCTGGCTGGCGCGCTGATCATCAGGAGCGCAACAACGGCCGCAGTCATCAATTTGGCTAACATCGGAAACTCCCTTCGCACTACCGGCCAGTACCAAGGCAAAGCCTTTGCCAGCCCTGCACAGTGCGGGATCGTTGAAATCCTTCACGAATTGACGAGAGAGCTCAGCCGCGCGTCTCTTGGCGCGGACAGCGGTTTCTTACTCGAGGACGAGCATCGACGCGATCCCCGCGCCAATCAGCAGAATCTGGCGTAAAGAGCCGGCATCGGTACGTCCTCTGTGCAGTCCTGGAATCAGGTCTGCCATCGCGACGTACAGAAAGCTCGCCGCGGCGAGCGCGAGGAAATACGGCAGCATCTTCGGTACGTAGTCGAACGAGATGCATGCTGCGATCGCACCGAGTCCGCTCGCGCCGGCCGAGAGCACATTCAGCAGCAGCGCCTTGCGTCGCGAGTATCCGGCGTGGAGCAGGATCGCGAAGTCGCCGACCTCTTGCGGGATCTCGTGGGCGGCAACCGCCAGCGCGGTGCTGATACCAAGAGGCACGGACGTGAGCACGGCGGCAGCGACAACGGCACCATCGACGAAGTTGTGGAACGCATCGCCGACCAGGACCGGGAGCACCGACCCGTCGTGCACTTCGCAATCGTGGGTGTGACAGTGCCGCCACAGCACGAGCTTTTCGAGAAGGAAAAAGAGCAGGATGCCGAGCAGCAACGTGCCAAGTACCCGTGTCGCGGGCAGCTGTTCGAGCGCGGACGGCAGGATGGCAAGTGTCGACACGCCGAGCAACGCGCCCACGGCGTAACTGACTAGCCAGGGAACGAGTCGGGCGCGGGCGGAATCGTTAAAGAGGAGAACGCCGGAAGCCACCAGGAGTCCGCCGAGCCCGCCCAGAAGACTCAGGCCCAGCGCGATCACGTACGTCGACACAACAAGCCATCATATTACGGCCGCTGCGTCCCGGTCTCTTGCGGCGGGATCTATGAAGCGACGTATCCGCGTCGCGCCCGGACATTCAAGTTGCGGTCGCGAACTGTGACACGGATGGCATGCCAGCGGCCATCCTTGTCGACCGAGCTGGTGTATCCGAGGAAGTATTGCTTGCTCAACTCGTCGGCGATTCGAGCGGTGGCGCTGTCGAGCCCGTCAAACCCTCTGACGATCTCTGTCCGGCCGCCAGTGTCGTCGGTGATCTGGCGCAGTGCGTCTGCATTCACGCGCTCGCCGGGACTCCGCGGCCATGACGTCGATCCGCCTCCTCCGCCGATCGGCGGGTATCGCCGTCGGCCGCCGCCGCTGCCCCCCGGAAAGGGAAACGGAATGCTCGGAGGAAACACCGGCGGCTGTGTGATGACCCGCGTCGTCTCTTTTCCCGTGCTGTCGACGCCGAGCGCGTATACAAGCACTTCGCTCTCGCGGATCTTCTGCCGCAGCGCGTTGACGCCGATCTGGCTGTTTGTATCGTTGCCGTCGGAGATGACCAGCAGTGCCTTTTTCCGGTTCCGGCCTTCCTGGGCGGTTGGCAATGCTTGTGCGACCGCGTCATAGAGCGCGGTTCCACCAACGGGGCTGACCCGGTTCAGGGCGTCGCTAATCAGCTGCCGATTCGTGGTCCAACCCTGTGTGAGTTCGGCCCGCGTTGCAAACTCGACGAAGAACAACTCGTCTTCCTGGTCGAGCAGTTTGAAGATCAGGCGCTCGATTGCGGCCCGCGCAGCCGCAAGCTTTTCGGGCGACATGCTGCCACTCGCATCGAGCGCGATACCCAGGCTCACCGGAACACGATCGGCGCTGAAGTGCGAGACCTCCTGGAGCTGTCCGTCCTCGTACACCGTGAAGTCTTCCTGTTGCAGTCCCGAAACGAAGCGCCCGTTGCCGTCGGTCACCGTCGCGGTGACGTTGACGAACTCCACGCCGCTCTTGAATCGAAAACCTTCTTGTGACTGCGCGCCAGTCACAGTTGCCGCCGCGACGACGAGCACGATGAGCGAGAGTGGAGTGCGCATGGTCAATTCCCGCGTGCTTCATTCGCCAGAGCCGTTCGCGACAGATCGGCGCGACGGTCGACGTGGGGCACGATATGACTGCCGTTCACGAACGCGACACGATATCGACCCGGATCACTGACTCGCGGCACGGAGACCCGGAAGGTCGTCTCTTTGCCCGGTTCGAGCATAGCCGGATCGAGCGGCGATTCGCCGCGGGCGACGATCTGCCCATCCCGTCCGAGGACGGAAACCACTGCCGACAGCGCCGGCGTGGCGGTCGCCGCCGGATTGCGAACCAGCCCTGACACGATGAGCGTTTGGCCGTCGAGTGCGTGACGCATGGACACCAGTTCGATTGAAGACGCGGTCACCGGCGCGGCATGACGCGCGGAACGCCCGCGACTGTTCATGCCTACGACGAGTATTGCACTGGCGCTGATTACCACGAGAGCGGCAACGGCAAACGCCGGTATACGAGACGAGTGCACCTCTTCGGGAACGGTGAATGAGACCGTTTGTGGCGCGCGCACATCGCCTGAATTCCCCTCGACTGCCCAGGGTGTTTCCCACAACGGCTGATCGAGGGCTGCGGCGAGCGTCGCAAC
>Ga0070674_100000424_pt1 | contig 21325 bp, 16 predicted proteins | sample KBSM33metaG_FD_65344 | JGI IMG/M metagenome (GOLD analysis project Ga0070674, IMG submission 65344) | Miscanthus rhizosphere microbial communities from Kellogg Biological Station, Michigan, USA - KBS M3-3 metaG | ecosystem: Host-associated > Plants > Roots > Rhizosphere > Soil ... | reverse complement strand
CGACGAGGTCGAGCTCTTCGGCGCGGCGCGCCAGACGTTTGCCGAGATCGGAGTGATGGCCGCGTGCTCCCCGAAGGAGACGGCGGCGGCATGCAACGACAAGTTCGCCACGTGGCGAACGCTGTCCGATCACGGCGTCTCTGCGGCGCGCACGTATCTGCCCGACCAGTTGCCGGCGACGCCACGCTTCCCGCTGTTCATCAAGCCGCGCATCGGTCGCGGAGCAGTTGGGGCGCACGTCATTCGCAATCAACGCGAGCTCGACTTCTTCATCGAATACGTCAGCCAGCCGGTGATTCAGGAGTACCTGGATAGCCCCGAATACACCATCGACGTCCTGTGCGACATGCGCGGCCGGCCCATTCACATCGTTCCGCGCGAGCGCGTGGTCATCCGCGCGGGCGTGATCGATCGGGGCCGGACGGTCAAGTGGCCCGCCCTCATCGAGCTGGCCCAGCAGACCTGCAGCGCGATGCGCTTTGCGGGCGCGCTCAACATCCAGTGCCGGCTCCGCGAGGGGTGGCCGGCGATCTTCGAGATCAACCCGCGCTTCTCCGGCGGCATTCCGCTGACGATCGCGGCCGGCGCGGACTTCCCGAAGCTGCTGATCAAGATGGCGCTCGGCGTCGACGTGCAGCCGGCCATCGGCGATTTCAAGGAAGGCACGTGGATGACCAGCTACGAGACGTCGTTCTTTCTCGACGAATCGAGCCTGCGTCTTCCCGTCTGTGAAGCGCGGCCTCGCATGGGAGAAGTCGCCTGATGCGGACACGCGCCGGCATCATCCTCCAGGCACGGCTGGGATCGTCGAGGCTGCCGCGCAAGGCGCTGGCCGCCATCGCGGGCCAGACGATCCTCGAGCATTGCCTGCGCCGGCTGATGTTCGCCGGCGTCGCGCCGGTCGTACTGGCCACGACCGATCGTCCGGAGGATCAGGCGCTCACCGCGCTCGCCCAGCATCTCGGCGCATCAGTCTTCCGCGGGGATGCCGACGATGTGCTCGGTCGCTTCGTCGCTGCGGCGGAGGCCTTCGATTTCGATCACGTCGTCCGCGCGACGGGCGACAACCCGGGAGTAGACATTCAGGCACCGGGCCGGCTGCTCGGGGCGCTGCGTCTCGGCGAGGCCGACTACGTCTGCGAGCAGGGGTTGCCATACGGCGGCGCCGTGGAAGCCGTCACGCGCGAGGCGCTGGTGCGCGCGTCGCGGGAAGCCACGCGGCCTGACGATCGCGAGCACGTGACGACCTACGTTCGTCGCAACTCGCATCTGTTCTACATCGTTCAACTTGCTGCGCCGGCACCGCTGCGCCGTCCCGATGTGCGCGTGACGGTCGACACCGCGGAAGACCTGGCGCACGTGCGCACGCTGTTCGAACGGACCGGACTCGATCTGCCATCGCTTCGACAGTTGATCGAAGCCGCCGGCCGCCCGGCTCGATCCGAGGTTGCGTGATGCGCCGGAAGCGCGCCCTCGACATCGCCTCGTTGCTGACGCTGCCGCTCGGCATCGTCATCGTGCTCGCCGCCCAGTGGCTCGAAGGCGGAGCACCGCGCGCGCTGCTGCAAGGCCCGGCAGCGCTCATCGTCTTTGGCGGTACCTGTGCCGCCGTGCTCGTCAGCTACTCGCCGAGCGAAGTCAGACGCGCGATCCGCGCGGTGGCCGAGACCTTCGAACGTGTCAGCGACGATACCGACGCGCTGATGTCGAGACTGATCGCGATCGCCGGCCGCGCGCATCGCAAAGGGTTGATGTCGCTCGAGGCCGAGCTCAACGATGTCGATCATCGCCTCCTGCGCGATGGCCTGATGCTCATCGTCGATGGCACGTCGATCGAGGTGCTGCGCGACATGGTTGTCGCGGATCGGCGTGCGCGCGACGCTGACGAGGAGATGCCGGCGCGCGTGTTCGAGGCTGCCGCGGGGTACGCACCCACCCTCGGCATTCTTGGAGCCGTCCTCGGGTTGATCGAGGTCATGCACCACCTGTCCGAACCTGCGGCGCTCGGGTCGGGGATCGCGGTCGCGTTCGTCGCAACGGTCTACGGCGTCGGCGCCGCAAATCTCGTGTTCCTGCCGCTGGCCGGACGTCTCCGCGAGCGGGCGGCGCTTGCCAGCCGCCGCCGCGATCTGGTGGCCGAAGCGCTCTTCGCGATTCACGCGCGCACGAACCCGCGACTCGTCGCGCACAAATTGAAGGTGCTGTCGGCATGAAACCGTCTCACCAGCGCGGAGGCGGCCAGGAGCGTTGGCTGCTGTCCTACGCCGACTTCGTGACGCTGCTCTTTGCTCTGTTTGTCACGATGTACGCGGTCTCCACTGTCGATGCCGACAAGCTGGCTCCCGCCGCATCGTCCATGCGCTCTGCGTTCGACGGAGACAAGAAATCAGCCGAGGCGGCGCCGGTGCCGGACATCGGGATCATCGTCCCGCAGACGCCACCGGAGATCGAGCAGGTACGCGACGCGCTCGCGCTCGCGCTTGCCGATGCCATCGCCGCGGGACGTCTCGAGCTGATCGAGGACGCTCGCGGGCTGGTCATCTCGTTGCCCGAGCGTGCGACGTTTGCGCCGGCGAGCACGGACATGACTCCAGTGGCGCTGCAGTTGATCGCCCGCGTAGCCGAAGCCGTGCAGCCATTCGATCGCCAGCTTCGGATCGAGGGGCACACCGACAACGTGCCGATTCACACGCGCGAGTTCCATTCGAACTGGGAGCTGTCGACGGCGCGTGCGGCCACCGTCATTCGTTTCCTCATCGAGCGCGTTCAGTTCGATCCGCGCCGTCTGTCCGCGGCTGGTTACGGTGAGTTCCACCCGCGAGTGGCGAACGACACGCCAGAGAACCGCGCGCGCAACCGTCGCGTGGACATTGTCATTCTGGAGGCTTCATCGTGATGGAGTTGGACCGCGAGGCCGAGCAGCTGTTGCTCGGGCGGCCCGTGGAGAGCGTGCTGACGGCGTTCGATCGCCGCGCGCTCAAGGGGCGACGCCTGCTCGTGACCGGAGCAGGAGGAAGCGTGGGCTCGGAGTTGGCCCGACAACTCGCTTCGTGCGCGCCGGCATCGCTGACGCTTGTCGATCACGCCGAGTACAACCTGTTCTGCGTCGAGCGTCAGCTCCGCATCGAATTCCCGTCGCTGGCGATTCATGCCGTGCTGGCCGACGTCAGTCGGCGCGCAGACATCCGCTCCGCGTGCCTGACGGCCCGTCCGCACACGGTGTATCACGCAGCCGCATACAAACATGTACCGGTGACTGAGGTGTCAGTCGTCGCGGCGGCGCGAACCAACGTGCTCGGCACCGCAGAGACCATTCGCGCCGCCAGGGAAGTCGGCGCCCGTCTGCTGCTCGTGTCATCCGACAAGGCGGCCGATCCACGAAGTGTGATGGGAGCCACGAAACGGCTCGCGGAACTCGTGGCCGTGTATCAGCGGAGTCGCTTGTTCCGGCCGGTCGTGGTGCGATTCGGCAACATCCTCGGCAGCAGCGGCAGCGTCGTCGAGATCATGGCGAACACGGTGCGCGCAGGACGAAACGTGCCGGTCACCGATCCAGCGGCGACGCGCTTCTTCATGACCGCAGAAGAAGCGGTGTCGCTCATCATCAAGGCCGATCTCATGGGACGCGGCGGCGACGTGTTCTGGCTCGACATGGGCCAGGCGCTGCGCATCGGCGATCTGGCAGAACGCGTGATCGATTGGGCGACGCCGGCAGGAAGACCCCGCGTCGGCGTCGACATCATCGGCCTGCGAGCCGGCGAAAAGCTCCGTGAGGAGTTGACGACGCAGGGGCTCGAGATGAAGACGACAAGCCATGCGCGGATTTGGTACGCGCGCCAGCTCGATGTATCGCGGACGTTGATCCAGCAGGCAGTCACCCGACTGCGTCGAGCGTGCGCGGCAGGCGATGCGAGCATGGCTCTGGAGACGCTGATCAAGGCAGTGCCGGACTACGAAGCGAGCGAGGTGGCGCTCAAGACCGCGCGTCTTGCCTCCTTGCGTGTCAATGCACCCTCGACCCGGCTGCCCAAGTCGGCATGACGGCGCAAGGGGGTCGGGAGTCATTTAATGAGGACACTCTCGATCGTCCTGATCAAATGACTCCCGACCCCATTACCAGCGCAGCGCACTGGCTCGACGCCGCGTGCGGCGACAAGCCCATTCCCTCGCTTCTGATCGTCGTTGGCATCGATCAAGGCCACCTGCTCGATGTGTTGGACCTGCGCGGATCGACGACGAAGGTCCTGGCCATCGAGCCCGACCGTGCGATGGCCGGTGCGTTTCAGGCGCGCAAGGATTGGCACGCGTGGCGCACGAGCGGCCGGCTCGCTCACCTCGTGCATCCGGACTACGCCGGCGCGGACGAAGCCTGGCGCATGTTTCCCACCAACGCGAACGACTGTCTGTTGATGGTCAATCCGCGCTTCAGGGAAGGCAGCCCTGAGGTCGCTGCGGCGGCACGTACGGCGCAGAAGATTCTCTACGGCGTGCGGGCCAACGCTGCCGCACGACGCCAGCTCGCACCGCGATACCTCACGAACGTCGTTCGAAACATTCCGGCGATCGCCGGCGGCGGCGACGTGCGCGCGTTGACGAACGCATTTCAGGGGATTCCGGCTGTCATTGCCGCTGCCGGACCGTCACTCGATGCCGCGATGCCGGAGCTCCAGCGCATGGCCGGCCGCGGTCTGCTGATCGCAGTCGATACGGCATTGCGTCCGCTCCTGCACGCTGGAATCGCGCCACATCTGGTCGTCGCGGTTGACCCCAGCATCCTCAACGCACGTCATTTCCAGGCCCTGCCGGACTGCTCTGAGACGTGGCTCATCGCCGAATCCGCACTCGACCGCAGCGCGACGATGCACTTCGACGAGCGGACGTTCTGGTTGCGGGTCTCGAAGCATCATCCGTGGCCCTGGCTGAACCAGTGCGGCATCGATGTGGGTCAGATCGACGTGTGGGGTTCAGTCCTGACAGCGGCCTTGCAGGTTGCGATTCTGGCGGGCTGCGATCCGATCGTCCTCGTCGGTGCAGACCTCGCTTTCACCGGAGGCCGTCCGTACTGCCGGAGCACGACGTACGAGTTCGATTGGGCGTGGAGTGCGTCGATCGGGCGGAGCCTCGAGCAGGCGTGGCAACACCACATCGACTCGACAAAGCCGCGCGCGTCGACAGACCTGCACGGTCAGGAGACGTTGTCGTCGGGATCGCTCGAGGCGTTTCGCGACTGGATTGTCGCGCGTGCGAAGAAGAGCGGCCGCCGTGTCATCAACGCGACCAATGAAGGCATCTTGTTCGGCGATGGGGTCGCGCAGGGGCGCCTGGCAAGTTGCTTGTCTTCCTCGATCGACCTGCCGCCGATGGGTGCGCTCGCATCGCGTGCACGTCGACCGATCGACAAACAACAGATCGTCAACGACCTCGCACGCGTGCATCAACGTCTTACCTCGGGTGACTGCTCGGCCTCACCGCTGGCAGAGTGGGCCGAATTCAGCGGAGACGGATTTGATGCAGCCGCGGTTGCCGGCGCGCTCGACGAGGCCCATGCAGCGCTTCGATCGGTCACGAGAGCGGCCGTTGTGGAGCCGGACAGGCCATGGACGCGACACGCGACGCCAGAATCCAGGCGGGTAATGACGCATCTGCCGGAGGCGATGGCCCGACTACGAATCGCGTTGGAGGGCGAAACCGAACTTCCGGATATTGCGGGCTGCAGCAACGTCAGCGAGGCCGATCGCGTCGCGCTGTTGATCGACGCGTTGAAGAGCGTCGGCGCCATTCGTGATCTGCTGGCCGGCAAGTCTCTGCCATTGACGCAACATCCGCGGCTCGTCAGTCGTGTTCCGGCCAGCGCACTGTACGAATGGCCGGAAGCAGCGCGATGGGGCGTCGAATATGTCGAAGCGCTGCTCGGCACAACCTGGTGGGCTCAAACGCCGCGACGAGCGTCATTCTTTGCAGGGCCTATCGTACCGATTCGCGAAGGCGACTCGCCTCTATCCGGCCCACCTCGCGTCGCCGCCGAGCACGTATGTGTCGCCATCGTCGTTCGCTGGCTGCGCTGCATGCTTAGCCTCGGCGATGTCTCGAGTTCGATGTCGCCGGATGTCGATCGCCTGATGGCCTTGGAGTCGCTCGCAGAGAACACGATCGAGAGCAGGTCTGCTGTCGCGGAGACGAAGCTCACGGTCACGGCCATGGCTGGTAGCGAAAGTTGCGCCGTCGAATTGTTGCTTGCTCTGCCGGAGAGCGCGCTGGCCCGCGTTCTTACTGGCGCTATTGGTCAGCCCGGCGGTCACGCGGCCATCGCTACGCAGCTCCGATATGGACCGCTCACGATAAGGCTCAATCTCTCGTCGGACGCAAGGAAGACCCGTCGATCACTGCGGCATCGTTCGACGAATCTACTCAACCCCCAGTGGTTTACTGACCCGCGACTTCACAACGCTCTCATTGCATATGCGATTGAGGGTGGCGTGGTGTGCACGCAAATGAATGCTTCCGAGAGCGTCATCGTGCGTCCCGACGGTAGAGTCGAACCGCATCACGTGTGGCCGCGCCCGTTCGTGTCTGAGTTGCCGTTTGGTGACAGCGGCGCCGTGGCGTGGGGACAGGGCAGGGTGACGGCGACAGGACGGGAACCGTCCTACATCATGTATCGCGGTAGCCGAAACGACGCGTGCCTCATTGAGGAACTGGCACTAGTCCCGTCGCTTGGCGCATGGTGGAGCGGTCGCCTCTATCTGTCGCACGTTGGGTCCGCGACGTATCCAGGCAGAGGCATCGGATCGTGGGCGCCAGGAGAGCCGTCGCGTCTCGAGATCCCCGACCTCGCCGTGTATGACATCCATCCGGACGGTGAATCGCTCGGGCTCGAGCCGAGGTACATCAACGCCGACAAAACACTCGAACGCCGACGGATGACTGAGAGTTGGAGCTGGCGGCCCGGCGAGGCCCTGCGGAGGATTCGTCTCGGTCCGTATGGTGTCTCGTCGAGTCGCGCTCGTGGCGAGGGCTGGACCGCACGTGCTTACCCGGAGGCGGACCTCGTGACGCTGACCGCCGACGCTGGAATCACGATTACGCTCACCGTCTATTACCCGTTCCGATTGGCGTGGGTCGGCCGCTCGCTGTTTGTGAGCAGCGCGGAGTCGGGGTTGCTCTTGTTTCGGGATCTTGCTGACGAATTGGACGCGCTTTGCCGCGCGGCGTGAGCCGCCTCTGAGGACGCATGCTCGAGATGACCGAATCGTCCCTCGCACCGAACGACTCGCTTCACAGGTATTCCGCGCTCGTCGATCGGATTCGACCGCTTGCTGGCCAGGAATGTGTGGTGGTCGTCGATGCTGCACGTTCGCCGCTCGTGCCGTTGCCGTTCCATACCGCGTCGATGCCCGCGCTCGTCGTGACCGGACTGCAGGACGTGTCACCCGGTGTTCTTGACGTGGCACTCGCGGAACTGGCGCGTGTTGCGACTCGCTATGTCTTCGCGCTCGTGCGGACAGGTGATGGCGACCCGTGGGCTTCGACGGTCGCAGCGCGCGCTCGCGGCTGGTGGGACGCCAGGTTCTTCGCGGCAGGGTTTGCGAAGCACCCGCTCTATCAGCAACTGGTGCCGTACGCGGCACTCGAGCACGAGGGACCTGATGTGGTGATGGCCTTCGAGCGGTTGCCGGAGGCAGGGAAGACGCGATTCACAAGCGAGGTCCTCCGTATCGAACGCGACCTCCACATGGACATGCTGCGCGAGAGCGGTCGTCGTGCGGATGCGCACGTAGTTCGCTATACCCTCGCGTCGCAGCTGGTGCACAAAGGTGACCGGGTGATCGATGTCGCGTGCGGACTCGGGTACGGCAGTGCTCTGGTGTATGACTGCGGGCTCGTCGACTCGATTCTTGCCATCGACTCGAGTGCATTCGCTGTCGAGTACGGGCACGCCATCTTCGCGGAACGACGCCCCGGCCTGACGTTCATCGAGGATGATGTGCACTGCATCGCGCGTCTGCCTCGCGCCTCGGCCCAGGTGGTGATCTCGTTCGAGACACTCGAGCACATTGCCGATCCGCGTAAGTTTGTGTCGGAGGCGGCGCGCGTGCTGTCGCCTGGGGGCCGTGTCATCTGCTCGGTGCCGAACCAGTGGGTCGATGAGACCGGACGCGATCCGAATCCCTTTCATCTGCACGTATTCGACTTGGCGAAGCTACTCGGGTTGTTTGCCGACGACTTCCGAGTCGAGCGAGTGATCGGGCAGACCGCCGGCGGCGGCATGAAACACAACGGTGCGGCACGAACAATCGTCGACGTCAATCCTGTCGAGCCGTCCGGCGACCCTGAATGGTGGCTCGTGGTGGCGAGCCGCGCGGCATAGCCAATCACCGTGACGCCACACGCCGAACGGATTCTCGAGCGCGTATCGCGCAGCTGTTCCCTCGATCGCGTTTTTGTGGCCGGCGAGGAGTCGGCCGCGATCGCCGACCAGTTGCGCCTCAGAGGAGCGAGCATCGAGGAGAGTCGGGCGACGACCCTCGTCGGAGCGACCGGTGACCTGCTGGTGGCGGCACGTACGCCGTGCTCGCTCGCGATCGTGTGCGTGACTGCGAAAGGTCTCGGGGATGAAGACGCGCGATATCTGTTCGCCGCGCTTCGCCGCGCGACGTCCGCTGCCTACGTGTGGGTGTCGGCTGGCAACACGCCACATCATCTCGAGGACATCGGGAGTCGTGGGTGGTGGGAGCATCACGCGGTCGCCTCCGGGTTCCGTCGGCACCCGGCGTTCGTGCATCTCATGACGTACGAAGAACTCGACGTACGTGGCGTCGCGCCCTGGCTGCTGCTCGAAGCGGTGCCGCATCGATCCGAGTCGTCACTCGACGACCTGCGATCGGTCGCACCCAGTGCGGACGCTGCGCTCTGGCGCTACGGCCGTGCCTCTCATTTCGTGCGCCGACACGATCGCGTGCTGGATCTCGATTGTGGCGTGGGCGCGGGTCTCTCAATCCTGAAGCGCGCACTCGCCGACTCCATTGTCGGGATTGTTCGAAGTCAGGCCGACCTCGGGTACGCGGTCGCGCACTATGGAACCAGCGACCGTGCCCTCGAGTTCAGATTGGGCTCGCCGGCGGACCTCTCGCAGTGTCCCGCCGAATCGTTCGATGTCGTCATGGTGTGCCGGCCGCTGCCATCGATCTTTTGGTCGGCCGAGAGCCTCGAGGAGATTCGTCGAGTCCTGACGCCAGGTGGCCGCTTGATCTGCAGTGTGGCCGAGGAAGACCTGGCGGTTCGCTGTCGAATCGCTGACGCCTTTTTGCTCGAGCGCGTGCTCGGGCAGGTTGGCCTCAGCGATGGATCGGGGATGCGGCGGTGGCACGAGATCGAGATCGACGGCCCGCACGAGAGACAGAGCGTGGACTGGTGGTTCTTCGTCGCGATGAAAGATCCATTGCGTGGAACCGCTGCGACATATCAGGAGCGCCTTTACCCGCACGCGGCATTTCCAGGTGGCCCGAACCCGACACGGTACGTCAGCTCTTTCGAAAATCCCTGGCTACACGCAAGTGTGTTCAACATCGGCGCGCGGGTGACACGGGAGCGACTGCTCGAGCACTTGTGCCGCGATGTCGTACGCGAGAGCCCGCATTCCGTGGACGCCGCTGGCGCATACTGCGTGCTCGGATATCAGCTTCTCCAGGCCCCGCGAGTCGATTCGGACGCGATCCAGACGTGGCTCGAAGAGGTTGCGATGTGCCTTGGTGCGTTGATTGATGGCGCGCCGGCGACCGTAAGGTGGCGAGTCTCGTTGCTCTTCATCGCTGGTCGTCTCGCGATGCGGACCTCGGACAACACGGAGGCGCTCAGGTGCTTACGTGCATGCATGTCTGAGGACGCCACGCGGTTTTCTTCACTCCTGGCGACGAAGACAATCGAAGCGGCGTATTGGGCTGGGTTGCTTTGTGCGCGCAGCGGTGACGTCGATTCAGCCCGTCACGCCTGGTCACGGGGCGTGGACATCGCGAAGAGTTGCATCACGGCCGAGGCCGCGCTCCCTCGCGACCCAAGCGCAGCGATCGAGTTATTTGGTTTCCGAGAGTTCTCTTACGTATTCGACATCGCTGGCCGATGCGCCGCCGGCCTTGCCGCGCTCGTCGCAGGGGCACGGTGGGAGCAGCGTCTCTGGGCGCTCTTGCCGCAAGCGTCCATATCCCATGGCTGGTCGGCGGCGGTAAACGAGTCGCGCTGGGCGCTCGAGGATGCGCGCTCGCGTGCGCAGGAGGCGATGTTCGCGCTTCACTGGCAGCGAGACCTGCAACTGCTCGATGTCAAGGCGTCGACCAACGATGCCCTCCTTCGTCAGATCGTGCATCGGTGCCGTGCGTCCGAGCGCAGCGTCGTCGTGTGGGGCGCAGGTGCCGCAGGCAGGCGAGTGCTCAACCTCGTGCTCGACGTGGGTGGGGTGATCGATGCGTTCGTGGACAGCAACGTGGCCAAGCACGGTACCAGTGTCGCCGGTCGTCCAGTCATTGCTCCGCAAATGCTGTTCTCGTCCGAGTGGCTTGGCTCATTCGTCCTGATTGGCTCAATGCACGCCGCAGAGATCGAAGGCCGCCTGCTTCAATCGGGCCTCCAGCGGCACGATGACTTCATGAAGGTTGATCTGGACCTCGTCGGTGCACCGACACGCTGATCGGACCGCCGGTCGGCAGTGCTGGCAGGATCATCACAAACAGGCCTGAATTCGCCGATCAGGTGCTCGTAACAAATCTCTTTGGCGGGCCTGCGAGTTGCAGCCCAGCCGTCCGTATGGCCGCCCGTCGTCGTCGCGTGCTGCACGTCGCACCGTTCCTCTGGAGCGGCGCGGGTCAGGTCATCACGTCGCTGTGCGAGTCGCAATCCGACCGGCATTCGCTCGCCATCGTCACGAGCGGCCGCACGCGCGATCAATGGGACTGGCCCGAGTACCGCGCCCGGTTGAGGCGAGGTGGTATCCCGCACACCCGGATCAATTTCTTCCATCGCGATGCCGAGACATTCTGGATGGGTGTCGATCGTCTTCGTCGCGTCATCAGGTGCTGGCAGCCTGACGTCGTTCACACCCATGCAGGGGTGCCGTCATGTGCGGCGGCGGCCGTGCGGCAAAGCGGGATCGACTTCGCGCTCGTGAACCACGTGTATAGCTGGGGCGTTGGGCGACCGGCGTGGATGACCGAGATGGATCTCGCCGGTCACCGGCAGGCCGACGCCGTGATTTGTTCGGCCGATTCGTACGAGCACCAGTTGTTCGATGGCGGCGTGCGGCGAAGCCGGCTGGTGAAGGTCACCTGGGGCCTCGCGCCGGCGAGCCTCGAAGGTGGCACACCCCTCTCTCATCGGCGTACGCGTTCGCCGCGAATCGGGCTGGTCGGTCGCATCGAGCCGCGCAAAGGTCAGCTCGATCTCGTCAGGGCGTTCGCGCTGGCACACCGTGCTATTCCGACGGCCACGCTCGACCTCGTGGGTCCCGTGGCAGACGATGATTACGCAGCGCGCGTGCGACGCGAGATCATCAAGTGCGGTCTGCAGCGGTCGGTGAGGCTGCGCGGTCGCGTTCGCAGCGTCCCCGCGATCGTCTCCACGTGGGATCTCTGCGTGTCGCTCTCGAGCGACGAAGGACAGGGGCTCGCGATCCTCGAAGCCATGGCGCTTGGCATTCCAGTGGTGGCGCGTCCGGTCGCGGGCGTCGAGGACTACTTTCGTGCGGGCGTGAACGGCATCGCCGTGCGGTCACCACGCGCACGCGACGTGGCTGACGCCGTCGTGGCCGCGCTGAGCGATCGCTCACGATTGGCGCGACTGGCGCGTCGAGCCCAGGCGCAGGTCCGCAGACAGTTTTCCTGGGAGCACACGGTTCACTCAATCGAGCGCGTGTACGAGCGCGCCGAGCGCTGGCGGCACTGAGCGCCAGAGAGGCTTTGCATGCAGGCCATTCAAGAGAACATCCTGGATCTCATTTCGGCGCTTCCGCACGACTGGCATCGCGCCGGCTCGTTGTCCATAGAGGTCCTGGAGGCGATGGTCCGGCTGACCGGCGGCCACGTGAGACGGTCCGTCGAGACGGGAGCAGGGAAGAGCACGTTGCTCCTCTCGCATCTCAGCGACCGGCATACGGTCTTCGCTGTCGACGGGGGAGACAGCCTCAAGGTTACGCTGGCGAGCGATCTGCTGAATCGCGATCACATCGAGTTGGTCGAAGGGCCCACGCAGCGAACGCTGCTCGAATACCCGTTCAGTGAACCGCTCGACTTCGTGCTCATCGACGGGCCGCACGGCTACCCGTTTCCCGAGCTCGAATACTGGGTGTTCTACCGGCACGTCAGGACAGGCGGGATTCTGGTGGTGGACGACATCCACATCCCGACGATCCACTCGATGTTCCAGTTCCTGCGTGAAGAGCCGATGTTCGAGCTCGTCGAGGTCGTCGGCACGACGGCGTTCTTTCGCCGCACGGTGGCCCCCGCATTCGACCCGTACTGCGACGGCTGGTATCTGCAGAAGTTCAACACGGCGCGCTTCCCGATCGACGTCGACAGCTATATGGCGGGTCCGCCGGCTAGCGCCGCGCTCTATCGCGATCGCCTGCTGCCGCTGATCGAGACGTGGAAGGCGTCAGGTGCGCGAGTCGCGATCTTCGGTATCGGTGAGCACACCGATCAGCTGATGCGTGTGCTGCCGGAACTGCGGCAGCTTCGCCTCGTTGCGTTCCTTGATTCGAACCCTGAGGAACAAGGGAAGGCCTATCGCGGGATCACCGTCCGCACACCGGCCTGGGTCGAAGGCAACTGCGACGTCGTGCTGTGCTCGTCGTTCGGTCACGAACTGGCACAGATGGCGCTGCTCGATTGGGCGAGCGTGAAGGTCGTGCCTTCACACGTCATCTCAACCGTCGGGCGTATCTAGACTGAGCAGCGGCGGGTCTGAAGACCCTCCCGCACTCACGACTCGATGAGTGCGCGCAGGACGGCGCGTGGATCGTGCTGAGCGACGGCGCGCGGAACAGCAGCGTGTGCCTCACGCTTCACCACGCCCAACGTGGGAAGCAATTGCCGAACGACGCCTGCGATCGCCGCCGGCGAGAGCGTCGCAAATGCCCCACCCGCGCCAACACCCTCTTCGAGCTGCCGTGACATCCACGTGCCTTCGGGCACGACGACGGGAACCCCCGCGCAGGTGGCGTCGACAAAGATCGCCGAGAGCCGGGAGCGATACTGATCCGCGTCGTACGGCAGCAGGACCAGGTCGCAGCCTGCGATCAGGTCGTCGTATTCGGTCGAGGGCAGAAACCTGTCGATCAACTCGACGCCGGGAGTCTCCTTCAGCGTCTTGATCGCCGTCCGAATTGCATCATCTGCGAACTCGCTCAGCGTGGACTGGCAGACGATCGTAATTGCTCCGCCGTCGCGTTCAGTGGCAAGCTCCTCGGCGATACCTGGCAACATCCCGAATCCTTTGTCTGCGCGTGCCTCGCCGGCGTAGAGGATGCGCACGGGAGGGGACAGCGCCGGTCGACTGGCGCCATGCAGTCGCTGGGGAACGGGAAAGCCGATGGATCTCACGTGCCAGCGCAGCGCGTCGGTCAAGTCGAGCGCGAGGGCGCCGCTCTGCGCGAACAGGCGCAGCCGGTTGCTACAGTGTTCCGCGAGCTGCGCCAGGCCGACGCCGTACGCGTGTCGCAGTTCCTGATCCGTGAGCTTGAACCACTGCGCTTCCTGGAACGGCATGAAGTGGAAGAGCATCCGCACGGCCGGCGTCTTCTCGCGCGGCATGCGCGCCAGCCACGTTCCGGCGGCGAGGACATCCACGAGGTTCGCCATCAGGAAGACGACGACATCGCCCGGTGTAAGAGCGAGTTTCTCGGTGAGTCGTTCGAGCTCGGTGACGCGCAAGCTGGCAAAGCGGCTGATCCCGCGTAGCGGTTCCTCGGTGAGCTCGGCGACGGCGTCCCAGTGTGAGAACTCAAACGATGGGATCAGGAACTCTCGATCTTCGGCTTCGAGCCCTTCGACCGTTGATACTCTTGCGCCTGCCATCAGGACGTCGGCGCCGATCTCGGGAGCAACCGCACGAAGCGAACGCGCAAATCGATAGAAGTGTCCGCGGCTGCGCCCTGCGCTCGGTTCGGCGATCACAAGACGGGCGCCTGTCGTCGAGTATCCGCGCCCCCATGACTGTTCGGCACGCTCGCGTTCCTTCGCGCGGAGTCGTCGTTGCAGCACGTCCGAGACGAGCTCACGACGATAGAGCGCCATGACGTGTGTGCCAGCATCGCGTAGTCCAGCCGCCTGCTCCCACATCTCGGCTTCGAATGTCTGCGACGACAGCACTACCAGGTCGTCGTCCCCCGGCGTGAACGCGGCGAGTGGCATCACCGGGACACTTTCGGGCGCCTGCGCGATCGCCGTGGCGTTCTTGTCCACGATGCCACGCACGGTCGCGCCAACGCGCGCGAGCGTTGCCATCAATGCGCGCGTATGAGAGCCGTTGCCCCAGACGACGACTTGACCACGTACGCTGTCGATCGCTTCCCTGAGCCGTTGCTCGACAAATGGGGGGATGACTCCCGGCGTGACCGGCAACTCGGCACGTGCACGCAGCAGCTTCAGCAATGGGCCGTAGCACGCTTCGTCGGAGAACGTCGCCGCGACGTGTGCGCGCGCGGCCGTCGTGAATCTGCGGCGGAGCTCCGGATCGTCGAGCAGCCTCACGACGCCCTGGGCGAAGACCTCCGGATCGTCAGAGACGAGGAGATGTTCGTCTGGGCGCAAGCCGGTCCCCTCGATCCCGCCTGGTGTCGTCACGAGCGCGCGTCCGACGCCCGCTGTCTCGACGACCTTGATCTTCAAGCCGCTACCGTACAAGTACGGCGCGACGACGATCGTCGAGTCGGCGAGCTCGCGCTGAGCATCCTCGACGAAGCCGGCGAACTCCAGTCCGGGGGTGTCGGCCAGCGGTGTCGTCGAGATCGGTTTGCAGATCAGGCCGGCCAATCGAAGTGTTGCCGTCGGTTTGGCGGCTCGGACCTTCGGCCAGACGTGTTGCAGCAGCCACGTAACCGCCTGCTGATTGGAGGGGTTGTCGCTGCCCATGTAGAGCACGCGTTCGCCACGGCTCTCGTCGAGCGCCACGAGTCGCATCGCGTGCGGCACGGTGAGCAGGACCTGAGATGGGCGCATCTCCGGCTCGATGACTCGCGCCTCTTCCGGCGTGATAGCCAGGAGGACATCCCACTTGCGCCAGAGAAACGCCTCGGTGTCGGCGTTCATCGAGAAATTCGACTGCGTGCCCGTGGCCTGAAGGCTGCGCGCGCCGTGGAGATAGAGAATGTCCTGGACGTCGGCGATTCTCAGGGCGCGATGGGCGAGTGGCTCGTAGATCGGGGCGGTCCACGCGTAGGTGCCGATCACTGCCGTGTACTCCATGGCGTCGAGGAGGCCGCGCACGAGTACTGTCAACGCCGTGCCGGGGGCCAGATTCGACGGCGGCGGTTCGACGTCACCAAAGAAGCTTGTCCACTGGCGAACGATGTGCTGATCGTCGCTGGCACGCCAAGCTGGCACGCGGAGCACGCGACGAAAGCGCGGCGCGAACTCGTGCTCGCGTGACGGCACGTAAGGGTTGCCCTGATAGACCAGATCGACAGCGACACCGCTCGCCGAAAGATAGTTGGCGATCGCGAGAATGCGCTGAATGTTGCCGTGACCGATATGATCGAGGCACCACGGGAACACGACCAGGACCGAGCCTTCGTGCGAGGCCTGTGAATCCGACGACATGAGCACCGCAATTCTAGACGATCGACGATTGGGCATCCTCACGCCGACGTTCGCACGCGGCGGGTGCGAGGAGTACGTGATCGCGCTTGCGCGATGGGCGCAGAGCAAGGGCTGGAGTCCGACGGTGTGTTTGCCAGAGGTCGGCGGCGTGACGAGCGTGCGCCGGGATCTGGCGGCGCACGAGATCCAATCAGCGCCGTTGACCGCGTGGGAGCGTTTCACGTTTGCAGAAGAGTTGTTTCGCCAATCGCGCCGCGACACGTTGCGCACGATTCGCGAGCATCGTTTCGCCCGCGTGATCATCGTGTTGCCGACGATCGAGTTCGGCGGGGCCCTCATCGACGCTGCGGCACAGGCGGACCTTCCGACAGCGGTCCTCTATCAACTGGTCCCGTACCGTCACGCATTCGAGCCGCTCGAGCGTCAGATCTACAGCTGGGCGCGCCGGCAGAAGCAGGCATGGCTGACGGTGTCGCGGCAGAACAAGGATGTGCTGTGCGCATCGCTCGGTTGGAATCAGAGTGCCGTCGATGTCGTCCCTAATGCGCCGCTCCGGCAGATCGATCGCCCCGATCAGTCGGAGCGGGAGAATCGCCGGCGTGCACTTCGTGCCGAACTGGGTCTTCCCGCCGATGCCTTCATCGCCCTGACAGTGGCAAGGCTGCACGTCCAGAAGGCGCACGACGTCCTGATCAGAGCGGCGGCGTCGCTCGCGCGCCGGCATCCGCGCGCGCATCTGGTGTGGGCGGGCACCGGCGAGATCAACGATCAATTGAAGGCGCAGGCGGCCGAGTGTGGACTCGCGGAAAGAGTGCACATGCTCGGCCATCGTACCGATGTCGTCGAGACGTTATTGCCTGCGGCCGACGTGTTCGTTCTGCCGTCGCTGTTCGAGGGGATGCCCTTCGCAGCGCTCGAAGCGATGTCCGCCGGGCTGCCGAGCGTGCTGTCGGACATCGGCCCTCATCGCGAAATTGCGACCGACGGCCAGGAGGCGCTGCTGGTGCCGGTCGGAGACGCCCATGCCCTTGCGAATGCGCTCGAGCGACTGATGTCGAATCCCGGGGTGGCGGTGGCTATCGGGGCCGCGGCCCATCGCCGCATCAGCGATCTCGCGCCTGGCGCAAGCTTCCAGCAACTCTTCGAGGCGATCGATCGCGCCCTTGACTCGCCTTCGCACGCGTCGGGCATGTGGCCGTTGCTCGACGGTCCAAAGCGACGAGTAGCGATTTTCGGGGCGGGTGGCGGGGGCCGCAAAGCGCTGGCGGAGCTGTTGCCTGACAACGAGGTGGTGGCATTTCTCGATAGCCGCGCCGTTGACCGTGACGAGAAGCTCCTGGGGTTACCGATCCTGAGGCCTGAGGCTCTCCACGACCTGAACTTGGACGCGGTGATCCTTGCGTCGGTTCATGCGGGGCCGATGTATCACCAGCTGCTCGCGCTTGGATTCCCTGGAGAGCGAATCGAGATCTTTCCGATTTGGCGATTGTTGCCACCCGAGGAGGCTTGAGGTCCGGCTCAAGCCGGACACTACGGAGATCTCCTAGAGCCCGAAGCCGAGAGCCGAGAGCCGAGAGCCCAGAGCCGAGAGCCGAGAGCCCAGAGCCCAGACCCTACTTACCCTCGAGCTCCCGCTGCAGCTCGACGATCCGGTTGTGGCTGATCTCGTGGAGCGCGCGCGTCTCTGCGCTGAGGCGCGCGATCATCTGGCGCCGCCGCTTGGCGAGGTCGAGGCGCGCACGGAATTCGTTCAGCCGGAACGGCTTGAACATGATGTCGGCGTGCCCGCCCGCGAGCAGGTGCTCGACCGGAAACATGCCGGCGTGCCCAGTGATGATCATCACGTAGAGGTCGGGCTTCAGGCGCCACGCCTCTTCCGTCACCGTCATGCCGTCGGACTCCGGCATGCACATGTCCGTGATCAGGATATCGATGGGCTCGTCGGCCAGGCACTGCAGCGCCTCCGACGCGCGCATGAACGGCCGGACGATGTGCCCTTCCTGCTCGCACACGCGTGACAGCATGTTCACGATGGGGACCTCATCGTCGAGGATGAGCGTCCGCGTGCGCGTCTCTTTCATTGCGGTGTCCCCTGCGCACCGCCGCCAGCCGTCGCCCGGCGCTGTTTCTCCTCGAGCTCCTGCTGAAGGCCCATGATCATTTCCTTGCTCATCGAGTGGAGAGCCGCCCTCTCCGCATTGAGTCGTGCGATGAGCGTCCGCCGGCGTTCCGCCAGGGCCAGACGGGCACGAAGCTCGTTCATGTGAAACGGCTTGAACATGATGTCGGCCGTGCCGTCCGCCATCAGTTCCTCGATCGGGTAGCTTCCCGTGTGCCCGGTGATGATCAGCGTGAACAGGTTCGGCTGCAGCCGGCGAGCCTCCTTGATGACCGCCACACCGTCGGGACCGGGCATGTGCATGTCCGTGATCAAGAGATCCACCGGATTGCTCGCCAGTTGAATGAGCGCATCGGTCGAATCGGTGAACGGCATCACCGTGTGCCCCTGCTTCTCACACACCAGTGCAAGCATGTGCACGATCGGTTCTTCGTCGTCCAGGATGAGCGTGCGCATGTGCGTTCAGTGTTCTCGATAGGCCAATCGGCACATGTGCGCCGACCTTCAATGTGTGCGGCCATGGAACAGGACGGTCGGAGCAACTCCCAACTACCAACCTCCAATTCCCAAGCAACCGAGCAGTTTGAGAGTTGGGAGTTGGAAGTTGGGAATTTTCCAAAGGCCCGGGACGTCTCAAGGGCCTCCACCGTACTGCCGATTCACCCCCCGATGATGTCTCCACGGGTGAACCCCACAGCTATTTCAGACCCGGTATCCCCGTCGGGATTCGATTTGGGTGGTGCGCACGGCTGCTCGGCACTCGATGCCCTGCTGGCCATGATGAGCGCATGCGCGCCAGACATCTATGCCCACGTGCGGCGTGTCTCGCAGATCGCGACGGCAACGGCCAGGATGATGGACCTGCCGGCGCCGATCGTCGAACAGGTCGAACAGGCGGCGCTCTTGCACGATCTCGGGAAGCTCGCTTTGACCGAGCAGAGCGCTCCGTCTCTCGGGGTGGCGGGCGAACTGCAGGCCGTGCTCGTCAGGCAGCACGTGCGAATTGGCTTTGACGTCCTGAGCGTCGTTCCGCCGTTGCGATCGGCAGCGTCGATCGTGATTGCCGTGCACGAGCGCTGGGATGGGTTTGGGTATCCGGCCGGCCTTCGCGGCACCGAGATTCCAGTCGCCGCGCGCCTCATCGCCGTGGCTGATGCTTTCGACGTCCTGACATCTCCGCACGCATTCCGCGGCGGCATGTCCCGCGACGAAGCCAACGCCGAGATCGTGCGCGGAGCCGGCACCTACTTCGATCCCGACATCGTGCGCGCGTGGTTGCGCGCTTCGGACAGACTCGAATGCTCATAATCGTCGGCCTCGTCATCGTTCTCGGCTCTGTCGTCGGCGGCTATCTCATGGCCGGCGGCAACCTGCTCGTCCTCAACCAGCCGTCCGAGTTCATCGTCATCGGTGGTGCCGCGATCGGGAGTCTCGTCATCAGCACACCCGGCGCCGTGCTGAAGGCGATCGTCGCGCAAATCAAAGCGGTCATGGGGGCCGGCTTCTCGAAGGCGGACTACATCGATCTGCTGTCGTTGCTCTATCTCGTCTTCAAGCAGGTGCAGCAGTCTGGTGTGATGTCGCTCGAAGCCCACTTCGAGGATCCCGCGAAGAGCCCGATCCTGTCGCGCTATCCCAAGTTCCTCGCGCGGCATGACGCGGTCGACTTCCTTGCCGACTCGGCGAAGGTCATCATCGTTGGAGGCATTGCCGCGCACGACCTCGAGGCGCTGATGGACGAAGACCTCAAGGTTCATCACGACGAAGCGCTGCGTCCATCGGTGGTGCTGACGAAGATCGGCGACGCGCTGCCGGGCCTGGGCATCGTGGCCGCAGTGCTTGGTGTCGTCATCACGATGGGGCACATCGACGGGCCGGTGGAGGAGATCGGTCACCACGTCGGCGCGGCGCTCATCGGCACATTCCTCGGCATTCTCATGTCGTACGGCGTCGTCCAGCCGGTTGCGCAGAGCCTCGAGCAGCGCGTGGGTGACGATCAGTACTACTGCCTCTGCATCAAGGCCGGTCTGCTGGCCGTCTACAAGGGCAACCCGCCGGCGATTGCCGTGGAGTTCGCCAGGCGCGTGCTGCCGCATGCCGTGCGTCCGTCGTTCAACGAGACGGAGCAGTTCTGTCGCGCGGCGACGAAGGCTCCTGAGAAGACGGCGGAAGCCGCGTAGGGCGATGCGGAAAAACGCATCAACGCCCAACCGCCAACTCCCAACTCCCAAACTGTCCGATTGCTTGGGAATTGGGAATTGGAAGTTGGGAATTGACGGGTTTGGATCATGAGCAAGGGTCAGCCGGTCATCATCGTCAAGAAGAAGGGCCACGGTGGCCACGGCCACCATGGCGGCGCGTGGAAAGTCGCGTACGCCGACTTCGTCACCGCCATGATGGCGTTCTTCCTGGTGATGTGGCTGGTAGGGCAGAGCCCGAAAGTCAAAGCCGCCGTTGGTGGCTACTTCCGCGATCCAGGAGTATTCGAGACCACCAAGGGTGGCGGCGTATTGCCGGGCAGCTCGGAAGGGCTGAAAGATTCTGGTGTCACGCCGCAGCCCGACAGCGTGAAACAGGCACAGGAAATCCTCGAGCAGGCAGCCGAGCATTTGCGCGAAGCATTGCAGAAGGTGCCGGCGCTGAAGGCGCTCGAAGATCGCATCGAGATCACCGTCACTGCCGAGGGGTTGCGCATCGAGTTGCTCGAGAATGAGAAGAACAGTTTCTTCGCCGTGGGCAGCGCGCAACTGCTTCCCGAAACGGTGGAGCTGCTGGGCGTGATTGCAAACGAGCTGAGCCCACTTGGCAACAGGATCGCTCTCGAGGGCCACACCGACAGCCGTCCTTACGGGTCGAGGATCGGCTATACGAACTGGGAGCTGTCGAGCGATCGCGCCAACGCCGCGCGCCGTGCGATGGAGAGCCATGGCCTGCGTGAAGGCCAGATCGATGCGATACGCGGATTTGCGGATACGCGCCTGCGCTATCCGGACGACTCGCTCGATCCCCGCAACCGACGCATTTCGATCGTCGTCCAAAGCACGTCGTAACTCGCCGCGAGCTGGTACTCATGTTGCTCCTCTCCTCGCCAATTGATTTTGCGAGGAAAGGCCATGAGAACCCGCAGCATCGTCTTGTGCGTCGCCACCATCACCCTGCTCAGCGTTGCCTCTGGCGATGCGACGGAGAACCGACTGCGGATCGAAGTCTCGCCGCGCGTCGGCATGGCGCCAGCAGCGGTCACCATTCGAGCGTACGTGACGCCTGACGCCGCGAATCGCGCGCTCCAGGTTGTTGCTGATTCAGGCTCGTTTTATCGGAGCAGCATGGTGCCGCTGGACGGAGCAAACGCCGCGCTCATCACAGAAGCGATCTTCAAGGACCTTCCAGGTGGGGAGTACGA
>Ga0070674_100000423_pt1 | contig 21337 bp, 23 predicted proteins | sample KBSM33metaG_FD_65344 | JGI IMG/M metagenome (GOLD analysis project Ga0070674, IMG submission 65344) | Miscanthus rhizosphere microbial communities from Kellogg Biological Station, Michigan, USA - KBS M3-3 metaG | ecosystem: Host-associated > Plants > Roots > Rhizosphere > Soil ... | reverse complement strand
ATCGATCCCCGACGCGGCCGTGTCGCTGCCGTGTGAGCGCGGCGTGGACGACTCGTGAGATGCCGGGGGCGGAGGGGAGACGGAGGCAGCAACGGTCGGATTGGCGCCCGGGGGAGTCTCAAGCTGAGCGCTCGGTGCCGGCGTCACGCGGTCGTCGCGAGCGATCACTTCACGGACGCCCGAGAGGCTACCGCTGCTCCGCAGCGGGGACGGGGGGTCGGCGGGGGACGCAGCCGCCGGCACGCTTTCCGCGCCGGCGGCCGCCTTTTCCACGACCCCCGCCTCGGCGATGTTGGGCAGGCGGGCGTCAACGACGCCGGAGGAGGGGGTGTCGACAACCACGCCGGGGGAGGGGGCGCCGGCGTCGGCGAGAGGTGTGACGCCGGTCGCGTCGCCCGGGGGATCTTGCTGAAGCTCTGTGACCGTCTTGGTGTCGATGCCGGAGACGCCGGCTGTCACGTCCACTGCGTCGATGGCCGCCTGCGCGTCGCGGACGGTGGAGCCGGCGATCTCGCTAACGGCCCTGTCGACGGTGTCGCCAGCCGCAGCTGCAGTTTCCTTCACGGACACTGGGGCGTCCTTGACCGGGCCGACGGTGGCGTTCACCGAGTCCGCGGTGTCCTTGACGGAGTTCGCCGTGTCCTTGACGGAGTTCGCCGTGTCCTTGACCGCGTCGTTGGCCGACGCCGGAGTGTCGTTGCTTCGGTTCACGGTCTCGCGGGCTGCCGACCCAGCGTCGTTCACGGTCTGGCTCGCTGCCTTGCTCGCCGTGTCGGCCGCTGACCCGGCGCTCCCGGCGGTGTCGTTTGCCGACGAGCCGAGCGAGCCGGCTGCTCCGGTCACGGAGCTCACCGAGGGGGCCGCCCATGCGGGGCCGGCCAGCGTGCACGCAAGCACGAGCGAGATGAGAAGAGTCCTGCTGATCCGTAGCGTCATAAGGGAGCTTGGTTGGCGTCCTGCCGGGTGAGGGGGCGCATAAACTGCGCCGGCACTGCGGTGAGGGGGACTCAGGCCCTCGCCGGTGCGACTCTCCTATATGCGATTCTCCGAAACGGGCGAATGTAAGACAGATGACGCCGAGCAATGTCCACCTCTGCAGCCAGGCGTATGTGCGCTACAGCGCGGGCGACATAGACGGTCTGCTCGAGCTGTTCCACCCGGAGGTCGAGGTCTTCGTCGCTCCCCCGAACTTCGAGAGCGGCACCTATCGCGGCCACCCCGAATACCGCGGGCTGCTCGAGCGCTGGGCGGCGTCCTGGGACGAAATGCGCATCGAGCCCCGGGAACTGGACGCCGCGGGTGACTGGATCCTCGCAACCGTCGACTACATCGGCCGGGGCCAGGGCTCGGGGGTCGAGGTGACCCAGCCCTCGTGGGAGTTGTCGCTGTGGCAGAACGGGGTTTGCACCCAGTACGAGGTCTATTGGGACTCCGAGCAGGGCACGGCGGCATTCGCCCGGCGCAGGCAAGAGGCGGAACGTCAGGCCTAGTAGGGAATCCGGGCCCTCCGAATGGGTCCGACGCACCAACTAGCGTGATTTCCCGTCCGTCCACCTAGGAGGAGGATTTGCCGTGAACAAGGCCCAGTTGGCCGAACAGATCGCGCAGAAGGCGGATCTGAGTCGCAAGGACGCCGAGCAGGCAGTGGAAGCCGCGCTCGAGACGATCGAAGAGCAGCTGGCTCGCGGAGGCGAGATCACGCTGACCGGGTTCGGCAAGTTCCATGTCGCCGCCCGCAACGCTCGTCAGGGCCGGAACCCGCAGACCGGCGAGACGATCCAGATCAAGGCGGCACGGGTGCCGCGCTTCAGCGCCGGCTCGAAGCTGAAGCAGGTCGTCAACGGCTAGTTAGCTGCGCTTGCGCCGCGGGCCCGGCTCGCGGCGCAAGTCGTCAGACTCGACCCGGTGGCGCAGGCAGCGACCATCGGCGTCTACGGATTCACCGCCGAGCGGTTCCTGGAGGAGTTGCGCAGGGCCGATGTGCGTCAGCTGCTGGACGTGCGGCAGCGGCGAGGAGTGCGCGGTCCCCAATATGCCTGGGCCAACGCCCGCCGGCTGCAGGCGGCTCTGGGCGAGGCGGGAATCGAATACCGCCACCATCCCGAGCTGGCACCAACCACTGAGCTGCGCCAGCTTCAGTACAGAGAGGACGACCGGCTCGGCGTCGGCAAGCGCTCACGAGCAACACTGGCGCCGGAGTACGTAGTGCGCTACACCCACGAGATCCTGGACCGCGTCGACCTGGCCCCGATCGTCGCCGCGATGCCCGCCAAAGGCCGCTCGGGACTCTTCTGCGTCGAGCGCGATCCCGAGGCCTGCCATCGCTCCCTGATCGCCGCTCGCCTAACGGAACGCCACCGCGTTCCGGTCACGCACCTGCGCCCCTGAAGGCCGCCCCGTCCCTCGCTACAGTGAGGGCGCAGAGCCTGCCCGGATAGCTCAGTTGGTAGAGCACTTCCATGGTAAGGAAGGGGTCGTCGGTTCGAGTCCGACTCCGGGCTTGTAGCTTTTGCCTGCCGCCGCAACCCAACGGGGTTGTCCGGCCTCGCATGCGCTGGTTAGGGTTGCCATTGCTCTCATGGCACTAGAGCCAGGCACCGTAGTGGGTAACTACCGCATCGAGGGGATGCTCGGCCGGGGCGGGATGGCGATCGTCTACGCCGCACGCCACGTCGACCACGGCCGTCGCGTGGCGCTGAAGGTGATCGCGGCCGAGTTCGGGTCGGATCCAGAGTTCGTCGAGCGGTTCCGCCGTGAGGGGCGGCTGCAGGCCTCGCTCGAGAACCCGCACGTCGTCACCGTTTACGAGGCGGCCGAGTCGGAGCATGGTCTCTACCTTGCCCTGCAGCTCGTGCAAGGATCGGCGCTCGCTGTGCTGATGGGCGAGCGGGAGCTCGATGCAGCCCGGGTATTGACGATCCTGCACCAGGTCGCCGAGGGGCTCGACGCCGCCCACGCCGCCGGCCTCGTGCACCGCGACGTAAAGCCACACAACGTGCTCGTCGGCGAGTCCGACGACGCCTACCTCGGCGACTTCGGCCTCACGCGGGTGGGGGGCGCGGCGGGAGTCACTGCCACCGGCAAGCTCGTAGGAACCGTCTCCTACCTCGCCCCGGAGGTAATCCGCGGCGAGGAGGCAACCCCGGCCGCCGATCGCTACGCCTTCGCCGCGACCGTCTTCGAATGCCTGACCGGAACCGTTGTCTTCCCACGAGGGACGGAGGCCGCGATCCTCTACGCGCACACGAGCGAGCCACCGCCTCGCATCAGCCGGCGACGCGAGGAGCTTCCGCACGCGCTCGACGACGTGTTCGTCGAGGCCCTGTCGAAGAACCCGCGCGACCGCCCCGACAGCGCGACCGGACTGATGGACAGGGTCGCGAAGGTCCTGGACAGCGCCGTCGTGGGAGCGCTCGGCCCGCCGCCACCGCCGGGCGCGTCGGCGCTAGAGGGGACGACGGTCGAGCCGATCCCCCACGTCAAGCCATCGCGTGGCGGCATCGGCGTCGGACGGCGCATGGTGCCGTGGCTCGCCGCAGCAGCTCTGATCGGGGCCGCGGTGGCGGCCGCGATTGCCATCGCCGTGGATGACGATGGCGGCGCCGAGCAGACGTCTGCCGTGCCGCCGCCACTGCGCGGCGCGATCGCGCTCGGCAGCGACCTGAAGGAGCCCGGACGCTCGCTCGACTGCCGGGGGAGGGCGCCGCAGGCGGACTCACCGAGCTGCAACAGCGTGCAGCTGGAGTTGCCGGGGGCGAAGCTGGTCGTGCCCGAGGACGGCGTCATCCGGCGCTGGGCGGTGCGCTCGGCGCGCGGGGAGATCGCGCTGTCGGTGATCCGCCCGCGCGGTCACGCGTTCCAGGTCTCGCGCTCACGCAACGAGTTCGTCGGCAACGAAGGCGTGCACGTCTTCGACGCCAACCAGGCCGTCGCGCGGGGCGATGTCGTGGGAGTGGCGGTGGTTCCCGGATCGGCGGTCGGCGTACGCCAGGAAGTGGACGGGGCGAACGTGCGACGGTGGACTCCCAGTGTCAACGAGGCAAAGCGCGGACAGACGACGGACGGGGAGCTCCTCCTGCGCGCCGATTTCATCCCCGGCGGCAGGCAGCGAATCCCGGAACAGGTGACCGGAGCGCGGGCAACCGCGCTCGAGCCAGGCCGCGTTCGCGCTCGCCGCAACCTGAGGTTCAGAGATGGCCGGCCCGTGGAGGTGCGGCTCGTCGAGGTCGATGGCCGCTTCGTGCTCGACGAGTACCTGAACGGCCGCCGCTCGGCGCGCATCGACGTACCCGACTTTCGCCCCAAGGGTGGGCGCCTGATCGAGTTCGAAGTCTCGACGGAGCCGACGGAGTCGGCGCAGGTCAACATCAACATCGACTATGCGGACGAGGACAGCGCGCGCATCCTCAATCACTACTACGGGGCATACCCCCGCGAGTTTGAGTTCGTCGAGTAACGAGTCGATGCGGTCGCTCGAACCGGGCGCTGAGATCGCCGGCTTCAGGATCGAGCGCGTCATCGGGCGCGGCTCGCGGGGCGTGGTCTACGAGGCGACCCAGCTCAGCCTCGACCGACGTGTCGCCGTGAAGGTCATTCCTCTCGATCCGGACCTCGCGGAGCGCTTCCGCCGGCTGCAGTGGCCCGATCATCCCCATGCGGTCAGCATGTACGCGGCAGGCGTGTACGAGCACGGGCAGTTCGTTGCGATGCAGCTCGTGCGGGGCACGACGCTTGCCACCTTGCACGATGCGGGGCGGCTCGAGCCGCCCGACATGATCGACGCGCTGGGCAAGATCGCCGCTGCGCTCGACGCCGCGCATTTAGCGGGCCTCACGCACGGGGCGATCAAGGCGCACAACGTCTTGGTCCACGGCGATGGACGCGTGTTCCTGTCGGACTTCGGCCTCGGGGCGGGGGATGCGACGCCGGACGCGGACAACGCCGCGTTTGCGGAGATGGTCCGTGAATGTCTCCGCGACGATCTGCCGGAGCTCGAGCATTCTTCGTCCGCCGCGGCAATCGTGTCCCACGCCGCCGCGGCCCTGCCCGCGCCAGCCGTCGGCCGCCCTGCCAAGAACCGCCCGCGCCGGCTCGTCGCTGCCGCGATCGGCGGCATCAGTGCAATCGCGGCGCTCGCCGTCCTGCTTGGCGGTCAAGGCAATGAGCCGGAGCGCGCGCCGCCGATCCTGAAGGGGGCGCAGTCGCTCGGCAGCACGCTGCCCGCAGCGGGCACGACCTCCGTTGACTGCCGGGGGCGTCCGCCGAGCGGCGTGTCACAGGCGTGCACGGTCTCGCAGACCGTCCTGCCGGGGCGCAACCTCAGGGCGCGCCGCGACGGCGTGATCCGGAGATGGGTTGTGCGAGGCGCCCGCGGCGAGGTGGCGCTGCGAGTGCTACGCCGCCGCGGCGACAAGTTCATGTCGGTGACGGGCAGCGACTACGAGCGAATTCCGGACATGGGCGTTCATGTCGTGCCGGCAAACCTGCCGGTTCGTGCCGGAGACCGGGTCGGCCTGGAGGTGACACCCGGAGCCGCGATCGGCGTGAGGCCTAGCGGACGGGCCACTGCAACCGCGCGCTGGTTCGGCCCGCTGGACTGGAGGTCTCGGCGCGTTGAGGATGGAAAGGGAAGCGGGTTCGACCACGAGGTCTTGCTGCGAGTCGAATACGTGCCGGGCGCGGTCTCGAGGCCGCCCGGCACGCTGACGAGACGCGCGGCCCCGTTGGCACCCCCAGGGCACGAGTTGGACGCAAGAGAGGTCGACTTGAGCAGCGGAGTGGTCAGGAAGGTGTCCCTTGTGAAGGTGCGCGGTCGAGTCGCGATCGACCTCTTCGCCGGCCGGCGTCGGCTCGAACGCCTCGTCATCGCCGGCGCCGACACGCGCGGCACGCTGCTGAGCCTGACCGCGTACGGCCAGCCCGCTTTAAGCGTTTTGTGGCGGAACCCCGACGGGCGAACACTCAGCCGCGGGTACCTGGTGGATGCGAGATCGCTCGTGCCCCGCAACTGATCGACTCCTCAGCCGTGAGCACCATCCACAGCGTCCCTCCGAGCTGGATGACGTCTCCCGGGTGAAGCGGAGTGATGCCCCGCCTGCGCCCCCCGTTGACGTAGAGGCCGTTCGAGGAGTCGAGATCCTCGATGCCCGTGCCGATCTCGGAGCCGAGCACCCGCGCATGCCGGCGGGAGACGAGCGGATCGTCAAGACGGACGTCGCAGTCGCGCGCGCGGCCGATGATCACCCCGCTGTCCAGCAGCCGCTCCCGACCTCGGAGTGGGTGCATTTCGCGCACGAAGATGGACATCGACGGGACCGAGCATTGATGGCTTCTGCGGCCCTGCCAAGTCGCCACAGGGTTGGTTGGCCCAATCCCTGTGGTCAGTCGGACGTCAGATGCCGGGAGTTCACCAGTCCCAGCTCGAGTCCACGCCGCGCTAGCTCGGTGCGCTTCTGATACTGGGGAAGGTCCTCTACGCCCAGCTTCGAAAACAGCGCGCGGACGTGCGTCTTCACGCCGGCCACCGAGAGCTGGAGCTCGTCGGCGATCTGTCGGTTCGTGGCGGGAATCGCTGCTCCGCCGGGCTCGGCCAGCGGCCGGCAGAGCGCGACCAGCACCCGCCGCTCGCCGTCGGTGACGCGAACGAGCGCGGCCGGGTCGGCGACCGCGGTGCTTTCGGCGGGCGGTCGGGCGGCGCGAAACAGGAGCGAGGTGCGACCAATGCGCAGCGAGTCCGCATCGTCGAGCCGGCGCCTCCCGCGTACCCGCTCGCCGTTCACGAACGTGCCGTTGCGCGAAAGCCCGTCGTCGACAAGGGTCCAGTCGCCGCCCACCAGCTCGAGCTGTGCGTGTGTCCGCGACACCTCCGGATCCCACCCGAGCTCGACCTCGTTCTCCGCCGACCTTCCGATCGCGAAACGAGTGAGGCCGTCGAGCGACTCGATTCGGAGGTCCCCAGCGCCGTCGCGGTAGGCAAGGAACGAAGCATCCTGCCGCTCGGCTTCGAGCAAAGCCGCGAGCTCCGACGGCGAAAGGGTGTGTCGAGGAAATCCCACGCTCTGAGATTCTGGCGTGACGGGATGGTGGATTCCATCCCTCTTGTCGGTTTCGCACCACTGCGGTGTGGGCGAGGCTCTGGGGCGTGATGGAGGCATGACTCCAAGGCAAGGCAAACGCGGCGTGGTTGGTGTCGTCGTGACCGCGATCTCGCTTGCACTGTTGACGGGGCTGACCCTCGCCGCAGGACAGGCAGCAGCAGCGACGCTGAATGTTTGTCCTGACGGCTGCCCGTACACGGAGCTCGCGCCTGCCTCTGCGGCGGCCCAGAAGGGCGACACGATCAAGCTCGGCCCTGGCACCTATGACGGCGGCGTCACGATCGCGGTGAGTGTCAAGCTCGTGGGCTCCGGCGCCGCTCGCACGATCATCAGCGGCGGCGGCCCGGTGCTGACGATCGGCGAATTCGGGGCCCCGGCCGAGCCAACCGTCTCGATCGGGGGCGTGACGATCACGGGCGGTGTCACGCGGTCCAGCCCGGAGTCGACGCCTTTCTCCGGACAGGAGGGCGTCGTCGCCGCCGGCGGCGGCATCGAGATCCCGCCGAATGCCGACTTCACCGGCGGCGCGAGGGTGAAGATTGCGAACAGCGTCATCACCGGCAACCGTGTCGCGCCCACAGATACGGCACCCTTCGGCCCACCCTGTCCCAGCGGCCCCTGCCCGTTCGCGTTCGCCGGCGGCGGCGGGATCGACAGCTGGGGCACGCTGACGCTGACGCACGCGACGATCAGCGATAACCGCGTCGGCTCGGCCTCGGGTCTGTCCGAGCTCGCCAGCGACGCTGTCGGCGGCGCGATCTCGAACAACCTTGGCCCGCTCACGATCAGCGGCTCCGACATCCACGGCAACCAAGTGAGCGCGACCGGTCCCAACGGGCGGTTCGCCGAAGGCGGAGCGATCTTCGCCGGTGGCGGAACGCTCAAGGTCAGCAACAGCTCTGTGACCAACAACAGCAGCGCCCTGGCGGCGTCGCTCCCGAACAGCGTCGACCTTTTGGCCATCGGTGGCGGGCTTCAGGTCGCCGGCGGCGTAGCTGCGGCCAAGATCAGCAACACGACGATCTCCAACAACTCGGTCACGATGACGAACAGCGTCGGCGATACCGCAGGGTCCTCCGGCGGCATTCACGTCGGCCTGGACGTCGACTTCAAGATGAGCAACAGCTCCGTCGCCGACAACAGCGTCAGCTCGGCAACGGTTGCGGGCTCGTCGGGCAGCGCGAACGGCGACTCAGGCGCCGGCGAGCTGCTCGGCAGGATCAGCAACTCGCGCTTCACCGGCAACAGCGTCACCGTCAACTCGGCGGCCGGGGACGCGACCGCCTTCGCGGGTGCCCTCATCTACTTTGGCTCGATCACAAACAGCGTGATCCGCGACAACGACGTGCGGGCCTCGAGCCGAACTGGCGCGGTGTTCGCTGCCGGCGGAGCGCTTGTGGTCGATGAGCCGGGCCTCACTCTGAAGAACGCGACAGTGAGCGGGAACGAGGTCGATGCGAGCGGGACGAGCGGCAGCGGTCAGGGCGGCGGAATCTTCGACGCAGCGATCGACAACGGTCCTCCGGGCGGCCCACTCACAGTCGTCAACAGCCACGTCACCGCCAACGAGCTGAGTGGAAGCGCACCGATCACGCTGCAAGGCGGCGGCCTGTACATCCATAACCGGCCGCTGACGTTGACCAGAAGCGTGATCGCGGACAACTCGCCCGATCAGTGCTTCGGCTGCTGAGAAAGGAGGAGGAAGGATGCGGACGTCGATCAGAACTGCGCCCCTCGGTATGGCTCTGGGTGTGCTGGCAGGGGTCTCGGTGCCCGTGAGCAAGGTGGTGTGCCCGTCATGAACGGATTCCGCAAAGTTCTCGCCGTAGTTCTCGCAGGTTCGATTGCCCTCACGGGTGTCGCGGTTGCCAAGACGGAGTTCTTCGTCCGCGGCGCCAAGCTGACCAAGCAGGCCGACGGCTCGTGGACGGGCAGCGGCAAGCTCGGCGGCGCCAGCGGAAAGGTGACGATCACCGGCAAGGTCGAACTGTTGAAGACGAAGAGGCACACGATCACCTGGAGCTGGAAGTCTGGGAAGCGCGTCGTCTCTGGCTGCTCCGTCAATCAGGTTCTGACCCGCCCGCACGGCATCCAGCTCTGGGACGGCGGCGGCAGGGTCAAGCAGTCCAGCGAGCGCAAGTACCGCGACCTCTACATCAACCTGTACGGCCCGACGAAGCGGAGTGACCTCGATCACGCGAAGCTGAGCATCCGCTCGTTCACACCCACCAAGAAGTTCCCTGGCAACCGCTGCTGAACGCTCCTGAGGAGGGATCATGAGTGCACGTCGACCGAAGCTGCACCTGGCATCGATAACGACAGCGGTTGCAGTGGCCCTGGCGGCGGCGCTGCTGGCGCCGGCGGCAGATGGGGCCGGCTTCGCCGGGCAAAACGGCAAGATCGCCTTCGATCGCGACGGCGTCATCTACACGGTGAGTCAGAACGGCTCCGGCCAGACCCAACTCACGAATGGAGGCTCCACGGACAGCGGCCCGGCGTGGTCCCCTGACGGCACGAAGATCGCCTTTCACTCGAACAGGGACGGGAATCTGGAGATCTACAAGATGAACGCCGACGGGACCGGTGTCACTCGGGTCACAAACAACGCCGCGGCGGACTTCAACCCCACCTGGTCACCGGACGGCACGAAAATCGCCTTCATCAGCAACCGCACGGGCCCGCAGCAGGTCTGGGTGATGAACTTCGACGGCTCCAATCCGACCGCGCTCACGAACGTGACAACGCTGCCGGACAATCCGGAATGGTCGCCGGACGGGACGAGGGTCGCATTCAACACGGAAGGTGCCCCTGGCGAAGACATCTACACCATCAAGGTCGACGGCACCGGCCTCACGAACATCGCACCCAGTCCCTCGGATGACGTCTATCCGACGTGGTCGCCGAACGACGCGACGATCGCCTTCCTGTCGAATCGCGACACGCACAGTGACCACCTGGAGGTCTACAAGGTGCCGGCCGACGGTGGCACTGCGGTCCGGCTCACCTTCAATAATTTCGCAGGCGGATACGGGCTCGCCTGGTCACCGGACGGCCAGTCGCTCGCGGTTGCCTTCCAGCCCAACGGGATCGGCAAGGTGGGCGCGACCAGCGGCTCGTACACATCCGTCTCCGACGTCGTCGGTGCGTTCGAATCCGCACCCGACTGGCAGCCACTGCCCGCCAACTACCCGCGCGTGAAGTCGGCGACCCCCTGGTACATCCCGCTGGTGCCGGCCATGGCCGCCTGTACCACGCCAAACACGGCGCACAAGGATCTCTTCTCATCCTCGTGCGACCCGCCGGCTCAGTCATCGTCCTATCTGACGGTGGGAACGCCGGACTTCAACCTGCAGCCGGCCAAGTCGGTCAACTCGCTCAAGCTCCAGGCCTACTGCAGGGGCGGCGCCCTGAACGAGCCCCCTCCCTGCTCGACGACGCTCGGTGACCAGCTCGACGGGAAGGTCACGCTGAGCCTCACCGACGTGCGCTGCACCGGCGCCTCGGGGACCAACTGCGCCGGTGGCGCACTGTCCGACTTCGTGGGCTCGGTCGAGGTCCGCGCCACGGCGCGGATCACCGACCAGGACAGCTATGGTGCCGGGTCGGCGACGATAGTCGACCTGCCGCTGAACTTCGGCGCCAACTGCGTGGCCACGAGCGACACGACCATCGGCAGCACCTGCTTAACGATCACCACCCTGGAGACCGTCATGGGCGGGAACGCGATCGTCGAAGGCGCCCGCTCGACCTGGCACTTCGATGACTTCAGGGTCTATGACGGTGGCGCCGACGGTTCGGCCACGACCGCCGCCGGGAACACGTTGTTCCTGTGGGGAGGGCTGTTCTTCCCCTAGGGACAGCGCGGACCGACCGGGTCGGGGCTCTAATCGCACCGCGTGTCGGGAACATCACGGGAACACCAGCCTGCATTGCGCTGCCTGGAACTGCTCGCTCCGTCCGGGGGCAGCGATGCGTTCCTCGACGCAGGGAACGCCTGGGGGAACACCAGCTTGGCTTTGCGCTGCCTCCTCCTGCCCGGTCTTGCATCCGCGATTTATCAGGGCCGATCGGCCGGATCAGGACCTTCGCCCCGTCTCGGAGCTGGACGATCTGACCACGTCGCCCACGCTCTGCGCTACTTCGGCGGCAGTGTCTTTGCATAGGAGATGCCGCGCTTCACCCACGCCGCGAGCTCACGCTTGGTGCTCAGGCCCTCGGGCGCGACCGCGATCCACCCGTCCATCGTCCGACCTCGCATCTCCATCAGGGCGACGTGGGGTTTCGCAAGACATGCGCCGGTATTCGCCGGATCGATGCGTACCAGCAACCCGCCGGTGTGCGAAGCCGCAACGGACATGTTCCCGTCGAGAAGAAACGCCAGCCCACCGAACATTCGCTTCTTGGTGACCCTGGGCTCGTCGGCGAGCAGGGTCCGGATGCGAACGGCTAGGGACTCGTCGTAGGGCATCGTCAGCCGGGGAGCAGGCGCTGCAACGCAGCCCGCTTTCCGTCGACCTTCGCGCCCACGACGATTGCGTCCGCGAGGCTCATCGTGCCCGCGAGCACGCCCGCGATCACGTGCGGTGTTCCGGACAGCACTGCGTCCGGGTGCTCGGCGGCCCCGGGGCGCAGATGGACCTTGCCCTCGCCGGTCTCGAGCACCACCGGCTCATCCCCCGCGCGGACTTCGACCGTCACAGGCGGCTGCTCCGGCGAGCGGTCGGTGAGGTAGAGGTCGACGGGGAGCGAGAGCCAATAAGGGCGAAAATCATCGTCCTCGTTGGGCCCCTCGACCATAAGAGGGATGCCCCAGCGGCCGAGCTCGGTCAGGACCGGGCCGAGCTCCTCACCCCGGGGCGTAAGGCGAAAGAGCGTGGTCGCGACCGGAGGCGGCGCCTCCTCACGGGATACCAGCCCCTCCTGCTCGAGCCCCCGCAGGCGATCGGCGAGCAGGTTGGTCGCGATCCTCGGCAGCCCGTTGCGGAGATCCGTGTAGCGGCTCGGCCCCCGTAGCAGGAGCTCCCTGATTATCAGCAGGGTCCAGCGGTCCCCGATCGCGTCGAGGGCCCTGGCAACCGCGCAGTACTGGCCGTATGAGCGCATCACTGTGATTGTAGGCACACTGGCTTGAATTTGCCAAGTTCTACCTTGATTTCTATGTCCTTATACTTTAGAAACTTGTCTAGTGAACCAGCGCCGCCTCGTCCTCCCCGCTCTCCTTCTCGCCGCGTTCGTGATCAACCTGGACACGACGATCGTCAACGTGGGGCTACCGACGCTGGTGCGAGAGCTGGACGCCTCGAACAGCGACCTGCAGTGGATCGTCGACGCGTACAACCTGGTTTTCGCCGCCTTGCTGCTCGCCTCGGGCAGCCTCTCGGACCGCGTCGGTCGCAAGGGCATGCTGCTGGCCGGCCTTGGTGTCTTTGGAATCGCCAGCGCGATCGGGGGGCTGGCGACGAACGCCGAGCAGCTGATCGTTGCGCGCGCCGTCATGGGCCTCGGCGCCGCGATGGTCTTCCCGGCGACGCTCTCCCTGATCGCGAACGTCTTCACCGAGCGGAAGGAACGCGCCCGAGCGATCGGTCTGTGGGGTGCCACGGCCGGAGCCGCGATCGCGCTGGGACCGATCGTGGGCGGTTGGCTGATCGAAAGGTCCGATTGGACCAGCATCTTCTTCGCGATGGCGCCGGTCGCGGCGCTCGGCGCCGCGTTGGTCGCCTGGGCGGTACCGACGTCGCGCGACGTGAACGCTCCCAAGATCGACCGCGGAGGCTTCGCGCTCTCGACCGCGATGATGGCAGTGCTCATCTTCACGATCATCGAGGCGCCGAACCACGGTTGGAGCAGCGCTCGGAGCATTGGCGGCTTAGTTGTAGCCGTGGCGTTGCTCGGCGCATTCATCATCTGGGAGTTGCGCTCAGACGCACCGATGCTCGACGTCGACCTCTTCCGCAATCCGCGCTTCACCGCCGCGAGCGGCTCCGTGACGATCGGTTTCTTCGCCCTTTTCGGGTTCATCTTCCTGATCACGCAGTACTTCCAGTTCTTCAAGGGCTACAGCCCTCTGTCCGCGGGCGTTCACCTGCTACCGGTTGCGACCTCTGTCGCGGTCGCATCGATTCTCGGCACGAAGCTCGCCGTCCGGTTCGGCACCAAACTCGTCGTCACGAGCGGTCTCGTCGCAGTCGCATGCTTCTATGCGTGGGTATCGACGGCTTCCGCAACCACCGGCTACGGAACGATCGCCCTCCAGATGGTGATCCTCGGAACCGGGATGGGCTTCACGAGCGCGCCGGCCACCGAGGCAATCATGGGCGTCGTGCCGGCGGCCAAGGCGGGCGTGGGCTCGGCGGTCAACGATGCCACCCGGATTCTCGGCGGCACGCTTGGCGTTGCTGTGATCGGAAGCGTCTATGCGTCCCTGTATGCGAGCCGGCTGCGCGAGACGCTGCCGGCGGGACTGCCCGACCACCTCGCCCGCACGGCCAACGACTCGGTCGGTGGCGCGCTGGGAGTGTCGGCCGGTCTCGCCGACGCCGGCCAGGGCCGCCTCGCGGCCGGGGTGTATGACGCCGCCTCGACGGCCTTCTTCCACGGCTTCGCCGCCGCCAACCTGGTCGCAGCCGGCGTGGCGGCTGCGGGCGCGGTGGTGGCGTTTGCTCTCCTCCCGTCTCAACCCACTGCGCCCGCGCGCGAACAAGTCCGGGTGACAACGGCGCCTGGCCCGGTTCAGCCGGCGCCGGCAACGCTCGATCGATGAGGTTCCAATGACGCGGTCGGCGATCGCGCTAGATCCATGCCCACACCGGGAACATCTGGGGAACACCAGCTTGTCTGGCTCACCCCGCAGGAGCTGCAGATCGCCGGGCTTGTGGCCGCCGGCATGACCAACCGGCAGATCGCTGCACAGCTGTTTCTCAGCCCGCGCACGATCGACTACCACCTGCGCAAAGTCTTCAGCAAGCTCGGCGTGGCATCCCGTACCGAGCTGGCGGGCGTGGGTGTGCCACAGCAGGAATCGGTCTGAGTGGCTATCCACGCACAGGGCACATTCAGGTTGCGTTTACCACCGACTGCGCTCTGGCGACAGCACACTCGTCCATACCGGCACTCTCGACCAAGCAGTTAGCGCCTATGCCGAGCGGCACCATGCACCGATTGCCTCGGCGACGCGGTTGCGCGCGACGAGAACGGCTTCATCCTCACGGGCGCCGATGCGAACGCGACGCCTGCTCGAGACGAGCATCCCCGGCGTCTTCGCGGCCGGGGACGTCCGCTCGGGCTCGACCAAGCGCTGCGCGACCGCCGTCGGCGAAGGCGCGATGGTCGTCCAGTTCGTCCATGCACCTGACCGAGGCAAGCCATGCGTGACGTCGAGTCGCTTCTTGACCGATGGCGGTGGAGCAATCACAATCGCGACTTACTCAGCTTAGTCGTCGGGTCTGGAGGAGCCGCTGCACTTCGAGGAGGACATCAAGCCACTGTTTCGCGAGCGCGACCGCGACTCGATGCGTTCCGCCTTCGACCTCTGGTCCCTCGACGATGTCTCGACCCACGCCGACGCCATCCTGGAGCAGCTCGAGGCCGGCACGATGCCATGCGACGGAGCGTGGCCTGCGGAGCGTGTTGCCGTCTTCCGCCGGTGGACCGACGCCGGCAAACCCGCCTAGTCGTGGTCGAGCGCTATTGCGCTGTTCGCACGAACTGGACGTTGCCCCAAAGACGCTGGCCTGTTTCGTAGGCCTCCTTGGGGTTCCGCGCGAGCAGAAACTCCACCTTTCCACCCAGGAGTGTGAGCCTGTAGGTGATGGACAGCATGGCTGTAACTCTCGCGGCCGTGCGGGGATGCCGCCATACCCATGGACCCGAGAATTGGCTCTGCCCAACCGGTAGGTCTCAGTAGGGAAGTCCCTACCCGGCCTACCGGACGAAGGGGATCAGGCTTGGCTCGCCCGCCACGGCAACTGGCGTAGCTCCTCCGCAAGAGCCTGGGCTCCCGACTCTCCATAGCGACCCGCCCACCGCTTGAGCCAGTCCTCGTCGTCCAAGAAGAACTTCCAGTCGCTGATGACCGCGAGCCTCATCAACAGAAACGGCACCGGCGAGGTGAATGGCCGAAAGCTCGGGTTGTATATCGCGGTCCCCTGGTTGCTCTCGTAGAACTCTCCCAGTACCAGCCCCTCTCCCACATAGGAGGGAGCCGCAAGCTGCTCCACGACGTCGTCAAGAAGATCCTTTGCACGATCCGCCGCCAAATCGGTGAAGACAACGACGATTGATTTGTAGTTCGCGTCGTCGCCGTCAACGGGTTGAGCGCGGAGGAACAGTTCTTTGTAACCGTCGACGAGGGCGACAACATCTGGCACGGTCCGGTCGGCGACCTGCTCAGGGGCGAGCCAAAGCGTCTCACGTTCTAACGCCCCGGAAACGAATGGGCAGACGGGCCCAGACCGGCCGAGATCCTTGTTGGGCCTGGCAACGAAAGTCTTGATCCAGCCCGCGACGGCTTGAAGCGCATCTAGATCGCTCTGCGCGAGCGTCCTCGTCCTGCTGCCGTCCTCGAGATCCTCGAGTAGGAAGAGATCAGTGGTCCGCGCTGCTGTGGCTTCCATCGCTGCCCCCAACGGTCGAAAACAGGCACCTCAGGGTCCCGCGACGGGTACTCGGTCGCGCCCGTCAACACCCTGGTCTGTTCACTGGCCCGGTGGCGGGCGAGCCGGGTTAGCTCGAGTGCGTTTGGACTGCGATCCCGGCACCTACTGTTGCCAGCACGGAACGCCTCGCTCGAGTTCGCGCGCGGTCCGCATCGCGGCGAGGTTCGTCGAGCGCCGGCACGTGCTCCCTGGGACAAGGAGGATTCGCACTCGATCGGCTGGCCGGCTCATCGCCGGGGGATCCTGAGTCGGAGGGCCATCGACCGCGCGGCCGAGTTGCCGGCCGCATCGGAGCTCGTGACCCGGATGCGGGTCGCGAGTACGCCGCGCTTGGCGAAGGCGGCCACGCCGCGTGCGAGGCGGATCGAGACCGTTGACGGCTGTCCCGGGCCAAGCCGGATGCGGTCGACGCGCCTCCGGGCTTGCAAGAGCTGAAAACCGGTGGCTACCCGTCCGGGCGGTAGCGCAGACCGTCGAGTGCGATTCGGAGGATGTGCTCGTTCTGCTCGGGGTCGTTGGATGGGATCTTGGCGATTCCCACCACCATCTGGATGACCTCGGCGATGGTCACATCCGGGCGGACGACGCCGGCCTCCTGGGCGCGCTTGAGCAGCGGCTCACCCGACTCGAACAGCGCGGCGCGGCAGACCTGGAAGAGCTCGGCGTCCGGCTGGAGGTAGTTGAGCAGCTCGGCGGCTAATGCACGCTTGGTTCCGATGTAGGCGATGAAGCGCTCGAACCAGCTGCTGAGCGCCTCCCACGGATCGGCGGCGTCGAGCTCCGCGGCAGTGCGACACACCTCTTCGACTTCCTCGACGTAGAGAGCCTCCACCAGCGCCTGCCGGTTCGGGAAGTTGCGGTAAAGCGTCCCGATCCCGACGCCGGCGCGGCGCGCTATCTCCTCGAGCGCCGTCGACTCGCCACCCTCCGCGAACGCCTCTCGTGCGGCCGCGAGCACCTTCTCGTAATTGCGGCGCGCGTCCGCGCGCTTGGGCCGCGCAATCAGTGCTTCAGCGGTGGTTTCGATCGTGCTCAAAATAATCCCTTGACAAACGGAGGCACCCTCCGTATCTTACCGGAGGCCTTCTCCAGTTATTTCGGAGGTGGCCTCCAGTTTAGCCCTAAACGAAGTCCTCGACAAGGGATCCAAATGAGCCTTACCTCCGCTTCCATCACCAATCTCTCGGCCGACCGACGTCGCTGGGCGTCGCTGATCGTGGTCTGCTTGGCGCAGTTGATGATCGTGCTCGACGTCACGATCGTGAATGTCGCGCTGCCGTCGATCCAGCACGACCTTCACTTCAGCGCGGCCAACCTCACCTGGGTCGTCAACGCGTTCCTCGTCACATTCGGGAGCCTGCTGCTCCTGGCCGGCCGGCTTGGCGACCTCGCCGGCCGAAAGCGCGTGTTCCTGGCCGGCGTCGTCCTCTTCACGGTCGCGTCTCTCCTATGCGGCCTCGCTCCCACCCAGGGGGCTCTGATCGCCGCTCGCTTTCTCCAGGGCATCGGCGCCGCCGCGCAGGCCTCGGTGATCCTCGCGATCATCGTCACCGAGTTCCCCCAGCCCGGCGAGCGTGCCCGGGCCATGGGCTCCTACGTCTTCGTCTCCGTGGCGGGAGGCTCACTCGGCCTCCTCGCCGGCGGAGTCCTGACGCAGGCACTCAGCTGGCACTGGGTCTTCTTCGTCAACCTGCCGATCGGCGTGGCGACGTTCCTGCTCGGCCGGGCGCTGATCAGCGCCGACCGGGGAAGTGGCTTCGAGCACGGCGTGGACTGGCTCGGAGGGCTGCTCGTCACCGCATCGCTCATGAGTGCGATCTACGCGATCGTCCAGGCGACCGACCACGGCTGGGCCTCGCCCTCGGTGCTCGGGTTCGGAGCCCTCGGCGCCGTTTTGATGGGGGCGTTTGTGGCGCTCGAGGCCCGGATCGAGAACCCGATCATGCCGCTGCGCATCCTGCGCCTGCGTGGGCTGATCAGCGCGAATCTCGTGAGAGGCCTGCTCGTCACAGGCATGTACTCGACCTTCTTCCTCGGCACGCTCTATCTCGAGCAGGTCCGTCACTACAGCGCGCTGCAGACCGGCGCTGCGTTCCTGCCCTGGACGCTCACTGTCGCAGCGCTCTCACAGGGCATCACGGCGCGGCTGGTCGAGAGATTCGGGCCGCTCCCCGTCCTCACCATGGGCATGGCGACCGCAGTCGGAGGACTGCTTCTGTTCGCGACCGTCGGGCCCGACACCGCGTTCTTCCCGACGATCTTCCTGGCCTGCTTCGCGATCGGCTTCGGCATCGGCAACGCGTTCATGCCACTGCTGACGCTCGCCATGGCCGACGTCCCCACGGAGGACGCCGGGCTGGGCTCGGGGATCACCAACGTCTCCCAGCAGATCAGCGGCGCGCTCGGACTGGCCGTCCTCAGCACGCTCGCCGACAACCACACCAAGTCACTGCTGTCCGACCACCACGGGCTCACGAGCTCGCTGATCGGCGGCTACCACCTGGCCTTCATCGTGGGAGCGGCAACCATCGCCACCGCGATCGTCCTCGCATTCGCACTGCTGCGGCCGCGTGACGTGCGACCCGCGCTCGCGCTCGCCGAGAGCGGACCCACCTCGGTCCCCAACCTCGAAATGGAGCAACAGGCAGCATGATCCACACCTCCCACACCCGCTCGCACAAAACCGCGCCAACCAGGACTACGCCACGCCGCGTCCTCAACGGCCCGGCGCGCCGTCGCCACGAGCCCGACCTCTCCGACGCCGTCGTCGCCGCCTACATCCACGACATCTCGGCTCGTTCCGAGCCTCCCAGCGCCGTCTCCGCCCGCGCACTCGGCTTGACGCCCTCGCCTCGGCGGTGAAGTATTGACCGACCGGTCTGCGAAGGGAGAGGCGTATGCACGACTACATCATCGTGGGAGCGGGCTCGGCGGGCTGCGTTCTGGCAGCGCGGCTGAGCGAGGACCCGGACGTGAGCGTCCTGCTGCTCGAGGCCGGCCCGGCGGACACGTGCGACAACATCCACATCCCGCTCGGGGTGACCGCGCTCGGCCACAGCGCGATGGACTGGGACTACTCGACCGGATGCGAGCCCCACTGCGACGGCCGGCGGATCCACCTGCCTCGCGGGCGCACCCTGGGAGGCTCCTCGTCCACCAACGCGATGGTGTACATCCGCGGGAACCCCGCGGACTACGACGGGTGGCGTGACGCCGGCTGCGCCGGGTGGGGATTCGACGACCTGCTCCCGTACTTCAAGCGCGCCGAGGACAACCAGCGAGGTGAGTCGGAGCTGCACGGCACCGGCGGGCCGCTCACGGTGTCCGAGGGCCGGTCGCGCAACCCCATGATGGATGCTTTCGTCGAGGCGGGCGAGCAGGCGGGGCTCGCGCGGAATGACGACTTCAACGGCCCTGCCCAGGACGGCGTCGGTCACTATCAGCTGACACAGCGCGAAGGACGGCGCTGCAGCGCCGCGGTCGCCTACCTGCATCCGGCCATGGAGCGGCCGAACCTCACGGTCGAGACTCACCTTCAGGTCGAGCGGGTCGTGTTCGACGGTATGCGCGCCGTGGCCGTCGAAGGCCAGCGTCTCGGCGAGGCGCTGCGCTTCGAGGCCGGGCGCGAGGTGATTCTGTCCGGCGGCACGTACAACTCGCCGCAGCTCCTGATGCAGTCGGGGATCGGGGCCACCGAGCACCTGGAGGCGCGCCTGATCGAGCCGGTCCTCGACCGCCCCATGGTTGGTCGCAACCTCCAGGACCACGTCAACGTCTGGGCGCTGTGGCGGTCTCCCGAGGCGGTGAGCCTCGCGACCGCGATGGCGCCCGACTACATCGACGCGAACGTCGCTTGCTTCGAGGAGCAGGGCACCGGCCCGCTCACCTCGAACGTGGCCGAGGCCGGGGCGTTCGTTCGCACCAGCGCCGATCTCGGAGCGCCCGACCTTCAGCTACACGCGATCCCGGCGATTCTCAGCGAGGACCCGCCCTTCGGCATGGCCGAGCACGGCATTTCGCTCGGGGTCTGCCTGCTCACCCCGAGCAGCGTCGGCGAGCTCTACCTGAGTGGTCCCGAGCCGACCGGTAAGCCGCTTATCTACCACCGCTATCTGGAAACTGAAGACGACATGACGCGCATGGAAGCCGGCCTCGAGCTCCTCATGGAGCTCAGCTGCCAGCCGGCGCTCTCCGGCTACTGCGGTGACGGCGAGCAGCTACCGGCGTCGAGCGACAAGGCGGATCGGCGGGCCTACATCCGCCGCCACGCCCAGACTCTCTACCACCCGGTGGGCACCTGCGCGATGGGGCCCGACGAGGACGCCGTAGTGGACGTCGAGTTGCGCGTGCGCGGCGTGGACGGGTTGCGCGTCGTGGACGCGTCGGTGATGCCGAGCGTTCCGCGCGGGAACACGAATGCGCCCACGATCGCGGTCGCCGAGCGCGCGGCGGACCTGATCCGCGGCGTCGTCCCTCCGCCGGCGGCTCAGGCTCCTCTGAACGCCGCAGTGGAGGCCGGCGCGGCCTAACGGGTCAGCTCGGCCGTGGTGGCAACGCGCCCGAACTCGGGATCGAGGTTCGAGGCGGTGACACGCGCCACCTCGTCGGCGCGCAGGGTCCCTCCGCCGTAGGCAGGAAGATCGAACGTATGGGTGGCGTCGATCGCGAAGGTCATCTCGAAGCCGAGATTGGCGCCCACGCGCGCGGTCGTCTCGCAGCACATCTGCGTCTGGATCCCACAGACCGTGATCGCGTCGGCGCCGTTCGCTCGCAGCCAGGCCTCCAGGTCCGGGCTTCCATGGAACGAGGAGTTCACGTGTTTGGTCACGAGCAGGTCGGGCTCGCCCTCGAGCACCTCCTTGAAGGCGTTCCCGGGATGCTCGCGCCCGAGCGTGTCGTACGGCGACTCCTCCTCGAGGCCGTCGTGACGGACGAAGACGACCGGGAAGCCGCGCTCGCGCCACGTGCCGATCAGCGCGCCGATGTTGCGCTCGCAGTCCGGATTGTTCCGCGCGCCCCAGGCGGGGTCGTCGAAGCCCTTCTGGACATCGACCACGATGAGGGCGGAGCGGCCCATCAGCCGATCCGGATCAGCTTCTTGTTCACGAACTCATCCGCGCCGTAGGTGCCCAGCTCGCGTCCGAAGCCGGACCGCTTCGTCCCGCCGAACGGGAGCTCCGCGCCGTCGGCGCCGACGATGTTCACGTAGACCATCCCGGCGTCGATCTGGTCCGCCACGCGCTCCGCCTGCTGAGCGTCCGTCGTCATGACGTATGAGCCCAGCCCGTACGAGGTGTCGTTGGCCAGCTCCACCGCCTCATCCTCGGACGAGACGCGATACACCTGCGCGACCGGGCCGAAGAATTCCTCACGGTAGGCGTCGTTTTCGGGCTTGATGTCCGTCAGGACGGTCGACTCGAAGAAGTTGCCGTCGCGCTTGCCGCCGGCAACGAGCTTCGCCCCCTGGTCGATCGCCCGGTTGACCTGGTCCTCGAGGCGCTCGGCCGCCGCCTTGGAGGAGAGCGGCCCGATTTCGGTGTCCGACGACGTCGGGTCACCCGGCTTCGTCGAGGTCATCGCGGC
>Ga0070674_100000414_pt1 | contig 21561 bp, 16 predicted proteins | sample KBSM33metaG_FD_65344 | JGI IMG/M metagenome (GOLD analysis project Ga0070674, IMG submission 65344) | Miscanthus rhizosphere microbial communities from Kellogg Biological Station, Michigan, USA - KBS M3-3 metaG | ecosystem: Host-associated > Plants > Roots > Rhizosphere > Soil ... | reverse complement strand
AACGACCGCACGAACGGCCGCGTGCAGGTCTTCGACGAGAACGGCAAGTACCTCGACGAGTGGAATTTTGGTCCGCGCCCGCCGATGGACATTCACAGCTTCATCGTCACGAGCGATCGAAAACTGTGGGCAGCCGATCAGGGCACGCACAAGATCCTCGGCTACGACCTCAACGGAAACTTCCTGTACTCGTGGGGCAGTTGGGGTGAGTATCCCGGCGGCATGTGGGGCGTGCACGGGATGTCGACGGACCAGGAGGGCAACTTCTACGTCGCCGAGGTCAACAACGGCCGCATCCAGAAGTACCGGCCACGGCCGGGTGCCAACCCGGCGTTCCTGGTCGGCAAGCCGTGGAAAGGCGTGTGGTAGGGCGCGCCCTACGCGTGTCGCTATCGCCAGGCACGCGACCGCATCCACACCGAAACGGCGTTCGCTGGTCAGCGTAGCTTTCCCGTCACAACCGAAATCGTCTTCGTGAGATCGCACGCGCAGCTCCTGAAATGGGCCTGTGCGGCTGGCACCGCCTATGCCTTGTGTCTCGCACGCGGGCGCCACCACCGGCTAACCCGAACCAGTGCGGGAGTCCTGCATGAATCGCAAGTTGCTCGAATATCGTCCCGACATCGAGGCACTCACCGGCCCGGCGATGTCACTCGGTCGGGCCATGTCATCGGCAGCAGACGAGAGGCGTCATGCAGCGGAACTGCTCGAACGTATCGACGACGGCGAGTTGGAAGCCTATCTCGTCGAGCTCATCGATCGCGCGGGCGCGCCGCCGGATCGGAGTGTGAGGAGAGCGCTCGCATCAACTCTCGGGCACGCGGCGCGGCGCGTGTTTCGATACGGCAGCACGACACCGGCCGCAGTCGCGAGCCGCATCTTCGGTCTCGAGCTCGAAGGCCTGAGCCAGGAAGACCAGACCTTTGAGATCGCCCGTCACTTCGTCCGTTTCGCATCGGATGCTGCGCATCGTGCGGGTCGAATCGAGCGCACTGGCTCGCCTGTGCCCGATGCCCGCCGTGCGCTGACGTCGGCCGCACGCGTACTCGCACCAGGTCTCCTGCCAGCGTCGGCAGGCAAGGACAGATCCACGGGCGTCTGGTTTCGTCGCGCCAACGAATTGGTTGTCGTCAATCCCTAGCCACACATCACGCGCGGCACGGGGCCGCTTTCGCTCACGGAAGGAGCCTGCAATGCATGACATCGATCGCACACAGACGGAATACGGCTCGGAGCTCTCGGGCTTCGAAACCGGAGAGTTCGGATTCGAAGGTGAAGGTGAGGGTGAAGGCGAATGGGCGACGGAAGGCTCCGTGCTCAGTGAAGCCGACGAGTACGAACTGGCTATGGAACTTGTCGGAGTCGCGAGCGAAGAAGAGCTCGACCAGTTTCTTGGCAGCCTGATCAAGAAAGTGGCGAAGGGCGCTGGCAAGGTGCTGCGCTCGCCGATCGGACAGGCGATCGGTGGCGTCCTGAAAGGCGTGGCCAAGAAAGCGTTGCCGCTCGCGGGCGGCGCACTCGGCGGCATGGTCGGCGGGCCGCTCGGCGCGAAGATCGGCAGCGGCCTGGCGTCCGCAGCGGGCAGTGCGATCGGCCTTGAAGGCGAGCTTGCACAGGAAGACGAGCAGTTCGAGGGCGCCAAACAGTTCGTCCGCCTGGCCGCCGACACGGTGAACAAAGCGGCCAAAGCACCGGCATCGGCCGACCCCCGTACCGTCGCACAGTCGGCTGCTGTCAGCGCGGCGCGACAACTGGCCCCGGGTCTGCTGTCGCAACCCACGGGTATGAGCACCGGCGCCGGTAGAGGCCGCGGGCAGAGCGGTCGCTGGATCCGACGCGGCAACAAGATCGTGCTCTACGGCGCGTGAGCCGGGCATGCTCCCATGACACCGTTTGCTGCCTGGATGTTGGAGCAGGAGGCGAAGGCCTTGCTGACCCGGCTCGAGCGCGTGAAGCCCTTCGCTCTGCTCGAGCCCATGGTGCCGGCCGCCACCCTGTTGCCGCGCGCGCAGATCGCGATCGAGCGCTATCTCGCGGTGGGACGCCGCGATCTAGAGCAGGCGGTTCATGGCTTCATCGTGTGGCTGCAGCGCGAGGCGCGAGTGGCCAGCGCGGAGCGCGCGCAGCGCCGCTTCACTTTCCTACGACTGCGGTTCAACGCAGCACTGACTCAGTTCGACCTGTTCAGCGACGTGATCACGCAGCGAAGCGAACACGAGTCAGGTGTCTGGCTCTCGGGGCTCGATGTCGTCGCCGCCGATGCGTTGACGCTGCCGGGCGATTACTACGACGTACCTCCGATCGTCTGCTACCTCGATCGCGGAGCCGGTGCCGCGATTCGCCGCGCCCGTACTCGGTTGCCAGGCGGCGGCGACAACCCGGTGGCGGTCATTCGCGTGCCGCGCGAACGCATGATCGGGAGCGGCATCGCCTCGTCGCTCGTGCACGAGGTCGGTCACCAGGCGGCAGCGCTGCTCGACCTCGTCACGTCGATGCGCCCGATGCTCCGCGGCCTGCAATCAACCGACGGTCCCGACCGCAGCGCCTGGCAGCTCTGGGAACGTTGGATTTCGGAGATCGTCGCCGACTTCTGGGCGGTAGCGAGAGTCGGCATTGCGTCGACGCTGGGCCTGATCGCCGTCGTCAGTCTTCCGCGCGCATTCGTGTTCCGGCTCGATCTCGACGACCCGCACCCGGCTCCGTGGATCCGCGTGATTCTGAGCTGCGCTATCGGCGAAGCCATCTACCCGCACCCGCAGTGGGCGCGCCTCGCTGCGCTATGGGCCTCGTTTTATCCAGTCGAGGGGATCGCCGCCGATCGGGCGTTGCTCTTCAATCGGTTGCGCGCCACGATTCCGGCCTTCGTCGCATTGCTAATCGGACACCAGCCACGTTCCTTGCGCGGGCGCACGCTCAGCGAGGTGGTCGCCACAAACGATCGCCAGCCGAAACGACTCGAGCAGTTGTATCGCCAGTGGTCGGCCGCGCCACAAGCGATGTATCGCGCTCCGCCGTCGCTGGTGTTCGCGGTCATCGGGCAGGCTCGCTCAGACGGCCGCGCCACGCCCGAGGACGAGAGCCGCTTACTGGCAAAGCTGCTGACGCACTGGGCGCTCGCCAGCACCTTGCAAGAGGCCTCGCTCTGTGCGCGGCTGGCCGGACAACGCGCCAGGTACATCGACTGACGGTCCATCAAGGAGATTGAGATGCCTAGTAAGAATCCTGTTCCGACGAACACGCGCCCCGGATCGATCACCGTATCGGTGGCCGACATCGGCGGCGAGGGTGGTGTGTTGAGCGGCGCGTTCGTGAGCGTGTACAGCGCCCCGCCTGGCACCAACTGCAGCAAATTCGACGCCGCGGCCTGGGAGTCGCTTGGCGACAAGATACCGCTTCAGATCGGCCGCACCGATCTCGACGGCAACGTCACCTTCCCACTCGACGCGGGTCTCTACGTCGTGAAATACGAGCACTTCCCCGAGACTCCCGCCAAGTGCGTGGAGGTCGAGCCGGGCTGCGCCGAGACGGTCTGTTTCCACGTGCGGCTGAACGTCCAGGTCACGACCACATTCAAAACCGCCAACTGTCAGGACATTCCCTGCCCGCAACCGAGGGTCGGTGATCGCGTGTACACCACCGTCGCGTTCGATCACTCCGACACGCTGACATCGCACGTGAACCTGGTGTTGCCGCCGGGGGCGAAACGCGTTCCGGGCTCCAAGTACAGCTTCACGAAGGTCATCCACAACGCCGGCCCACAGGAGATGAACCTGGGGCTGCAGTTCGCACCGCTCCGGGCGATGCCTGTCAGTGCGGCGGGCGCGTCAGGCAGTGCGCCCGCAGGTGCGCAGGCCGCGAACTATGTGCTCGAACAGAACATCGATGCCGATGACCGCGACTCGACGCCAATTTCCGGGAACGTCAACGTCTCGATGACGCGTACGGAAACCGAGCCGACGTCGGACCTGAAGCTATGGGCCGCGATCCGCACCAGCACCGAGGCGTTGTCGTTCGACCGGTATCTCAGCTTCATGAACCTGCTGTTCTGCGGCGACCGCAACACCAACTCGCTGTCGGCGGAGACGACGGTCCTCAATCGTCTACTGCAGCGGCGCTTCCTGCCGTTCACGGACACCGACGCCTACCGCTTGCTGAAGGCAGCGACCGAAGCCTTCGTGATCGTGAACTGCGGTGTCTTCACCGGCGACCCAGGCGGAATCGATAGCGACGGCGGTGTGCTCGCCGACGTGCTCGGGTACATGGACCGGCGCGATCTGCCGAGGCCGGGGAGCGAACGGTACCTCGAACAAATCGAAGACCTGCGCATTCTGCCCTACCTCGCCATCATCCGGCGCAAGCTGCCGGACGTGCCGATCAACGACCCGATTCGCGCCGACGGTTCCCTCAACAACGACCTGTGTGATGGGTTCGTGCGGGAGAAGCTGCAGAACCCCTGCCTCCTCGAGCTGATCTGGTCGTACTGGCACGAGGAGGCGATGCAAGTCCAGACGATGAACGCGATCACGCGGCGCTTTCAGAACGTGCGGGGCGCCGGGCGGCCGGACCCGCTGGCGAACGTCGAGGTCAATCCGCTGCGTCCGCTCAACAACCTGCTCTGGGGCTACATCCAGGACGAGCAGCACCGCCTCACCGTGGCACGGCGCAACGGCGAGTACGACCATCAGTACGGGCTGCGTCTCGAGGGCCGTGCGGTGCGGCACTTCCAGCCGGCGGATTCGCGCTCGAAGTTCATCGAGGCCTTCCATCATCTGCTGCGGTTGTGCACGGTGTTCTACAAGCAGGACGACGACACGACGGTCAAGGCCGACGCGTTCGGTGTGCTCAACGCGCTCAAGGAAGTGCACTTGATCCTGTCGCAGGGGGCGCACAGCCAATTCGGTGACCTGCCGCCGACGGCGCGGATCGAGATGCTCATGCAGCAGTGGCTGTTGGCGCGGCCGGAGTTCCGCGAGTTCCTGCCTACGCGGGTGATGGTGGCGTACCCCGAGCCGTGGATGGATCGCGTCGATGCGATGAAGACGGTGCAGGGCTGGACCGACACCAGCGTGATCCACTTCCACAACCTGGCGGTGTTCGGTGAGCAGATCCTGCTGGCGATCCGCTACGGCGCCTGGAGCGTCGTATTCGAACCGACGCAGGCGTTCAACTTCGCTCGCTTCTTCCGGCCGCAGGTGCAGGGATACATCCACGCCTACCGTGCGGCGACCGGCGTCGAGCTGGGTGCCGAGCTCGTGGACTCGCGCGTCGATGCCACGCTGCCCTCGGTGCTGCTGCAGAAACGCCTGGCCTCACAGCAACGGAGTTTGTGAAGTGTTCCCGGCATGCTCGACTTCACATCGTCGTTGTATCTCGGTCTCAGGCACGAGAGCGACTCGCTCGAACCCTGGGACCAGCTCACACTCGGCCGCCCGGCCGCCTTGCAAGAGGATTGCGAGGCTGTCGCGGCGGCAGAGGAACTGGCGGCGCTGGTCGGTTGCGCAGCGGGCACGTTGCTGCCATCGACGTTTCATCTCTTCTGGGACCTGTTCGGAGTCTTGAGGCGCGATCCGATCGCAATCTACATGGACACCGCAACCTATCCTATCGCCCGCTGGGGCGCCCAACACTGGGCGGGGCGGGGCGTGCCCGTACAGTCGTTCACACGCCACGATGCCGGCCGTTTGGCGCGGCTGCTCGGACAACGCGGCAATGTGCGGCCCGTCGTGCTGTGTGACGGCTTCTGCCCCGGTAGCCGCAGCCAGCCGCCGCTGTCGGATTACGCCGCGCTGGCACTGCAACACGGTGGCTGGTTGGTGATCGATGACACGCAGAGCCTTGGGGTGTACGGCCACGGCCCATCGCCGTCGGCGCCGTACGGGATCGGTGGCGGAGGTTCGCTGCGGCGACACGGCCTCACGGGCGCACACATCATCGTCGGCGCCTCGCTCGCCAAGGGCTTCGGTGTGCCCGTGGCGTTACTTGCTGGAAGCGCAGCACTGCTCCGCCGCTTCCGACGCGAGAGCGCGAGCCGCGAGCACATGAGTCCGCCATCACAGGCCGCGATCAAGGCGACGCGGCACGCATTGGCGGTCAACCGGATGAAAGGGGAAGGCCTGCGGATGCAGCTGTGGCGAGCAGTGCATCGCTTGCGCGCGGGTCTGAGCGCACTTCATCTCGTGACGCAGGGCGGCGTCTTCCCTGTGCAGACGCTGACCTCGCCGGCGAGCGTGGATCTCGTGCGATTGCACCACCAGCTGTTGCGCAGAGGCGTGCGAACCGTGCTGCATCGCGACCGCGGCAACGGCGCGAGTCTGAGTTTCGTTGTCACCGCTGTTCACACCGCGATGCACATCGACCGCGCGCTCGCGCAGGTCGCGCACGCCATGCGCGCCCCGGTGGAGCCGGCGATCAGCTCATATGCAAGGAGATCGTGATGTGTACCTGCCAATGTGCGAAGTGCCACTCCACCGGCGGCGGTCAGTTCGAGACGCTTCAGTTCGAGATGCCTTCGCTCAGGGACGAGACAGGGCTGTCGCCATTCCAGGGCGAGTTCGACGAGTGGCTCGAGACTGATGCACCGAACGAAGCAGCGTTTGAATCCGGGAGCAAGCGGCCCGTCGTGCTGCCGACGCTGACGATCCGCGATCGGCCCTTCGTCGTGCTCGATCGCTTCGCGTTCGATTCTGCGGATGTGCCGCCGCTACACGACGGAGTCATCGAACGCATCGCCCGGTTGATCGTCGCAAGCCGGGTATCCAGCGATCCGATCGACACCGTTCGCCTCGTGGGCCATGCCGACTCTGTCGGGCCCGCCGCCTACAACCTCGACCTCGCGAAGCGGCGAGCGCAGAGCGTCGAGGCCCGCCTGCGCGCGGCTATCGCCGCGCTCGGGCCCGTACCTGCCGGCGCGCTGAACATCGTGGTGCAGACACTGGGTGAAACGCGTGCCGTGAAGTCGAACGCCACCGCCGCTGATCGCGAATTGAACCGGCGCGTTGCAGTGTTCCTGCCGACAACGTGCAACAGCTTCTTCGCGCAGTACGATCTGCGATTCCTGCCTGGCAATCGTGTCTTTGGTATTCCAGCCCACCCGAACGTGGTGGACAAGACGCAGCGCACGGGCGACGTCGGGGCGATCGCCGCTGAGTTGGTCACGCGCCGCGACCGGCGCGCCGCCGCCGCCCTGACGGGCACCGTACCGCCTTCCCGCTCGCTGCCGATCGGTACGTTACGCAATCGCGCGATACGGCTGTCCACCGCGCAGCTCTCACTTTACCGCGAGTACTTTCCAGATGGCCGCGGCGGCATCGAGTTCGGCGGGTTCCAGACGTGCTTCGAGCGCTTTGCCAACGGGCAACTCCGCAGCCCGCTCGCCGCCGAGCAGGCGATTGGTATCGGCGAGCCGAACAGCGATTTCTTCTTCCTCTTCGCCGAGTTCGCGTTCCTCTGCATCGCCTCCGGCATCCAGCCGGTGCTCTGGACGAAGGCACTCCGTACCTTTGTCAAAGCACAAGAGATCTTCATGCACGTGTACCGGCCCTCGCCGGTCTCGCCTCCACCCGCTGTCGGGGCTGCGTTGCCCGCGTGCCCGACTGACCCGCAAGGTCGCGCGCGCGCTCGTCGCGGCCTCGACACCTACGCCAATGCCAACTTCAGCCCCACCGGTGCGTCTCCGATCGTGGGTGCTGGACAATCGGATCCGGCGCGCATCCGCGCGCTCGCCACCAAGTACGCGTCCCTATCCGTTGCCAGGCTCGCACAAGAAGCGCAGGCCAACATGCGCCGCGCGCAGTGCATGCCCTGAGCCGCAGTGAGCGTGAACATCATGACCAAACCTTACTTCGACATCGCGCCGTTCATCGTTCGCGAAGACGGCGAGCAGGCATGGGAAGGCGAGCGCGGGCGAGGCGCCGCGAGGCCGAGTGGCTTTCGAGCTCCACGCGCACCAGTGCGACAACGCCCAAGACGACGGCCGCCGCTTCGCCGGCCTTGGCCCATACCGACGTATTTCAGCGCATTGACCGCGCCGTGCGTGTGCCCGCCGCCAAGCCCCGGGCCGGTCGCGGGAGAGCCACTTCCCCCGGACCAGGTTGACGCCGCCGCGCCGGAACCAGCTCCACCTGACGGCGATGGCGAAATGTTCTTCGAGATCGCAAAGTTCCCGCCCGCGAAACCGTCCTTCCGCTACGTGAAGGACTTATCTGGTACTGCGGCGGAATGCACCGCGGCCTTGACGAGAGCCGGGAAAACGCGGGCCGAGGCACTGACCATCATCAATACCCAGATCGGGGTCGCAATCCGCCTGCTTCGTAAAGCGGCAACCGATCTGAAGCGCGGCAGCCGCTCGTCCAAGACCAGAGCGATCTTCCTGAAGATATTCCGGGTCAATCCGGAATTCGTGCCCACGTGGTTCAAACCAACCAGCACGATCAAAGACAGAGGCGATGTCGTCGCGACTCGTTGCAGCCGGGTGGCGGACATGCTCGCGGGCGGCTCGCTCAAGTTCTTTTGCGCGATCAACTCGACCAACTGTCCGGACTGCTCGAACGACCAGAACAAGTTCGCCTGTTCGAGCTGGGGAGACGAAAGCAAGGTGCCGGCACGCAGCAGGGTCGTCTGTCTGGGACATCGCTTCTGGGACGACATGAAAGCAAACCGGACTGACTCCCTGCTCTCCACGCTCATGCATGAGCCTTTTCATATCTACTTCGGGAAGTACGTCACCGCTCATCGAGCGGACGCCGGAAAATTTGGCGGGGTCAACTGCATCCTGCAGTTCGTGTTCGAAACGAACGGTCGTGTAGCCCCCGATCGCGTGCGCACACGCTGCACCAACATGGCAGTGAGAAGCGAGATCACCGAGTTCTCGTCATGAGACTGGAGTCCTCGTTCACGCCGGAGCCGTTTGCGTGGCCGAGTGAACAGGAATGGGAGGGCGAGGTCACCCGCAGCAGCCCTGAGTACGGGCGGTGGGTGCAGTCGTCCCTGAAACAGTTGCTCGGGCTCCGCCTGGCGGTGGACGGCATCATCGGCCCCGCGACGCGCAGCGCGGTTCGGACATTCCAGCAACAGAAGAGACTCACCGTCGATGGAATCGTGGGGCCGATAACCGAGGCCGCGCTCCTCGCCGCCGGTGCCTCCCCGCCGCCAGTCTCGGTATCTGCCACCGCCACCGGCGGCGGTGCACCGGTCGTTCCTCCGGAATGTGCGAGTCCCGGTGGCGAAACCTGCATCGTGCTCGAAGAGTTCGACCAGGGCGACGACACGCTGACACAGCCACACGAGGAGCTGGTGAAATCACTCGCCGAGCGAGTCGTCACGCGATGGGAATCGCACTCGTTGCTGTTGCTGGGCCGCGCGTCCGTCGAGGGATCGGAAGCCCTCAACTACGACCTGGCCATGCGGCGGGCCGAGGAGGTCGAATTCGCACTGGCCGGCGCGATGGAGGACATCCAGCGCGGCAGCAGCCGCTGGATCGAAATGGTTTCGAAGTCGTGCGGCGAAACGCCGATCAAGGGAATCAGCACCCTCGAGAGGCAGCGCCGCGTCGATGTCTGTTTTGCGCCGGTGCCGAAGTGGTTCGACACGGATCGAGCGGCGCGGATGCAGCCCGTGCGCGCCGGCAACGACGTGCGGTACTTCGTCGGTCCCGTCGCCAACGGTCGCGAAACGTTCAAGGAGATGGTCGCCGCGATGCGGACCGCCAGAACCAACGGCCACTACATCTACTTATTGGGGTGGTGGCTGAGCACGGACTTCGAGTTGATTGAGCGGAACGTCATGACGACCGTTCATGCGCTGTTTCGCGACGCCAATGCGAGCGGCGTTCAGATCCGCGTCATGCTCTGGGACCAGTGGGGCGATCAGAACCGGAAAGAGTGGCAGGAGATCAACGCGCTGTCGCGAGGGGCGGCGATCCACGACAACCGCGTCCTGACCAGTGACGTGACCGGCGCCAACATTGGTTCACATCATCAGAAGGTGCTGATCGTGAAGGGCGAGGAAGGCCTGATCGGGTTCTGTGGTGGCGTCGACATCAACCCGGATCGGATTAGAGAGACAGGCGATACTCCGGGCGCCCCGTTTCACGACGTGCATGTCCGCGTCCAAGGACCCGCTGCACACGATCTCCTCAAGATATTCGTCGAGCGCTGGCAGGATCATCCTGACAGCGCCGCGTACGACGCCGCCAAAGGCTCACTGCTCGGTGTGCCCGACGATCCAAGCCGGCAGACCATTCCCCTTAAACCGGCAGGCAATGTCTACGTGCAGGTCGGACGGACCTACGGCAACGGGTCGCGTCATGGCGGCGTCGCCGGAGGCTATCGGTTTGCTCCCGCTGGTGAACAGACGGCGCGCCGAATGATCCTGAAGGCCATCCGCATGGCGGAGCGGTTCATCTACATCGAGGACCAGTACCTGGTCAGCGAGGAGATCAGCCGGGCGCTCGTGCAGGCGCTCCGCAAGATTCAGCGTCTCATCATCCTGATTCCCCATGGCAATATCACGAACATGCAGAATCCCGTACGCGGTGAATACGGCGAGCAGGTGAACTTCCGCCGCCAGCGATTTATCGCTCCGTTGAGGACACCGCCCCTCGGAAGCAAGGTCGGAGTGTTCTTCCTGAGCCCGGAGGGTAATCCGGGGACTTACGTGCACTCGAAGATGATGGTGGTCGACGACGCGTACGCCATCGTCGGATCGGCGAATCTCAACCGCCGGAGCCTGACGCATGACAGCGAGGCCGTCGTCGGAATCTTCGATCCCTCCGCAAACTCGCTGGCGAGACGGCTGCGCATCGATCTCTGGGCGAAGCATCTCAACATGAACACCACCGCTGGCCGCACGAGCCTGGCTGACGGTGTCGCGAGCGCCAAGTACTGGTTCGCGCCGCCAGTGGGTGCGCGGCCGGCCGGCGCCCACCTCGGGGACTACAACGAGAATCTCAACGTCGAATGGGATCATCCTCTGTTCGAATGGAATGAGATCGATCCCGATGGCTCGTAGCATGATCATCGACTGCCATTGCCACGCCGGTCTCGGCGATGGACTCACCGGACCCTGGGACACGGCAGCGCCGCTCGATCATTACCTGCGGCGATGTGCGCGCGCCGGTATTCAGCGCAGCGTGATCTTCGCTGCATTCCATTCGGACTACGCCCGTGCGAACCGAGACGTCGCACGCCTGGTCGCGGCGCGCCCCGATCGTCTCTACGGCTTTGCGTTCGTGCACCCCGCTCGCGACAGTGGCCGGGTGCGCGCGATGGTGCGTACCGCAGTGCACGAGCATGGCTTCGTTGGCATCAAGGTGCACCGCCATGACTCGCGCATCACTCGCGAGGTCTGTGACACGGCACGGGAGCTCGGACTGCCGGTGCTCTACGACATCGCGGGTGAAGCGCCGGTGCTGGAGTTGCTCGCCGGGCAGTATCCTGACATCGACTTCATCATTCCGCACCTGGGAAGTTTCGCCGACGATTGGGGCGCACAGCTGGCCGTCATCGACCATCTCGCGCGTCATCCGAACATCTATGCCGACACGTCCGGCGTGCGCCGCTTCGATCTCCTCGAGCAGGCGGTCGCGCGAGCCGGCGCCCGCAAGGTGTTGTTCGGCTCGGACGGCCCATGGCTGCATCCGGCGTTGGAACTGGAGAAGGTGCGCCTGCTCGGCCTCCCTCGACACGAGGAAGCGCTGATCCTCGGAGAGAACTTCCTGTCGCTGATCAGGAGAGTGAATGCCCGTGGCGCTGATTGGCGCGCCGGATCTGCAGCGCGCGGTCGGTGACGCCGAGCCGCTTCGCGGCGCGCTGCAGGTTGCCACCTTCCTGCTCCAGCGCAACGCGCGTCGCGACATCAGCGGCGCTCTGACCGATCTCTTTCAAGCCGATTCCCATTTCAACCGCGCCGCGGATTGCGCTTTCAAAACCGAGGTCGGGCCAGCCGCGCCGCTGGTCCAGACACGAGGGGCGCTCTGCCTCCGGGACATCGCCCACCGTGATCGGGCCGCCCCCGCTGTGACGCTGCCATACCCGTGTCACCACCTGCCGCAGATCGCGCGCGTTGCCCGGGTAGTCCCGCGTCAGTAGATAGTCCCTCACGGCCTCGTCCATCTCGAGATCGCCCGCGCACGGATCCAGTTGGGCCAGGAAGAACCGCGCCAGCGGCAGGATGTCTTCCTTGCGTTCGCGAAGCGGTGGGACCGTGCATCGCCAACCGGCAATCCGGTAGTACAGGTCGGCTCGAAAGCTTCCGTCGCCCATGGCGGCCTCGAGATCGCGATGAGTGGCACAGACCAGGCGGAACTCGCTGCGCTGCCAGCTGTTGCTGCCGAGGCGCTTGTACTGACGCTCCTGCACCACGCGCAGCAATTGCGCCTGCAGCGTCAGGCTCAATTCGCCCACTTCGTCGAGGAACAGCGTGCCCTTGTGTGCCAGCGCGAACGCGCCATCGCGCGGGTTGGTCGCGCCCGTGAAGGCACCTCGCTCGTGTCCGAAGAACTCACTGCCCGACAGCTCCGACGAGACCGTTGTGCAGTCGAGAACGACGAACTCGCCCCGATCCTTTCGGTCGTCCAATTCATGGATCAGGTGGGCGATCTGCTCCTTGCCGGTGCCGGTCTCACCTGTGATCAGCACGGACGCCTGCGTGAAGCGTGCTGCTTCGACCACGCCGCGCAGCATGCCGCGCCACGGCGGGCTCTGACCCGCAACGAGAGCGCGCACGGACTGTGAATCGATCAACTCCTGCACCATCTGCCAGCGTTGCAGTCGGGACACGGCGTCGGCAGCCTCGACAGGGGACGTTCGCCATATCAAGAGGTCGGCAGCGCCTGCGCCAAGCACCCGCCACATTGCCGCCGGGTCAAGTGCCTCGCGACTAACAGAAACAGCGAGTGTCATCGAGGCTCGTGTCAGCTCGCGCAACTCGTCCAGCACAGCATCGTCCGGCCGCTCGAAGATGGCGATTCCCAGGGAGTGGACCTGGTGCGTGACCGGACAGATCGTGATCCCAGTCCGTTCGAGGAGAGCGGTCAACTGCGCACGGAGGTTGAGGGGAATCGGACCCAGAAAGCGGAGCCACGCCGAGATTGCCATCGCTCTTACTTCTTGCACTTGAACGTCGGTGGTCAGGTTCTCGAACAACGAAACTCAACGGTGGCCGTTGTTCACACCGCGGCGATACACCTGCGCAGGGTCACAATGCAGACGACTTCTTCGCAACGGATAACACTCTGACGATGTCTTGGAATCGATGGCCGGTTTCCGTGCACCGATTCGTAACCCGCGACACTGCGTCCGCCCCACTGGGCAGGCAGTAGTGTCGCCAGTCGCAAGTCCGTTACAGATTGCAGACAACTCTCGGATCACGCAGTCGGCGATGATGTTGTCCTGCCACGCGAAAACCGTTTCGCCTCAGCGCATTTTCTCCTGCCGCGGGCGCGAACCGGCGTTCGCGTACGCGAGGACGCGCCACGTACGATTCGGGGCGGACGTGGAGCTTGTGCGCCGAGCGTATCTGGCATGGCCCTTGTAGTTTGCCCAGTGTCGCGCTGATACGCGGACGCAAAGAGCGTGTCTCGTACGCACTCGTTTGTCCGCTGCCGTCTGCGCGCGGAGGTTCGGCTATGAAACGAACCGGCTACTGGATACGAGCGGGCGACGAAATCGTGCTGGACATGTTCTCCGAGCACGGAGAGATAGAACACGAGGCCTCTCCGCGTGGCAACCGAAGTTCGTCGTCGAGATCCGTCGGCTTTCAGGCGATGAGGGTAGGGTCGCGTGGGTTTGCCGTGACGAAGGCCCAGCATTTGCTCAATGCGGCGGGGGCGTTGCCCGCACTCGTCGCCGACGGAGTGTTCGGGCCGGCAACGCGGGCGGCGGTGGTCGCGTTTCAGGCCAGAAGCGGCGTGACGCAAGACGGAATCCTGGGCCCGATTACGGGACAGCGTCTGGTCGAATCGATCGGGCTTCGAACGCCCGCAACGTCTGCCTCGAGCCTTAGGGCAAAGCCTGGGCAGCCTCAGGCCCCCGGCGCCGAGAAGCCAACTGTAGCGCTGCTTGACGAGCCCGTGGTCGACTGCGTGTACGAAGCCGGCGAGCGTGAAGAGTCTCGCCTCAGCATGGGCCCGGTCGAGCCTTCGATTGTCTTCGGCCGGTCGATCGACAACGGACACATCGTGCAGGTGATCACCTTTTCCAACTTCGAGTCCGCACGTTCCGATCTGAAGGGAGCCGAACATCTCGGCAGCCTTCGCCCGATCATCCAGGCCTTCAAGCTCGACTCCTTACAGCCTTCACACCGCGTTCGGCTGTTCGCCGGCTACACCGACTGCGTCGACAACTTCGGGCGCAACGTCAGCATTCGTCGTTCTCGAGCACTCAACACTAAGCTCATGTTTCTCGACAACGGCGCCCGTTCGCAGAATCTTGGCGATGCCGTCGCGGCACCGTTCGGTACCGAGCCGAGCACCAATTCCACGCGCGCCGGGCGAGCCCGAAACCGATCGGTGCGCGTGATCATCGAACGCGTTGGCACGCGTCGCGAGGAGGATACCCCGGCTCCGTCGGGGTGTCCCCACAACGACGTGTGCGACTGTCCTTCAGACCTCTGGGAGCTGACCGGGATCGCGGGCGGAGCCTTCGTCATCGGCGTGGGCGTGGTGGTCCAGCACTTCGTGCTCTTCAATGTTCAGCAGAAGCGGTGCTACAGCTTCAATTTCCAGGGCATCGGCGGCGGATTCGGTACCGGCGTCAGCGTGAGCGACTTCATCTTCTCGAAGCCGACTCGATTCCGTACCGCGCCGAGCGTCTCCATCGCGAACTTCCGCAACGCCGCGGCAACAATCGTCAACGGGGGCGTGTCGTTCGGGGTGGCTGTCGATATCGCCAAGCTGACGTTCAAGAACATCAGGACCGATCCGAGACAAATCGATATCGGCGGCGCTTCGGTCGCGGGGGTCGAACCCAAGATCGGAGGAGGGGCCTATCGAGCCGACGGCGCCTTCTCGGTTCTTGATTGCAGGCGCTGTTCGTGATCGATGTACGCGAACGTCCCCAGTCCTCAAGACATCTCACGCATACGGCGAGGACTGACACGCGGGTTGCGGAGTTCGAATGGAATACGTTGCCCTCAGACCGACTTTTCGATAGGCACAGCCAATCGAACCTACGGAGACGAGTGCGGGAGCTGCGCCGCGATCCACGCGTCGACTCGTCGTTTGAGAATCGACAGCGGCAGCGACCCGCCTCCGAGCACAGTGTCGTGGAAGGCACGGATGTCAAAGCGGTCGCCGAGCTTGGTTCGCGCGCGTTGGCGTAACTCGAGGATTTTCAGCATGCCGACTTTGTACGCGGTGGCCTGGCCAGGTCTTACGATGTAACGGCGAATCTCGGCACGCACCTGGCCTTCGGATGTCGGGCTGTTCTCGAGGAAATAATCAACGGCCTGCTGCTCGGTCCAGCCCTTCGAATGCAGGCCCGTATCGACCACTAGTCGGATCGCTCGCCAGATCTCCGCCCCGAGGCGACCAAAGTCGGAGTAGGGATCCTTGTAGGCACCCATCTCTTTCGCGAGCAGCTCGGCGTAGAGTCCCCAACCCTCGACGTACGCTGTATGGATTTCCTGTGTCCGGAACTTCGGCAATCCCATGAGCTCCTGCGCCAATGCGATTTGCATGTGGTGCCCAGGAATGCCCTCGTGATAGGCCACGCTCTCCATGTCAAATTTCGGCATCGAGTTCATGTCGATCAGGTGCACGTAGTAGGTGCCCGGACGCGACCCGTCAGGCGTGCCTTGGACGTAGTGCTGCGCGGCACCCGGTTGCTCACGGAACGCTTCGACGCGTTTGACCACAAGGCCTGCTTTCGGGCGCAACCCGAAATAGTCCGGTAGCTTTGCTTCGATGGCACCGTAGTAGACGCGCGACGCCTGCAGATAGGCTTCGCGGCCTTCGTCCGTGTTCGGGAACAAAAACGTTCTATCACTGCGCACCGAGGCGAAGAACTGTTGCAGCGTGCCGTCGAAGCTCACCTGGCGCTTCAGCGCTTCCATCTCCGTCTGGATGCGCTTGACCTCGGCAAGACCAAGCGCATGGATCTCGTCGGCCGTCATGGCGGTCGTCGTGCTGGCCGCGAGTCGCTCCGTGTAGAACGCGAGCCCGTCCGGAAGCTTCCCGACGCCCGTCGCAATCGCATCGCTGTGCGCGATGTCCTTCCGCACCCACGCGATCAGTGCCTCGTACGCAGGACCGAAGCGCTGCACCAGCGCCTTCGCTACTGCCGCACGAAGCTCCTCCGCGCGCGTCCGGTCGATCTTGCCGCTCGTGGCAAGTGCCGCGATCTTCGCGTTCGCGTCCGCATAAATGGGCGATTGGCCGTTGCCGTCGAACGGCGCGCCAGTGATCAGCGCGCGCGATTGCTGGATTACTGCGTCGTACGCGAAACGCGGCGCATGCACGCCTTCACTGGCCGCGACCTGCGCGCGCTCGAGGGCCTGACCGATGGCTCGTCCGACTGCGCCGACGCGCGTGATGTACGCGACCATATCGGTTTCCTCGTCGACGCGGTGGAAATTGATCAGCGCTTGCGGCAGCCTGGTATGCGGCCCCTGCATCTGATTGAAGATGTAGAAGCGGCGACGAAACGGCCACGCCGCCTCGACGCGCTCGAGGCTGTAACGCCAGAGGTCGTAGGAGGTCTGCCCTTCCGGCGTCAATCGCGTGCGATCGAAGTCGCGCTCGAGATCGCGAACCGTGCCGCGCCGCCATTCGAGCTCCGCCTGGCTACCGCTCTCGGACAAATCGTCGATCTTGTCGGAGTCGTCATTGCGACCGAGCCGTGTTTTCTCCAACGGGCTGAACGCGAGCTCTTCTTCGTAACGCGCGTCCAGCCAGTCGTTCAGGCGTGCGGTCTCCCGCTCGGCCGAATCAGCCCCCGCAACACTCGGTGCTCCAGCCTCGGGTTGCGCAGCACGATTGCAGCCGGTGGTGACGGCCAAGGCCAAAAGGAGGAGGGCGTGTGAGGGGCGCATGCGGATGCCTGTCTGCATGGCCGTAATTCAGTCTCGTTCACGTCGTGATGTCAACCGTCGAGGACATCCCGTTTCAGGTCTGCGAGTAGAATTTTGGTCCGCCCGTCGATGGACATCCACAGCACGCACAAGATCCTCGGCTACGACCTGAACGGACACTTCCCGTACTCGGCGTTCCTGGTTGGAAAGCCGTGGAAAGGTGTGGTAGTTGCCGAATCGTTTCGCCGACGCGTTGCCTGGCGGCCAGCGCCCGCCGTCCGGTGCTGATGCTTGCATTAGGCGCGTTTGCACTGGGCACCGATGCCTTCGTCATCAGCGGCGTTCTTCCCAGAATCGCCAACGATCTCGGTGTGACCCTGCCGCAGGCGGGTCTCCTTATCACGGTTTTCTCTGGTGTCGACGCCTTCGCCGCGCCAGTCATGGCGGTCGGCACCGGCACGGCCTCGAGGCGCCGGCTTCTCATGGCGTCGCTGGCCTGCTTCACGGCGGCGAACGCGCTGGCGGCCGTGGCTCCATCCTTCGCAATGATGATCGTCGCGCGGGACGCCGCCGCTCTGGTCGCCGGGCTCTACATGCCGGCCGCGTCGGCCACTGCCGCCACTGTCGCCCCGATGTCCGAGCGCGGACGTGCACTTGCGGCGGTGTTGTCAGGCTTGACCGTCGCCACCGCGCTCGGAGTACCACTTGGAACCCTCATCGGTCAGGCATTGGACTGGCGTTACACGTTTCTCTTCGTCGCCGCCCTCAGTACCGTTGCCTGGGGAGCGCTGGCACGGGCGCTCCCACCGGTGCCACCCGCCCCGATCGTCTCGATCCGTGAGCGACTGGCCGCGATCGCCATTCCTGGTGTTCCGGGCGCGCTCACCGTGACGGCCGTCGCGGTGATGGGCGTCTTCAGCGTGTACACGTCCCTGGCGTGGTTCGCGAGCGAAACCGCACACCTCGAAGGCGTCAGCATCACGATTACTATTTCGTCTTCGGCGTGTGCGCAGTCGCGTCAAATCTTCTTTCGGGATGGCTCATCGATCGCCATCCGCCGCGGCGCATTGTGACGCTTTCACTGACTGGCATGGTGATCGTCTTCAGCGCGTTGTGGCTGTTCAGTCGTGCCACACTTCCCCGTCCGACGGCCGTTGTCATCCTCACGGCTCTTGTCGCGTGTTGGGCCGTGGTTTGTTGGATGTTTGCGCCGGCGCAACAGAAGCGCCTGCTCAACATGGCCGGCCCGGTGGGGACGATCGTCCTCTCGCTCAACTCGTCGGCGTTCTACCTTGGGCAGGCCGCTGCTGGAATCCTCGGCGGCGCGCTCCTGACCCGCGGTCGCCGCACGCTGACGCTCGTGGCCGCCGGCTGCGAGGTGGCAGCGATGGTGATCTTCGCGATGACCATCGCTGGCCAGCAGGAGAACGCGCCCAGTGTGCCTGCCGCCGTGGAGTCTGCGCAGCACTGGAGCGACTGATCGCCAGGACTACTTCGTGGTTCCCAATCCCTCAGCGCACGAGGACTCGCGCAGCTCGTCGTTCGGCGGCGGCACCTTCCGATACGCGCGAACCGAGGTGTTGTCTTCGTCGAACGCCGGATTGCTGTGGTGCGCGAGGGCAGCACGGTCGAGAGTCCTCGGAACGGCCGAACGCTCGTATGAGACATCTAACTAGCCAAGGGCCCCGCCCTTGATATCCAAGCAGAGCCCTCGGCTAGTTTGAGCGTCACTTTGGCGCGCTTCGCGCGCCTAGCCGGTCATGCGGTCGCAGGAATGAGCACGAAATCGCGTTCGAGGTGCATTGCGGGCGGAGGGACATGAAATCAGCCGCATTGGCGCTGGGACTGGCGTTCACGGCTCCGGCGGCGACGGCTGGCCAGTCGCCAGTTCCGCCGCACGAGGTGCGGTTTTCCGGCCCGTCGGCGATGAGCGAGTTGTGCGCGTGCCTGATTGACGTGCGGCGGAGCGCCGAAGCGCAAGGGCACCTTGATTTCACTGCCGAAGTGGAGTCCGTCGGCACGGGCGGACAGCTGGAGCTGACCGCGCGCATCTCGGTGGGATCCGCTTATGCCGTCGGGCGCATCGACTTCACCGGCCACTCCGGGATCAACGACTCGTCGCTCCGCCGCGCGATGACGATCTACGAGCGCGACCTCCTCGACGTCGGACAGCTGCGGCGCAGCCTCGCGCGAATCAACGCCATCGGCGTCTTCGAGCCGCTCGCGCTGGCGGACATTCGCATCGCGCGCCAGGATGATGGTGCCACGGCGGACCTGACGATTCCGCTGCGTGAACGGAAGCGACGGTGGTGGTCGGTATCGGGTCGGATACGCCCGGATATCGGCACGTTGCAGGCTTCGGTCTCGTCGCGCCTTCCACCGTGGGGACGTGGCGTCTTTGAAGCGACGACGTATTTCGTCTCGCTCAACATGGCCGGATTCGCCAAACCGTTCCTGGCGCTCCAGCGGCCCGTGATTCCAGGACAGGAGCTGCTCTCGGGCTTCGCCGTCTCACCGGTGCTGTCGCCGCGGGCGATGCTGATGCACTACGGCCGCACGCACCTCGCTCACGGCATTCGCGCCGTGCTCGATGACGCGTCGATCGATCCGCCGGCAGCCGAGCCGCTCATCTGCGTGCCGCCCAAGCCACGCCTCTGGTGGCTGCGCCGCAACGCAACAGCAATCAGCAACATCGCGCTCACGGCGTTAATCCCCTGAGCCCTTGCCGGCCCACAACACGATCGAACAGCGCTGGCGCGGACCGAAGCGCGACCCGCGCCCGGCTCATGTCATCCGGGCGCGAGACGCTGTCTTCTCGATCAGAAATCGAACTGCGCGCTAATCTTTGCGAGTCGCGCGGCCATGATCGACGACGGGTTCAAGTACGTGGCACCGTAGAACGTCTGGTAGACATCGGTCGTGTTCGTGTTGAATGCGTTGAAGAGATCCAACGCGACGAGCGTCCGCGTGCCGTTGAAGCGCAGAAGTTTGCCGAACCGGAGATCGACTTGATTGAGCCGATCGCCGTACTTGTCTCCTGGTTTGACGAGTCCCAACAACGTGACCGGTGCCCCGCCGGCAAGCGCCCGCCCGAGACTTGGTGCAATCACGCCGTTCGGCGTGACCGAATTTGCAGGAATACTCTGAGACGCGACGCTTGGAAAATTCGATCCGACGTACGGCTTGCTCTGGATCGTCCCGCTGATCAGCACGTCGATCTTTGGGACGGTGTACGTCGCCAATGCCTTGACGTTCGTCAGATACCCGGACTCACGATGGCAGTAGGTCCGGGACCATTGGGCGATCGATTGGACGGCCGAGAGCGTTCCGCCGCTGCCAGGCAGAATGTAGATCTCCGGCACTTTCTCGCCGACCTCACAATCGTCCTCCGTCATGTTGCCGGTGCTGAAGCCGCCCTGCATCGTCAGCGCGAACGGGAACCGGGCATTCACGTTCACGTCGAAGCCATTGAAGTGATAGGTCTGCTTGCCGTAGTTGTCCGAGAACGTGATGAAGTTGTCGAACTGTCCGAACTTCGCCGGGTTGATGTCGTAGAACTGCAGCGAATAGCCGCCGCCGTCAGGCAAGCGCGGATCCTGGGCAACAGCGATCGTGAACGGGTCGAAGTCGGATGGCCCGACGGCGCGGTTGTCCGTCACCTGGAAGTTGCCCCACACACGACGTGCATAACTCAGCTCGACTGAAACTCGTGGCGCCAGTTGCTGGCTGACGGTCGTGGTCAAGTCCCAGCTGTACTCGCGCTTGTTCCAGCCGGTGAGAAGGTCGGGATCATATGTAGTGGTGAAGACCTCCTTCCCGAAGTTCTGGTTCGACCAGGGCCCACACTCGTTGTTCAGGGCCGGATTCAGCAGATCGCAGTCGGGCACGAAATTGCGGTTGCTATCGGTCCACGACCGGTTGGTCATCGTTGCCACGCGGTTGATTGGATTCTGTCCACCCGCGTAGGCTTCGGTCGAATTCGTCGGCGTCACGTAGCGGCCGAGAGACACCTTGACTGCCGTCCGTCCATTGCCAAAGAGATCGTAGGCGGCGCCTATGCGCGGCATGATGTCCTTGACGCCGACTCCGCTGTCCCGAGCGGGGAACGTGATGGCGACTGGTATGTACAGGTTCGGACCGATCTGTTGATCGGGAAACTCGGCGCTCAGGTGTTCGAAACGCAGACCGCCCTGCAGAGTGAGCCGCCCCCGCGTCCACTGATCCTGGGCGTACAAAGACGCCATGCCTTGCGTCACAAGCTGCCGCACGTCATGGTTGCCGAACATCGTCAACTGCGTGGGCGACCCGTTCAAGAACGTGTAGGCCAGTTGGCTGTCGTTGTAGAAGTTCACGCCCAACGAATCGTTGTAGTGGTATCGCCCGCCGAACTTCGCATTGTGGGAGCCGGTCACATACGACAGCGATCCCTGCGCGACGCGAGTGAGTCCTCGCGGACGCGACCAGAACGCGGCTCGATACGCCAGGTTCGGAATCGCGCCGCCCTGATCCGTTACACGGATCAAGGTCTTGTCGTAGGGGTTCTTCTGCAGACCT
>Ga0070674_100000413_pt1 | contig 21566 bp, 13 predicted proteins | sample KBSM33metaG_FD_65344 | JGI IMG/M metagenome (GOLD analysis project Ga0070674, IMG submission 65344) | Miscanthus rhizosphere microbial communities from Kellogg Biological Station, Michigan, USA - KBS M3-3 metaG | ecosystem: Host-associated > Plants > Roots > Rhizosphere > Soil ... | reverse complement strand
GCGGCGCGCACCCGCGCGCTCGAGAACCGGCCCGACGTGCGCGAGGCGCGCCTCAAGGTGGAGCAGGCCGATCTGGATCGTCGTGCGAAGAAGGCCGAGCGCATTCCCGATATCAGCGTCGCCGTCTCCTACAGCTCCTACTTCAACATCGACGTGATGCCGACCAATTTGGCCACGGCAGGCGTGCAATTGAAGTGGGAACCCTTCGACTGGGGACGTAAGGGCAGGGAGCTCGCGTCGAAGACGCACACCGTCGAACAGACGCGTCTCGCCGTGCGCGACGCGGAAGACAAGGTCGTCGTTGACGTCAACACGCGATTTCGCACGCTGGCCGAGAAGCGAGCCCTGCTGAACGTCGCGCAGATGGCGCAGGCCACCTCGCGCGAGAAGCTGCGCGTGAAGACCAATCAGTACCAGGTGCAGGCGGTGCTCCTGCCGGACGTTCTCCAGTTGCGGGCGGAGCAGGCCAACTCAGACGACAACTATCAGCAAGCCTTACTGGCGTTTTGGACCGCGAAGGCGGACTTCGAGAACGCCGTCGGAGAGGAAGTGATCCCATGACGAAGTCGATCTCGATTCTCGCGGTTGTGGCCGCCGCGTCTGTCGCGGGCGCGTGCACCAAAGTCGAAGGCATCGCAGCCAAGCCGGCCCGGCCGGTGAAGACGCAGGCGGTGACGATGGCGCCGGCGGCGAGCGGGGTTCGCTACTCGGCGACGATCGAAGCGTTTCAAGAAGTGCCGCTGGCCTTCAAGGCGTCTGGCTACGTCGATGACCTGATTCAGCGAAAGGGCGCCGACGGACGGCAGCGAGCCGCACAGGCGGGCGACCAGGTGAGCCGCGGCACCGTGCTCGCGCGCGTCCACGAGTCTGACTATCAGGAGAAGGTGAATCAGGGGCGAGCGAAGCTGGCGGAAGGCGAGGCGTCGCTGCGAAAAGCGCAGCTCGATCTCGAACGCGCAAAGACGCTCTTCGCCGCCGACAGCCTGATCAAGCCGGATCTCGATTCGGCACAGGCCAGCTTCGACTCCGCCCAGGCGCGCGTCACATCGGCAAGGGCCGACATCGAACTGGCGCTCAGCGCGCTGCGTGACTGCACGATGGTGTCGCCTGCGACCGGCGTCCTGCTCGAGCGGAAGATCGAGGTTGGAACGCTCGTCGGCGTTGGGACGGTCGGGTTCGTTCTCGGCGACGTGAGCGCGGTCAAGGCGCGCTTCGGTATTCCGGACGCCGCCATCGCGACGGTGAAACTTGGCGACGCCATCGGCGTGACGGTGGATGCCGCGGCGGAGAAGAGCTTCAGCGGTCGCATCACGTCGGTGGCGCCGACGGCAGATCCGCAGAGCCGTGTCTTCGATGTCGAGGTCACGATTCCCAACGCCGACGGTCGACTGCGTCCCGGCATGATCGGCAGCGTCGCCCTCGGTACTCCTGCGGCGCCAATCACACAGCCTCTCATCGTTCCACTGAGCGCGGTCGTCAAGTCAGCGGCCGATTCGGACAAGTACGCGCTGATGGTCGTGGAACGTCAGGGTGACGTCGAGATCGCGCGGCTCCGGACAGTGGAGCTTGGCGACGTGATGGGGAACGGTGTGGCCGTGACTCAGGGTGTCGCGTCAGGCGAGCGCGTGGTCGTGACCGGAGCAAGTCTCCTGGTCGACGGCGACCCCGTACGAGTGATTCCGTAGCGGGATTCGGGACTCGGGATCCGGGACTCGGGATCCGGGACCCGAAGCCCAAAGCCCAAAGCCCAAAGCCCAAAGACCAGGGACCAGAGCCGAGAGGAATCCGTCATGGCCGAACATAAGAGCGATCAGCAAATCATCAAGAGCACCCACAACACCGCGCGCTTCTTTACGGAGACGCGTCACGTCTCGTGGGTCCTGCTCATCGCCACGATCCTGTGGGGCGTCTACGGCTACTCGCACATGCCGCAGCGCAAGGATCCCGACATCCCGATCCGGCAGGCGCTCGTGCTCTGCCCGTGGCCCGGCGCCACGGCGGAGAAGATCGAGGAGCTCGTCACCCGCCGGATCGAAGAGAAGGTGGCGGAGAACGTCAAGGTCGACAAGATCGAGTCGAACACACGCACGGGTGTCACGGCGGTCTACATCACGCTTGTCGAGGGCGTTGGCGAGACCGGCAAGGAGTTCGACGACATCAAGTTGAAGCTCGACACCATCACGAATCTTCCGCAGGGTGCCGGACCAATCAACTTCATCAAGGACTTCGGCGACACCGCCGCCCTGATGCTGACAGTGGCCAGTCCTCGCGTCACCGAAACCGGCGTGGCACTTCGAGCGCGTGCTGTTGAACGGGCAATTCAAGAGACGCGCGCCACGGCCAACCCGTCGGCCGGCGCCACGCGCATCACGCTCGTTCAGGGCCTTCCTGCGGCAGTACCGCAGGAGCTCGTGCGACGCCCGCTCCGTCTGTTTGCCGACGCCGCCATGGCGGACGGCATCCTGCGCGACGCGCGCGTGCTGATCGGTCCAGGCTACGTCGCCGTTGATGCGGCGTCAGACGCCGACGACGCCTCGCTCAAGGGGTTCACGGATCGCTTCATCCACGAGCGTCTGCGCGTGTCTGAGTTCCATCCAGACTCGTGGCCGACTGTCGTCATCAGGAATCCCACCGACACACGCGCCCAGATGAGCACGGCCGCCGGCGATAAGTACACCTACACAGAACTAGACGATTACACCGACCTCCTCGTACGCGCCATCAAGACGCTGCCGATGGTCTCAAAGGTGACGCGAACAGGACTGCTCGACGAGCGGGTGTATCTCGAGTACTCGCAAGAGCGGCTCGCCTCGTACGGCATCAAGGTCGGCCAGCTGGACGACGTGCTGGGTGCGAGGAACATCACGCTGCCGGGTGGTCTGCTCGAAGTGGGCGACAAGAACCTCACCGTCGATCCATCGGGCGAGTTCAAGAGTGAGAAAGAAATCGGCGACGTCCTTATCCCGACGGCAAGCGGACGGCAGGTCTACCTCCGCGACGTGGTCACAGTGGGCAGGGGATACGAGAGCCCCGCTCGCTTCTACAACTTCTACAGCCAGCGTGGCGAGGACGGTAACTGGCGGCGAACGCGTGCGGTGACGCTCGCCATCCAGATGCGGTCGGGCGAGAAGATCGGCGATTTTGGCAAGGCCGTGGATGCGAAGCTCGATGAGATTCGCGCGCAGTTGCCAGAGGATCTCGTCTTCGCGCGCACGTCAGACCAGCCCAAGCAAGTGGAAGAGAACATCGAGCTCTTCATGGGCAGCCTCGAGGAGGCGATCGTCCTCGTCGTGCTCGTCTCGCTGATTGGTTTCTGGGAATGGCGGTCGGCGCTCCTGATGGCGCTGTCGATTCCGATCACGCTCGCGATGACCTTCGGGATGATGTACGTCCTCGGCATCGACCTGCAGCAGATCTCCATCGCATCGCTGATCCTCGCGCTCGGCCTGCTGGTGGATGACCCGGTTGTCGCCGGCGACGCGATCAAGCGGGATCTGGCCGCTGGGCATCCGCGCCTGGTCGCTCCATGGCTCGGACCCACGAAGCTGGCGACGGCGATTCTCTACGCCACGATTACGAACATCGTTGCCTATCTCCCGTTCCTGTTGCTGCCGGGAGACCCTGGGGTGTTCCTCTACAGCATGCCGGTGGTGATCACCTGCTCGCTGATCGCGTCACGCCTCGTCTCGATGACTTTCATCCCGTTGCTCAGTTACTACCTGCTGCGGCCGAAGGCCGAAGTGCCGGTACACGAGCGGCGGAAGAGTGGATTCGCGGCGTTCTATTACAAGATCGGCACGGTCGCGATCCAGCATCGATGGGCATTCCTTACCGCATCGCTCCTCGTGATCGCGCTCGGCGGCGCCTTCGGCAAGCAGCTCAAGATTCAGTTCTTCCCGCAGGACCTTCAGTACCTGTCATACGTCGACGTCTGGCTGCCCGAGGATGCGCCGGTCTCGGCGACTGATCGCGTCGCGCGCCAGGTTGAAGACACGGTGACGCGACTGGCCGCCAACTACGAGAAGGAGCACTCGAACGAAGGCGAAGAGCATCGCGTGCTCAAGTCGATGACGACGTTCGTCGGCGGTGGGGGACCGAGATTCTGGTTCTCGGCGGCACCAGAACAGTCGCAGCGGAACTACGCGCAAGTGCTGATCGAGGTGTTCGACAAGCACGACACCAACCACCTCGTGGACGCGCTCCAGAAGGAGCTGAGCGCGACGATCCCTGGCGTGCGGCTCGACGTGCGGCGGCTCGAAGTCGGTCCGCCTGTCGGCATCCCGGTTTCGATTCGCGTGTCGGGCGAAGACATCCCGACGCTGCGCAACCTGGCCGCTGAGATGACCGGGATCTTCCGTCAGGTGCCGACCGCGATTGGCGTGCGCGACAACTGGGGACCCGAAGGGTTCGCCGTGCGGCTCGCGACCGACTCCGACAAGGCGAATCTGTCGGGATTGACCAACCTCGACGTGGCGGCGTCGTCGGCTGCGGCGATGGCAGGACATTCGGTGGGCACGCTGAGGGACGGAGAGGATCAGATTCCGGTCGTTGCGCGCTTGCGCATGGAAGAACGGTCGCAACTCGAAGACATCCGAAGCCTGTATGTCTACGCGTCGCAGGGACAGCAGAAGGTACCGTTGCAGTCGATCTCGTCGGTGGTGTACGGCATGCGGACCGAGCGTCTCCAGCGCCGAAATCAGTTCCGCACGATCACCGTGTCCGCGTTCCCTGACGCCGGATATCTCGCCTCGGAGGTCCTCGACGCCGCGATGCCGAAGCTGAAGGAGTTCGAGCAGCGCCTGCCTCCGGGCTACAAGATGGAAATCGGTGGCGAGCGTGAGGAACAGGTCAAGGGCTTCAAGAACCTGGCGATCGCGATGCTCATCTCGATCGCGATGATCTACGTGGCGCTGGTCTTCCAGTTCAAGCACTCGATCAAGCCGATGATTGTCTTCGCCGCGATTCCCTACGGTGTGATGGGATCGCTCGCAGCGCTCTACGTCATGGGCGCGCCGTTCGGATTCATGGCCTTCCTCGGCGTGGCCAGCCTGATCGGCGTGATCGTCAGTCACATCATCGTGCTGTTCGACTTCATCGAGGAGCGGCACGAAGCCGGTGAGCCGTTGATCGAGGCGTTGCTCGACGCCGGCATCATGCGACTGCGGCCAGTCCTCATCACGGTGGCGGCGACCGTCATCGCGCTCTTCCCGCTCGCCGCGCATGGCGGTCCGCTCTGGGAGCCGCTTTGCTACGCGCAGATCGGCGGCCTGACGATCGCCACCTTCGTTACTCTGCTGCTCGTGCCGGTGCTCTACGCAACGTTCGTGCTCGACCTCAAGCTCGTGAAGTGGGCAGAACCGGCCGCGTCCACGTCACATGAAGAGATCGCGCACGTCATGCCGGCGGAGGCGTTGTGACGACCGAACGGCACCGACTCGCGGAGATCGCCGCAGGCCGTGGTGACTGGCAGCGCTGGGGAACCTACGTCAGCGATCGCGCGTGGGGCACGGTGCGCGAAGACTACAGCGCTGACGGCAACGCGTGGGACTACTTCCCGCACGACCACGCCAGGAGCCGGGCCTACCGGTGGAACGAAGACGGGATCGCGGGCTTTTGCGATCGCGACCAGACGCTGTGCATGGGGCTTGCGTTGTGGAACGGTCACGACGCGATTCTCAAAGAGCGGATGTTCGGCCTGTCGAACAGCGAAGGCAATCACGGCGAGGATGTGAAGGAGTACTTCTTCTACCTCGATAACACGCCTACGCACTCGTACGCACGAATGCTCTACAAGTATCCGCAGGTGGCCTTTCCGTATGACGACCTCGTCGCGGAGAACCGCCGGCGTGGACCACACGAGCCTGAGTACGAACTCATGGACGCGATCGGCGACGCCTTCAAGGACGAGCGGTACTTCGACGTGTTCGTCGAATACGCCAAGGCCGGTGTCGAGGACATCGTGTGCCGTGTGCAGGTCGTCAATCGCGGATCCGAGGCCGCGGGGATCCACGTGCTGCCTCACCTCTGGTATCGCAACACCTGGTCATGGACGCATGATGCGCACAGGCCCGCGATTCATGCCGTCAGGCCGGGCGTCGCGCGGACCGAGCATCCACATCTCGGGGCTCGCTGGTGGTACGTGCGCGCCGAAGAGGGCTCGTCACCAGTCATGTTGTTCACAGAGAACGACACGAATGTTGAGCGGCTCTACGGCGCGCCGAACACCGGCCTGCATGTGAAGGACGGCATCAACGATGCCGTCGTGCTCGGACATCGCGATCGCGTGGACGAAGAACAGGGCAGCAAAGCCGCTGCGCACCTCTACGCGATGATTGGCGCCGGCGGCTCATTCACGGTTCAGATTCGCCTCGCGCCTGAAGAAAAGGCGAGGCCGTTCGCGCACTTCGACGCGTGGTTTGCCCGCCGCATTCGCGAAGCGGATGAGTTCTACGAAACCGTGCAGGCCCCGCGCTTGAGCGAGGACGAGCGCCGGGTGCAGCACCAGGCGTTTGCCGGCCTGTTGTGGTCGAAGCAGTTCTACCACTACGACGTACATCGATGGCTGGCCGGCGATCCTGCACAACCGGCTCCGCCAGCAGAACGGTGGCAGGGCCGCAATCGTGACTGGGCTCTGCATTTTCACAACGCCGACATCGTCCTGATGCCCGATAAGTGGGAATATCCGTGGTATGCCTCGTGGGACCTGGCATTCCAGGCCGTGGTCATGGCCGCGATCGATCCAACATTCGCGAAGGGTCAGATGATGCTACTTGCCGCGCCGCGCTCGCAGCATCCCTACGGGACGATCCCTGCCTTCGAGTGGGACTTCAACGCCGTCAACCCGCCGGTGGTCGCGTGGGCGGTCTGGCAGATCTATCAACTCGATCGGAAGCAGCGGGGTACGGCCGACGTCACCTTCCTGAAGTCGATGTTCGATCCATTGCTCATGATGTTGACGTGGTGGCTGAACCGCAAGGACAGGGAAGGCAAGGGCATCTTCGGCGGCGGCTTCCTCGGACTCGATAACATCGGCGTGTTCGATCGCGATCAGCCGCTGCCCGCGGGCGGAACCTTGGAACAGGGTGATGCGACCGGTTGGATGGCGATGTTCCAACTGAACATGGTCGCCATTGCATTCGAGCTCGCGATGCACGACCCGCACTACGAGCCGATGGTCCATCGGTTCGGCCAGGACTTCGTCATCGTCGCGGATGTGCTCCAGCGCGCGGGCGGCACAGGAACCGGGTTATGGAACGACGAGCACGGCTTCTTCTTCGACGTGATCCGCCACGACAGTGAACGGGTGCCGCTCGAAACCTACTCGATGGTGGGCCTCGTTCCACTGTTCGCGGCGCTCGCCATGGAAGCGTCGACGCTGGACCGGGTGCCTGTGGTGATGCAGACCGTCGGTAACGTGCTGGACAGCAGGGAGTTTCTCCGGTCGATTCTGCCTTCGTTCGTCGAGCCTGGACGCGACGGCACACGACTGTTGTCGCTGGTCAACCGCGACCGTCTGGCCGCGATCCTGCAACGGGTCCTTGATGAAGAGCAGTTCCTCTCGGAGTACGGCGTGCGGTCACTGTCGCGTGCACATGGTCAGCATCCCTACACGTTCAGCCTTGGGGGACGGGAGCACGAGGTCTCGTACCTGCCCGGCGTCTCGAACAATCGGATGTTCGGAGGCAACTCCAACTGGCGTGGTCCGATCTGGTTTCCGATGAACTTCCTGTTGATCCAGGCGCTCGCGACTTCTGGCCGCTACTACGGCGATTCATTCACCGTGGAGTGCCCAACCGGATCGGGACGCTTCCTGACGCTGGCCGAGGTCGCTGACGAGCTCGCCGCCCGGCTCACGCGGGTCTTCATTCGCGATGAGAGGGACCGTCGCGCCGTCTTCGGTGAGAACGATCTCTTTCAGGATGACCCGCAGTGGCGGGATTACGTGCCGTTCCACGAGTACTTCCACGGCGATACCGGCGAGGGGCTGGGCGCCGGTCATCAGACCGGATGGACGGCTCTCGTCGCGCTGTTGCTTCAGCACGGCGGACAACTCTCCTTCGAGCAGGTGCCCGTCGACGCTGCCTCGAAGCCTCAGGAAGGTAAGGTGGCGTGATGGGAGCAGTGCCAGCGGATGCGCTCGTGTTCTATGGGGCCACGGGCGATCTCGCGTACAAGAAGATCTTTCCCGCGCTACACGGGATGACGTTGCACGGGAATCTGCCGCGGCGCGTCATTGCTGTCGCCAAATCGGGATGGACACTCGATCAGCTGCGCGCTCGCGCGTTCGAGAGCGTCGAGCGAAGCGGCGGTCTCGTGCGCGAGGTCTTCGACAAGTTTGCTGCGTCGCTCAGCTACATCGACGGCGACTACGGCGACGCTGCTACGTTTCAGCAATTGTCCGAGGCGCTCGGCGACAGCGTCTGTCCCGTCCACTACCTCGCTATCCCTCCGAAGTTGTTCGGGCTGGTGTTGCAGCAGCTCTCTCGCAGCGGCGCGTCACGCCAGGGGCGGGTCATCGTCGAAAAACCCTTTGGCCGAGACGTGGCTACCGCGCGCGAATTGAATCGCGTGATTCACGAGACCTTCGACGAAAGCGCCGTCTTTCGCATCGATCACTACTTGGGAAAGAACGCGGTCCAGAACCTCCTCTTCTTCCGCTTCGGCAATGCGTTCGTGGAGCCGATCTGGAACCGGCAGTTCGTCGAGGACGTGCAGATCACGATGGCGGAGGACTTCGGCGTCGATGGCCGAGGATCGTTCTACGACGCGACCGGTGCCATTCGCGACGTCGTCCAGAATCACCTTCTGCAGCTGCTGACGAATGTCGCGATGGAACCGCCGCCTGGCGTCGATCAAGAGATGGCCCGAGACGAACGCGTGAAGGTACTGAAAAGCATTGCGACGCTGCGGCCTGAGGACGTCGTCCGGGGACAGTTTCGCGGCTATCGCAGCGAGCCAGGGGTCAATCCCGGATCGTCCGTCGAGACGTACGTCGCGTTGAAGCTCTTGATCAACTCGTGGCGATGGAAGGGCGTGCCGTTCTACATCAGAGCCGGCAAGAGCATGGCGACGACGTCCACCGAGGTCGTCGTCCGGCTGCGTCAGGCGCCGGCTGTATTTACCCCGGAGCCGCCTCCCGCGAACTGCTTCCGCTTCCAGGTCACGCCGACGCAGACGATCGCGATCACGTCTTTCGTCAAGCTGCCTGGCGACACGTTGCGCGGCGAGGTCGTCAATCTCACGGTCAGCGAGCACGTCGATCCGCACGAAGTTGGCGCGTACGAGGAGCTTCTGACCGACGCGCTCAAAGGTGCCTCCACCCGATTCGCACGGCAGGACTACGTCGAGGAGTCCTGGCGGATCGTCGATCCGGTCCTCGACGACGCAACGCCGGTGTACGAGTACGAGCCAGGGAGCTGGGGACCGGCGGAAGCGAACCGCGTTGCGCCGGCTGGGGGCTGGGTGGACATCCTCGCAGCTGACCAGGTCGCTGCGGTGACGACGTAAGAGGTGTCTCATGAGAACGACTGTTCGCCAACTCATTCTCCGCGCGAACGCGCTCTACATCGGTATCGCCGGGTGTGCCGGCGTCATCTTCGACATTCGCGGAGTGCTCTACGGTCTCGGGCCTCAGGGGCGCGCGCTGGCGGATGCGCCACACGCCGGCATTGGATTCGTCGAGGCTCACGGATTGGCGGTGATAATCGCTGTCGTCCTGTGGCGTGCCAGGCCTGAGCGCGCGGCGCACCTCACGGCGCTTGCCGTCGTCGCGCTGCTCGGCACGGCAAACCTCGCCTTCTGGCGGGTGTTCGTCGCGATGGACGCCCTGACGATGGGTTACGTGACGACGGCGCTGCATTGGACGTTTGCCGCGCTGAACCTCGCGGCGGCGGTTCAACTGAATCCGGCAGTCCCGGAGCGCACCACGCTGCAAGGGGCCAGGTAATCGGAGACGACCATGACGGCACACGCACAACAGGATCTCGATCAGCTTTCTATCAACACCATGCGAACCCTGTCGATGGACGCGGTGCAGCAAGCCAAGTCTGGCCATCCAGGTACGCCGATGGCGATGGCGCCGGTGGTCTACACACTCTGGCAACAGTTCCTGCGCTTCGACCCCGAGAATCCGATCTGGCCGAACCGCGACCGCTTCGTGCTGTCCATCGGCCACGCCTCGATGCTGCTGTATTCGGTGCTCCACCTGGCGGGCGTGAAGTCGGTCAACCCGAAGTACGAAGTGCTCGGCACTCCAGCGGTGAGCCTCGACGATATTCGCCGCTTCCGTCAGTTGGACAGCAAGTGTCCTGGTCATCCCGAATACCGCCTGACGTCCGGCGTCGAGACGACCACGGGTCCACTGGGACAGGGTGTGGCGACGAGCGTGGGGATGGCGATCGCGTCGAGGTGGATGGCCGCGCACTTCAACCGGCCCGGCTTCGAGATGTTCAACTACGACGTCTACGCACTCTGCGGAGACGGCGACATGATGGAAGGCGTGTCGAGCGAGGCGGCATCGATCGCCGGGCACCTGAAGCTGTCGAACCTGTGCTGGATCTACGACAGCAACCGGATCACGATCGAGGGACACACCGACCTCGCATTCAGTGAGGACATCGCCACACGCTTTATGGCGTATGGCTGGAACGTCACGCGTGTGAGCGATGCCAACGACCTCGACCGGCTCGCGCAGGCGTTCGCCACCTTCAAGGCCACACCCGACCGTCCCACATTCATCATCGTCGACAGTCACATCGCCTACGGCGCACCGAACAAGCAGGACACGGCGGCGGCACACGGCGAGCCGCTCGGCGACGACGAAGTGAAGCTGGCGAAGCGTTCCTACGGTTGGCCGGAGGACGCGAAGTTCCTCGTGCCCGATGGCGTGCGCGAGCATTTTGCGGAAGGCGTGGGTGCTCGAGGCCGGACAATTCGGACCGAGTGGCTCGAGCTGTTCGAGCGCTACCACGCCGGGCATCCCGAGCTTGCCGAGCAACTGTCGTTGATGCAGAGCCGAGAGCTTCCGCAGGGGTGGGACGCGGACCTGCCCGTGTTTCCGGCGGACAAGAAGGGCGTGGCGTCGCGCGATTCATCGGGCAGCGTGCTCAACGTGCTGGCGAAGAACACGCCATGGCTGATGGGTGGAGCCGCCGATCTGGCGCCGTCGACCAAGACTCTGCTGAAGTTGCCGGACGCCGGCAACCTGAGCGCGAGCAACGTGGCCGGGCGCAATATGCATTTCGGTATCCGCGAGCATGCCATGGGCGCCATCGCCAATGGCCTGTCGCTCTCGAAGATCCGTCCGTACGGCGCTACGTTTCTTATCTTCAGCGACTATATGAAGCCGGCGATTCGGCTTAGCGCGCTCATGGAAGTGCCGGCAATCTGGGTCTTCACGCACGACTCGATCGGTGTGGGCGAGGACGGTCCGACGCATCAGCCGATCGAGCAACTCGCGTCGCTGCGCGCCGTTCCCGGGCTCATCACGCTTCGGCCAGCGGATGCCAACGAGGTTGTCGAAACGTGGCGGGTGATCATGCGGTTGCGTCACGAGCCGGTTGCACTCGTTTTGACACGGCAAGCGCTGCCGACGTTCGATCGCTCGAAGGTCGCGGCAGCATCGGGTGTCGCGCGCGGCGCCTACGTCCTGGCCGACGCGGCTCAGGGCGATCCGGAGGTTCTCCTGCTTGCGACCGGCAGCGAGGTGTCCCTCTGCCTCGACGCAAAGGAGCAGCTGGAGCGAGAGGGTGTACGTGCGCGCGTGGTCAGCATGCCGTCGTGGGAGATCTTCGAACAGCAGACACAGGACTATCGCGATCAGGTTCTACCACCTCGAGTCAGCGCGCGCGTCTCCGTCGAGCAGGCGGGCACGCTCGGCTGGAGCCGCTACGTGGGCTCGCGGGGCATCTGTCTCGGCATGAAAACCTTCGGCGCATCGGCGCCGTTACAGCAACTGCAGCAGAAGTTCGGCTTCACCGCCGAGCACGTTGCTGCCGCGGCACGTCAGGCGATTGCGAGCGATCGTGGTGTGATCGTCCCGCCAACCGAAGCGTTGCCGGTAGGGGAGTGAACGCCAATGGAAACACTCGATGTTCAAACGCTGAATCCTTTACGCGCGCTGACTGCGCACGGCCAGTCCATCTGGCTCGACTCGATCAGCCGCCGCCTGATTGAGAGCGGTGAGCTGAAGCAGCTGGTGACCGCCGACGGGCTGCGCGGTGTGACCAGCAACCCGGCGATCTTCGACCAGGCGATCCGCGGGAGCGCGGACTACACCGCCGTCCTCGAGGCCAACCGGTCGAGCGGCGAGCAGGATGCGAAGACGCTCTATGAGCGCCTCGCGATCGCCGACGTCCGCGATGCCACCGATATCCTGCGTCCCGTATATGACGAGACCGCGAAGCGTGATGGTTACGTGAGCCTCGAGGTCTCGCCGCATCTCGCACACAAGAAGGACGAGACGGTGCAGGAGGCGCGACGCCTCTGGGACGCAGTCGACCGTCCGAACCTCATGATCAAGGTGCCCGCGACGCCGAGTGGCATCGCCGCGATCAGGCAACTGATTGGCGAGGGCATCAATGTCAACGTAACGCTGTTGTTTGCGATCAATGCGTACGAAGCCGTCGCCGATGCCTACATGTCGGGGCTCGAGACCTATGTGGCTTCTGCGGCCGGCCGCGAGCGGTTGGGCAACGTCGCCAGTGTCGCAAGCTTCTTCGTCAGTCGCATCGACACCGTCATCGACGGTCAGCTGCGCCAGCGGCTTGCGGAGCCTGAGCTCGATCGGTATCAACGACGCGTGCTCGAGGCCCTCCTCGGGACGGTTGCCGTGGGCAACGCGAAGCTGGCGTACGAGTCCTACCAGCGAATGATCGCGAGCCCGCGATGGGCGCGCCTGGCCGAGCGAGGAGCGCAGACGCAGCGGTTGCTCTGGGCGAGCACGGGAACGAAGGATCCCGCATATTCAGATGTGAAATACGTCGCCGAACTGATCGGACCGGATACCGTCAACACCGTGCCGCCTGCGACGCTCAATGCGTTTCGGGATCACGGCATCGCACAGCCAGCGCTGTCAGCCAAGGTGGATGAAGCGCATCACATCATGGAGACGCTCGGCAACATCGGCATCTCGCTCGACGACGTGACCGGCAAGCTCCTCGTCGACGGCCTGCGGCTGTTCTCGGAGGCGTTCGATCGATTGCTGGCGGCAGTAGAGAATTCCAGGCGGGGCTAGAGCCCCGCCTCTACGTAGCGGCGGGCCTTCAGGCCCGCCGATGATCAGAGGGAGAACCACCATGCAACTCGGAATGATCGGCCTCGGGCGGATGGGCGCCAACATGGTTCGGCGGTTGCTCCGCAGCGGCCACGAATGCGTCGTCTTCGATTCCAACGCGGCTAATGTGCAGACACTCGTGACCGAAGGGGCACGCGGGTCGACGTCGCTGGACGAATTCGTCGCGATGCTTCAGCAACCGCGAGCCGTTTGGGTGATGGTGCCGGCCGGTGCCGTCGACAGCCTGCTCGAGACGCTCACGCCGAAGCTCGGTCGCGGAGACATCCTCATCGACGGTGGCAACTCGTATTACATCGACGATATCCGCCGTGCGAAACATCTCGAACCTCGAGGCGTGCAGTATCTCGACGTGGGGACGAGCGGCGGTGTGTGGGGACTCGAACGGGGATACTGCCTGATGATTGGCGGCCCGACGGAAGCGGTCACCCATCTCGATCCGATCTTTCGATCGCTCGCCCCCGGCAAAGGCACGTCTGATGTGACGCCAGGCCGTAAGGAAGGCACGAGTACCGCAGACGAAGGATTCCTGCACTGTGGTCCGGCCGGTGCCGGACACTTCGTGAAGATGGTGCACAACGGCATCGAGTACGGGTTGATGGCGGCGTACGCGGAGGGTCTGAATATCCTGCGGCACGCCGATGCCGGCACGAAGGAACGGAAGCTCGATGCCGAAACGACGCCGCTGCGACACCCGGAGCACTATCAATACAACTTCAATCTTGCGGAGGTCACGGAAGTCTGGCGGCGGGGCAGCGTGGTCGCCTCGTGGCTGCTGGATCTCACCGCAGCGGCGCTCGCCGACGAGCCTGACCTCGCGACATTCTCCGGCCACGTGTCAGATTCAGGCGAAGGGCGCTGGACGATTCAAGCAGCGATCGAGTCGTCTGCACCGGCACCCGTGCTGAGTGCGGCGCTCTATCAGCGGTTTTCTTCTCGAGGCGAGGCTGACTTCGCCGATCGCCTGTTGTCCGCGATGCGCTTTCAGTTTGGTGGCCATCGCGAACACCACGCCGAGCCGGCGTTGGCCAGTACTCGATCATGAAGATTCTGGTCGTGGACATTGGCGGCACGTCGATCAAGATCCTGGCGACCGGACACGAGCAGCCGATCAAGATTCCGTCGGGTCCGCGACTGACGCCGAAGCAGATGGTCAGTCAGGTGACGGAGGCGGTTGACGGCTGGGAATACGACGTCATTTCGATCGGCTATCCGGGTCCCGTAAAGAAAGGGACGCCAGTGAAGGAGCCGCGGAATCTGGGACGTGGCTGGGTAGGCTTCGACTTCGAGCGTGCGTTCGGCAAACCGGTGCGAGTCATCAACGATGCGGCGATGCAAGCGCTTGGCAGTTACAAGAAGGGTCGCATGCTGTTTCTCGGGCTGGGCACTGGCCTCGGCACGACGCTGATTCTCGATGGCGTGGTCGCGCCACTGGAGCTCGCGCATCTCCCATACAAGAACGGCAAGACCTACGAGGAATACGTCGGGAAGGCCGGCCTCGAGCGTAGCGGGAAGAAGAAGTGGCGCGAGAACGTTGCGGACGTGACGGGTCGCCTGAGTGCCGCACTCGAGGTTGATGACGTCGTCATTGGTGGCGGAAACGCCAAGCTGCTCAAGACGCTTCCGACTGGGGCCCGGGCCGGCAAGAATCGGTTCGCGTTCGTGGGCGGATACCGGCTGTGGGCCCAGCGATGACGACGCGCGTGATGCTCGTGAGGCATGGCGCGACGATTCTGAGCGCGGAAGATCGCTTCGCGGGCGCCTCGGACGTTCCGTTGGGTGACGAAGGGCGCATGCAGGCCGAGCGCCTGGCACAACGCCTGGCGACGGATTCGATCGCGGCGATCTACGCCAGCCCGCTCCGCCGGGCACAGGAAACGGCGACAATCCTCGCGCGGCCACACAACATGACGGTGACGGCCCTCGACGATCTGCGCGAGATCGATCACGGCCGCTGGGAAGGGCTCCGTCGCGAGGAAGCTGCCTCGATGTATCCCGAGGAGTACGCGGCGTGGCAGCACGATCCGTTCACCTTCGCGCCGACGGGAGGTGAGCCGGGACAGCACGTCCTGGAGCGAGGGCTGAGGGCGTTCAAGCAGATCGTGGATGCGCATCCGGGCGAGCCCATTCTGGTCGTTTCGCATAAGGCGACCATCAGGCTCGTCATCGCGCACGTGCTCGGTATCGACCCACGTGGTTATCGCGATCGACTCGATCAGCTGCCGGCGTGTCTGAACCTGATCGACGTGTACGCCGACGGAACGGGGCGGCTGATTCTGCTCAACGACGTGTCGCACTACACCTGGGTGCTCGGCCGAACACTGGCGGCCTGCACCTAAATACCAATCGTCATGGACGACGCGGCGTTCTGGCATCGGCTGCAATTCGCGTTCACCATCACCTACCACTATCTGTTCCCCCAGCTCACGATGGGCCTCGCGTGGTTCCTCGTGTATTGGAAGTGGCGTGCGTTGCGGACGGGTGACGAGCGCTATGCGGCCGCGGCGCGATTCTGGGCGAAGATCTTCGGCCTCACATTCGCGGTCGGTGTCGTGACCGGCATCCCGATGGAGTTTCAGTTCGGGACCAACTGGTCGGGCTTCGCGAAGTACGCCGGCGGCGTCGTCGGCCAGACGCTCGCGATGGAGGGGCTGTTTGCATTCATGCTCGAGAGCGCCTTTGTCGGCGCCCTCGTGTGGGGAGAGCAACGCCTCGGGCCGAGGATGCACTTCCTCGCGGCCGTTGGCGTAGCCGTCGGCAGTTGGCTGTCCGCGTACTTCATTCTGGTGACGAACGCGTTCATGCAGCATCCCGTGGGGCACGCCGTCGATGCGAGCGGAGCGCTCCTGATCCAGGACCTCGCTGCCTACCTGCTCAACGAGTGGGCGCTGATCCAGTTCGCGCACAACCAGGCGGCCGCGCTCGTCACCGGAACATTTGTTGTGACGGCCGTCGGAGCGTTCTACGCGTTGCGAGGGGAGCACACCAGTCAGGCCTCGATGTATCTGCGCCATGGAAGCGCTGTCGGCCTGGCGGCCGCGATCCTCGTCGCGTTTCCCACCGGCGACGCGCAAGCCAAGATCGTGGCGAAGTATCAGGAGCCGGCGCTCGCGGCGATGGAAGGACGGTTCGAGACAGGTCCGATGGCGGAGATCACGCTGATCGGACAGCCCAACGTCAAGGAACGTCGTCTCGACAACCCGATCAGGCTGCCGGGTCTTCTCAGCTTTCTCGCGTACGGAACGTTTCACGCGGACGTGCGCGGTCTCGACGCCTTCCCGCAGGAGACCTGGCCGACCAACATCGAGCTGCTCTACTACTCGTTCCATGTGATGGCTGGGCTCGGCACGATCTTCATCGGCTTGATGGCGCTCGCTGTTCTCCAGCGGCTGCGCGGACAGCTCGAGTCCGGCCGCCCGCTGCTGTGGGTGCTGATGCTCGCGTTTCCGTTTCCGTTCATCGCGAACACGGCGGGATGGATGACGGCGGAGCTCGGCCGGCAGCCATGGTTGGTCTACGGCCTGTATCGCACCGAACAGGGGTACAGCACGGTGGTGAGCTCGGGCGACGTCCTCTTCACGCTGATCGGAATGGCCGGGATGTACTTCGTGCTCGGCCTCCTCTATCTGTATCTGATCGGCAGGGAAGTCGCACATGGTTGAACTCTGGTTCGCGCTCCTCTGCTTCATGCTGACGATGTTCGTCGTCCTCGACGGATGGGACATCGGGGCTGGCGTGTTGCACTTCGTCGTGGCGAAGAACGATCCGGAGCGCCGCCAGGTGATTGCGGCCATCGGGCCGCTCTGGAGCTGGCACGAGGTGTGGCTCGTCGCGGCGGGAGGCACATTCGTGCTTGCGTTTCCAGAGCTGATGGCCGTCTCGTTCTCCGGCTTTTACCTGGCGCTCTGGATGGTGCTCTGGTCGTTCGTCCTGCGCGGGATCTCGATCGAAGTCGGCGGCCACCTGCACGATTCGCTGTGGCGATCGGCGTGGGACTTCGTGTTCGCGGTGTCGAACTTGCTGCTCGCCATCCTCTTTGGCGCGGCGCTCGGCAATGTCATTCGCGGCGTGCCGGTCGACGCCAGCGGCGCGTTCAGCATGTCGCTCTTCACCGATTTCACGGCGCGCGGCCGCGTCGGCATCCTCGATTGGTACACGGTGTCTGTCGCTATCTTTACAACCGTGCTTCTTGCGGCGCATGGCGCGACGTATCTGAGGCTCAAGACGGTCGGTCCAGTTCACCAGCGAAGCGCGCGCCTTGCTCGTCTACTGTGGGTGGCTGTTGCGCTGCTGTTCGTCGTCGTGTCGATCGCGACAGAGGTCGTCCGGCCGGAGCTCTTTCAGTCGATGCTTCAGCGTCCCCTGGCCTGGGTGGCATTACTGGTCATTGGTGTCAGCGTCTGGGCGCTCTTGACCGGACTGTGGGGGACGGCGGAAGGAAAGGCGTTTGCCGGTTCTTGCGGAGTAATCGCCGGACTGCTGGCTGGGGCGGCCGCCAGTCTGTTCCCGGTCGTCCTCCATTCGACGCTGAACCCCGAATATTCGATGACGGCGTACGCTGGCGCGACGGCCGAACGTGGCCTGCGGATCGCATTGTTCTGGTGGCCGGTTGCCGTTGCCCTCGCCCTGACCTACTTCTTCGTCATCATGCGCATCTACGCTGGCAAAGTGAGCCCGGCGCAGGACACGCAGGGGTACTAACCCGGTTAGTGGTTAGTGGTTAGTGGTAGCCGGCCAGTCACCACCGACCACCCTCCACCCACCACTATCCAGTTACAACATGTCCGGATCCGCCCACTGTGCGCTCCCAGGTCCACGGCAAACGGCGCGCCCCGTGGCCCCGCCGCTTGAACACCTGAAACAGGCTTGATTTCGCAGATGTCTTCAGTCGTGGATGCGGTCCGGAACTTGCCCCTTCTTCGCGCGACGGCGGACGACAACGTCCCTGCAACAAGAAGAGAGTATCGAGGAGAGCCATGACCACAGTTCACGTCAACGTATGCATCGCCGGTGGAGGACCTGCGGGTCTGATGCTCGGGTTGTTGCTCGCCAAGCGCGGCGCTCAGGTGCTCGTGCTCGAAGGGCACGAAACCTTCGAGCGCGAGTTCCGTGGTGAAGTGCTGCAGCCCAGCACGGCGCACCTGCTCGACGAGCTCGGCCTGCTCGAGTACATCCTGGCGCAGCCACACTCAATCCTCGACGCCGGCAAGGTGCGGCTGAACGGACGTCAGGTAGGTGAGTTCTCGTTCAAGCGAATCTCACCCGAGTATCCGTACGCGATTTGGATGCCCCAGCCGGTGTTTCTCTCGGCGCTGCTGAAGAAGGCCGAGCCGTTTCCGACGTTCCAGTGCTGGATGGGTGCCAAGGTCAACAAGCTGATTCAGGAAGACGGCCGCACGCTCGGTGTTACCGGGCTTCGTCATGGCAGCGAACCCTTCGAGGTCCGCGCCGACGTCGTCATCGGCGCCGATGGCCGCTACTCGGCGATCGCGAAGTTGGGTGGCTTCAAGGCCGAGTATGAGCACCACGACTTCGATCTGATCTGGTTCACGATCGAGCAGCCACCGGGCTGGGAGAGCACGTTCTGCGTGTCACTCGGCAAGCAGGTGCGCGGTCTCATGTTGCCGAAGTATCCGCATCACATCCAGGCGGGCATCGCGTTGCCGACAGGGGAGTGGAAGCGTTGGCGCCAGGAAGGCGTGGCCGCAGTCGCGAATCGGGTGCGTCTGCTCGATCCGATCTTCGACGAGTTCGCGTCGGGGTTGAAAGACTTCACACCCTTCTTCCCGCTCGAAGGTCTGATTCGCCTGGTCGACGACTGGGCGCGCGACGGCTTGCTGCTCATTGGCGATGCCGCGCACACGATGAGCCCGGCAGGCGCGATCGGCGTCAATGTGGCGATCGCCACAGCCGCCGTTGCGGCGCAGGAGCTGTATCCCAAACTTGGCCGCGGACCGATCCCGCACAAGGATCTGCAGGTGGTTCAGCGCAAGCGAGAGGCTGACGTCCGCACGCTCCACAAGCTGCAACTCGGCGCGCAGCGTGTGCTGGTGGCGAAGGAGGGTGGGCTACTGAGGCGGGTGTTGCCAGTGCTGCTGCCTGTGATGCTGAACTCACCCCTGGTGCCGAGTGTCCAGCGTCGCTTGTTCTTCGGCGTGCCGCTTCCTCCGCTCGATCCCGCGTTTGCCTTCAGCAAGTGAAGATCTGTGAAGGGGTCAGACCCCTTCACAGACCTGCATCGCGCGGGTGATGCTGGAGCGAGATCTCGTGCGACGCGACGGAGTCATGTTCGCGTCTCGCCCTGGTCGACACGCGATACACAGCAGACCAGGCACCGAGACCGGCAACGATCACAAACGTTGTGATCGAGATCGCGAGCGCCAGCAGACCGCGCCAGCCGTACATCTCAGGCGCGGCATGAATGCGAATTGTCGCGACGATGACGATGATGAAGGTCAGGAGACCTTCGGCGATGAACGCAATCAGCTTGATGAGCGTCATCGCTGCGCCGAGCCACGTCAGGAGAAGCGACGGAGCCCTGTTCTGCTCGTGGAGCCTGAGATAGTACAGGTGGCAGACGTCTTCGATGTAGTCGGCCGTGGCAGCCGCCGGCGGCACGACAAGCCAGAGCCCCTGCAGCCACGCCCATCGCAGCTGCCACGCGCCGAACCAGAGGCCGAACGCAAAGACCAGCGAATAGACCGGGATGAACCCGATGATGTCGCGATAGAGCGTCTCGCGGACGATCGCCCGCATGCGGCAGCCGGCTTTGTGCGACTGAGGTCCGCTCAGCATCGAGCACCAGCGATCGAGGCACTCCTTGACTCGCTGCGGTGAGACCCGAAGCTGGAGGCGGACGATCGAACCGAGATACGCCTTGGTCATCGGCCGGCCCGCCCACGTCAGGGCGTTCGCGAAGTAGATCAGGCCCAGTTGCAGGAGCAACAACAGGCCGGCGAATCGCTGGCCGTCTGTTGCGACGCCGCCTGTCGGCAGGGAGATATCGAGCACGGGCCCGACCAGCCGCCACACCTCGGACACGACGATGGTGGCGAGAAGAATGACGGCAGTCGAGATCACCGGTCCGATAACCGCTGACTGAATCACGACGCGGGCAGGCGGAGTGTGCGAACGAGCGTAGACGTGGTTCAACACCACGCCCAATCCAACGCCTAACCCTGCGCCCAGCGAGATGAGCACCCAGCGCGTGACGTCCGGCCAGGCTTTATTCAATGCGTCGCTCAGTGACGTGGAACCGAGGCCGATCGTGGCCAGGAAGAACACGCCGCCGGCCACGCCAAACAGAAACAGGACGACGCCGAGCGCGCGCGTCCAGTAGATGCAGTCGAGGAACGCCCGTCGCGGTGGCGACTCGCCTCGCGCGGCGATCGTGAAGTTCTGGACGCTTTCGGCCCAATCGACGAGCGCGAATGCGCCGGCGATGATTGCCAGCAGCCTCGCTGGTGGTTCTCCGGGCCAGACGTTGAACACCTGATCGACAACCAGAAGGCCCGCGGCTGCAACGGTGGCCCAGAGCAGCAGGCCGAAGTACGGCACGAAGCTGTCGCCCATCCACAGGTGATGGATGGCCTTGTCCGCGAGCGCTCTCATCCGGCTGCTGGGATAGTTCGCAGAGCGGCGCCTCGCGTACTCGATCAGGTTCGGAGGAGGATTTGTCCGGTCTCTCCAGTAGCGCACGACGCTGTCATCGACACGCTCGTTGATGTGAGACAGCGTGAAACCGGACTGATTCTCGCGCCGCCTGCGATCGGCGCGCAGCTCGGGAACCGGATCGATGGTCCGGTAGGTGCGCTTGGCCCGCAGCATCATCGTCCAGAAGGGCGACGCGAATTCGGCAAACGAATCACGCGGGCCAAGGCGTCCGACCGGCGAGGGAACAACCTCCGCAACGTGATCGCAGAGAAGACCAGCGCGGCAGGCGCCGTCGAGCAGCCACTTCAAAGGGGCCTGTGCCAGCGGATTGCTCTTGTAGCCGCCGCCGACATTGGAGTGAGAGCCGACGAACCAGCGTTGTTCGATCCGGTCGCTCCAGGCAGACGACAATGATGTTGCGGCGCTGTGAGTTCCGCTCTGCTCACGTCTGCGATCCGTGCCGGCAAGTCGTCCGAGCTCTTCGGACGTATTAGGACCGATGTACGCGACGAACGGCGTGTGCCGGAAATTGCTTCGATGCTCGTCGATCGCCAGTGCGTGCCGGCAGTGCCGAATGAGCGATGTCGGTCGCATGTTGTGGTGAAGCGCGAGTCGGCCCTGC
>Ga0070674_100000412_pt1 | contig 21585 bp, 17 predicted proteins | sample KBSM33metaG_FD_65344 | JGI IMG/M metagenome (GOLD analysis project Ga0070674, IMG submission 65344) | Miscanthus rhizosphere microbial communities from Kellogg Biological Station, Michigan, USA - KBS M3-3 metaG | ecosystem: Host-associated > Plants > Roots > Rhizosphere > Soil ... | reverse complement strand
TGCTCGTGCACGTCAAGCGGGTCTCCATTCAGCAAGGCACGGTGCTCTACTCATGCCGCGACGTCACCGACCGCAAGCGCGCCGAAGAGGCCCTGCGCGGCGTGAGCGGACGGTTGATCAGTGCCTACGAGCAGGATCGGATCCGCCTCGCACGCGAGCTGCACGACGATGTCACGCAGCGCCTGTCGCTGTTGTCATTGGAGCTCGACCTGCTGGGTGAGCAGCTGGCGGAGTCGCCAGTCGAACACCACGACCGCGTGCGGGCGCTTTCGATCATGGCGAAGGAGGTCGCGTCCGACCTGCACCGGTTTGCGCACCAGCTGCACCCGGCGAGACTGCAACAGCTCGGTCTGGACGCGGCGATTCGCGGCTTCTGCAACGAACTCGCGAACGCTCACCACCTCGCGATCGACGTGGACATCGATCCGCTCCCTGTCCCGTTGTCCCCGGAGGTGACGCTCTGCCTGTATCGCGTGACCCAGGAGGCGCTGCACAACGTGGTCAAGCACAGCGGCGGCTCCACCGCATTCGTCCGGCTGGGCGTCGTCGGACCCGAATTGCACCTGACCATCGCCGACCACGGTATGGGCTTCGATACGCGCGCCGCACACGAGCAAGCATCCCTCGGGCTTGTCAGCATGCGGGAGCGCGTCCGTCTCGTGCACGGAAAGCTGTTGGTGGAGTCAACGCCCGGTGCCGGCACACAGGTCGTGGCGCGCGTGCCGAGCGCACGCGGCGAAGAGGAGTGGGCCTGAGCCTCGCAGGCTGACGGCCCTACTTGCCCTGTTTGGCTGCCGCGTCCATCAGCGCCTGGGTCTCGATCCCGGAGCAGTTGATCGACATGATGCGATCGAACGGCGCCAGCACCAGCGTCTGCTTCGGCACGACCCACGGTGCCGTCAGCGTCTGAGGGTCTTCGACCGTCGCTTCGATCTCGAGCGTGTTCGCGTCCACGCGCCGATAGCGCTCCACGATGTGGAGGGCGTCAGAATGAGGCGAGACCCTGCCCTCCGCGGACATCCAGGTGTTGTCGGTAAAGTTGGTGGTGTCGACGATGAAGGTGTCGCCATCCCAGCGGCCGACGGAGTCTCCGCGATAGGACGGCGCGACATCGTCGCGATGTGGCCGGCCGTCGGTCGGAACCAGGCGGAACCCGTGATACGTCTCCGTGAGCATCACGATCATCCTGGGCGTCGAGATGATCTGCCCCACGGCGCCGACGTCATAGAGGCTGACGTTGAGCGTCCCGAACGCCGTCGGCGTGCAACGCAGCGTCGGGTCGTCCTTGTCGCCGAGCGTCTTGGCCTTCGCGGCCGCCTCCGGCTTGTAGAGACTGGTGAACGTCGGCGGTGGTGTTCCGCGGGCGCCGCCTCGTGCGCCGCCGCCGCGCGCAGCACCACGACCACGCGCCGCACCGATGTCCGCTCCTCCCCACCAGACGCCCGAGAGATCCGGATGGCCATCGGCCATGCGTGGCACGGGTCCGGGCTTCTCCTCCTGCTGGGCGAGAGGCGCGGTCACGCTCACGACTGCAATCCACAGCAGGCCGAAGACGAATCCGGCCGTGACCACTTCGCCGATCCCGCGACGGGTCATGCTCGACTCTCCTTCTGTCCAGCGCGCCACTCAGCTACTGCGCAGCGGGTCCCTGCTGGGACCCGAACATCCCGTACGACGTTCCGTCGGCGAGGATCAGCTCGCGCAGCATGCCCATGTTCTGCGCCGGGTCTTTCGCGTGAAACCCCTTGATGGTGACTTCGACGCCCTGCTTGATGAGGCCCGGCTTGAAGCCGTTGCGAAGCATCCCGCTCGGCGTGCCGGCTTCGAACGCCCAGCGCTCCACCTTGCCGCTGGCGTCCTTGACGTCGAGGAAGAACCACGAGTGCGGGTTCTCGAGACGGACCTGCACGATGGTCCCCTTCACGGTGACCGGCTTGTTCATATCAAAGGCCGCCGCAAACGAGTGATGCGCCCACGCGGCGGTCGCAATGCCGAGCGACAGGACACCCCACACCAGCACGGCGCGGACTGTTCGCTTCATACCGACCTCCTTCCGGAAGCTTGTCGTCACGTGACCTCCCGAATCGCTTTGACTCATCGACGGGTGTTCGCTACCTGCTGCCTGCCCCGAGCTTAGTCGAGGGGCCACCGGCGATCGGCGTCGTCGCCAGCCCTTCAGTGATTTCGATTTCGGTGCCCCACGGATCCGTGATGAACACGATGCGCAGGCCGGACGCATTGGTGCTGTTGCGAATCGCCGCGTCGGTCTTGATCCCGGCCGCCTGCAGCTTCGTCACGAACGCGTCGATGTTCTTCACTTCGAAACCGATGTGATCAACCGACCGTCCCTTGGTCGGCACGAGCGCCGCATCCGCCTTACCCAACGCAATCTCGGTTCCGGGAACAGTGGCCGTCTCGAAAGTGAGCCGCTTCCCCGGTGTCGCGCCAAAGTGCTCGCCGTACCACTTCTGGGCCGCCGCCGGGTCCGCGACCATCAGATGGATGTGATGCATCTGCAGCGGCGTGGCCAGCGCGTCGTTGCCGTAGACCTCGATGCGGACGCCGTCGGGTCCCGTCAGGAATCCTTGTGCGACCTTCGGATCTTTATTCGGCTCCCAGGTCAGGCCAGCCGCCTTCCACTTCGCGGACGATCCCGCGAAGTCTTTGACGTAGATCCCGAAATGGTTGAGCACCGATCCGTTGGTGCCGCCGGTTGGATCCTGTTTCCGCAGCAGGATGTAGACGCCGGGGATCTGCACCATCGTGAGCTTCTCTCGCTGCACGAGCTGACCGCCAACGCCGGTCCAGAAACGCGCCTGGGCATCGACATCCACGGCGTTGATATGGATGTGGCCGAGCGCAGCACCCGTGCCGTTAGGACTTGCCAACTGCGCAAACGACGGCGTGGCAAACGCGAGGGCGGTGAGAACCAACAGCAATCGTGTCTTCATGGAGGCACACTGTATCAAGGGTCTGGCCGGTAGGATAGGCTGTTCCTCGAAACCACGATGCCAGCCAAACGATCAATCGACGTCCTGCGTGACAAGTCGCTCTACCGATCCATCGCGTTCACGCGCAAAGAGCGGCTCCGGCTTGGCCTGCAAGGCCTGCTGCCCCACGTCGTCGCGACCGAGCCGCAACTCGTCGATCGAGTGATTCATTCGCTCAGGCAGCTGCCGCGCGACATCGATCGGTACATGGCGCTGTCCTCGATGCAGGAGCGCAACGAGCGCCTGTTCTACCGCACGGTCGTCGATCACGTAGAAGAGATCATGCCGTGGATCTACACGCCGACCGTCGGCGAGGCATGCCGGGAGTTCTCGCACATCGTGCGCGAGCCCAAAGGATTCTTCATTACCCCTGCCGACAAAGGACGCATCGCGAGGATTCTGAGCAACTGGCCCGAGAAGGACATCCGCGTCATCGTCGTCACCGACGGTCAGCGCATCCTCGGCCTCGGCGATCTGGGCGCGAATGGGATGGGGATTCCCGTCGGCAAGCTCGCGCTCTACACGGCGTGCGCCGGCATTCCGCCGAAGCAGTGCCTGCCCGTGCTGATCGATGTCGGCACCAACAATGCGGTGCTGCTCGAGGACGAGCTCTACATCGGCTATCCCAGGCGCCGGCTCTCCGGCCGGACCTACCTCGCCCTCGTGGACGAGTTCGTCAACGCGGTGCAGAAGAAGTATCCCGACGCGCTGATCCAGTTCGAGGACTTCCTCACACCCGATGCCTACTCCCTGCTGAACACCTATCGAGATCGCGTGCTCTGCTTCAACGACGACATCCAGGGCACAGCTGCGGTGGCCCTTGCCGGCGTCTACGCGTCCACACGTATCACCAAGCAACGGTTCCGGGATCTGCGCATCATGTTCCTGGGCGCCGGGTCGGCGGCCACAGGGATCGCCGACTTGATGACGTCCGCGCTGGTCACAGAAGGGCTCAGCCTCGCGGACGCGCGGAGTCGGTTGTGGTTCGTGGACAAGTTCGGTCTTGTCGTGAAGAGCCGCGCGGACCTCATGCCGCACAACGTGCCGTACGCACACGATCACGCGCCACTCGATTTCGTCGCAGCCATCGACCAACTGAAGCCGAACGTCCTCATCGGTGCGACGGGGATGGCTGGAACTTTCACGCAGCAGGTCGTCGAGCGCATGAGCGCGATCAACGCGCGCCCCGTTCTCTTCGCACTGTCCAATCCGACATCGAAAGCGGAGTGCACCGCAGAACAAGCCTATGCGTGGAGCCGCGGTCAGGTCATCTTCGCGAGCGGCAGTCCGTTTGGCCCGGTGACGTGGGATGGCCACGAGTTCCACCCACGACAGGGCAACAACGCGTACGTGTTCCCTGGCATCGGTCTCGGCGTCGTGTCGTGCCGCGCCCGGCGCATCCCAGAGCAGATGTTTCTGACCGCCGCCCGCACGCTGGCGGATCTGGTCACGAGGCAGGATCTCGAGAGAGGCTCGCTCTATCCGCCGCTCCGGGACATTCGGCGGATCTCACTCGCAATCGCGGCGAGCGTGGCTGAAACCGCCTACACGATGAAGCTCGCGCGGGCGAAGCGGCCGCGGAACATCAGGCAGGAGATCGGACGCCTCATGTACGAGCCGTAGGAACACTGGCAGCTAGCGCGTGCTCGGGGGCGTCGGTGTTGCCGGCGAGGCGAGCGCAAACGCGGTCAGCGTCTGCCCGGCGGGCATCAGCAGTAGTTGACGTTTGTCGATCATCACCGTGCTCGGCGCACCCCAGAACGTTCCGGGGAGACGAGCGCGCCACAGCACCTGACCGGTCTCTGACTTCACCGCCATCAGCGTGGCGCCACCGTCGCCAGCGAACACGAGGCCGCTCGCGGTCGAGAGCACACCGCTATAGGAAGGCGAGTCGTACGCCACTTCCCACTTGCGCTCGAGCGTCACAGGATCGATCGCACGCAGCGCGCCCGTGCCCCCACGATTACGCGTGCCGCCGCCCATGACGTAGTCGCCGAGGTCGTATTTCCCTGGCGGATACGCGATGTAGTCCTGGCAGGTCTCGCGCGCTGAGACAAAGAACAGGCGCCGCATTGGATCGAATGACGGCGACGTGAAGCTGCTGCCGCCAGCGAGGTCGGGACAGGTTCGCGTGCCTTCAGGCGTGGGCCGCTGATTCGGCAACTCGATCGGCCGTCCCTTCGCGTCCACTGCCTTCGCCCATGTTGTCGTCACATAGGGCGTGGCCTGAATGAACCCGCCGTTCGTGCGATCGAGGACGTAGAAGAATCCATTTCGATTCGCCGTCATCAGCGTCTTGCGTGGCCGCCCTCCGATCGTGAGATCGGCCAGCACCTGAACCTGATTCGAATCCCAGTCGTGCTCGTCGTGCGGTGTGTACTGGAAGTGCCAACGCAAGCGTCCGGTATCAGGATCGAGAGCGACGACCGATGCGGTATAGAGGTTGTCGCCAGGTCGATTGCCGCCGTAGAAGTCCGGGTTCGGGTTGCCAACACCCCAGTAGACCAGGTTCAGTTCGGGATCGTACGAGCCGGTGATCCACGTGGGGCCGCCACCGCGCTCGTAGTGGCCGGCAGGCCATGTGTCGCCGCCAGGTTCTCCGGGAGCAGGAACGGTGTTGAAACGCCAGAGGCGCTTGCCCGTCTCCAGGCTGTATGCGTCGAGGAATCCTCTCGTCGCGAGCTCGCCGCCGGCCATTCCCACGATCAGCTTGTCCTTGACGACAAGCGGCGCCGCGGTCGCCGAGTAGCCCATCTGATAGTCAGCCATCGGCACATCCCAGATCGGCATGCCAGTCTTTCGATCGAGCGCCATCACGTGCGCATCGAGCGTCGTCATGAAGAGACGATCCCCGAACACCGCAAAGCCTCGGTTGACCATTCCGCAACAGGCCGGAAGACCGGGGGGCAGCTTTCGCTGGTAATGCCAAACCAACATGCCGGTGCGGCCGTCAATCGCCCACGCGTGGTTCAGGAGTCCTGTGACATACAAGATGCCGTCGATCGCAATCGGCGTGGCTTCGAACTTTGCGCCGCGACCGAAGCCGAGCCCGGCCTCGAAAGCCCACACGGGCGTCAGACGCGCGACGTTCTCCGGGGTGATCTGGGTAAGAGAGCTGTGCCGCTTGCTGGTGTAGTCGCCCGAGTGGGTCAGCCAGCGGGATGGATCCGCGAGGCCGCGAAGCAAATCGGTCGGACCGATTTGTTGCGCCTGCGAGTACGCCACGGCGCAACTCACCAGGCCGAGCGCCACGAAGAGTGAACCCCTTCCCCGTCCCACGTCGCTAATCTACATCGAGAGCAGCGGCGAACAACCCGGAACTCCGGGCAAACGTATCCGCCCTCACTTCCGTCTAAGGCCACGTGAGCACTCTTGTCCGCGATCTCGCCTACGCCTTTCGCAAGCTCAGCACAGCCCGCGTGTTCACGGCGACAGCCGTGCTCACACTGGCGTTGGGCATCGGCGGCAGCACCGCTATCTTCACGCTCATGCACGCCGTGATGCTGAAGTCGCTGCCAGTGGGCGACCCCGATCGCCTCTACCGGATCGGCGACGGCAACAACTGCTGCGTGCAAGGTTCGCCGCAGGATCGCTGGGGGTTCTTCTCGTTTCCTCTATTCGAGCGCATCAAAGCCGAGACGCCACAGTTCGAGGAGATCACCGCCTTCTCGACGTTCGTCGGCCGCATGAGCGTGCGGCGCCAGGGAGTGGAACAGGCTCCGCGGCCGCTTCGCACTATGTACGTCACCGGCAGCTACTTTACGACGCTGGGCGTCCGCGCCTTCACCGGGCGTGTTTTCACCGCCGACGACGACAACGCTGCCAAGCCGCCAGTCGTGACGCTGGCCTATCACGCGTGGCAGGGCCTCTACGGTGGTGACACCTCGATTGTCGGCTCGACGCTCATGATCGAAGGGAACGCCTTCACCATTGCCGGTGTCACGCCGCCGGGATTCTTTGGCGAAGCGGTTCGGGCCGATCCACCAGATTTGTGGCTGCCGCTCCAACACGAACCGCTCATCACCGGCGCCGACACGTCGCTGTTGCGCCAACCGATATCGGCGTGGCTGCGGGTGATCGGCCGACTGCGTCCCGACGCGACGACAGCGGGAATGGAACTACGGCTCACGACGCTGTTGCATCAATGGATGCGAACCGAGGCCGGCTATCCCTCGAACTGGATGCCGGAAATCGAACGCAAACTTCCAGAACAGGTGATCACGGTCGTGCCCGCCGGGGCTGGTGTCGGACTACTGAAAGAGCAGTACGGGCGCAGCCTGCGGATCCTGCTGGCAGTGTGCGGGCTGGTGCTGCTCATCGCGTGCGCCAACGTCGCCAACCTGTTGCTGGCGCGCGCGGTAGCCCAACGCACGCAGACTGCCGTGCGACTGGCCATCGGCGCGTCGCGCGCACGAATCGTGACGGAAGCGCTCGTCGAGAGTGTCGTGCTTGCGATCGGTGGAGCGCTGGCCGGCCTTGTCGTCGCCATGGGCGCCGCTCGCCTGCTGTTGTCGCTGGCTTTCGCCGGCGCCACGATGTTGCCCATCACCACCTCGCCATCCCCGCTCGTGCTCGCGTTTGCCGCCGGCCTGGCGTTGCTGACCGGCGTGCTCTTCGGCGCGGCGCCAGCATGGTTTGCCACACGCACGGATCCGATCGAGGCGATGCGCGGCATCGGTCGTACCGCGGGTGATCGCGCTTCGGTGACGCGCACAACGCTGTTGGTGGTGCAGGCAACGCTTTCGGTCGTGCTCGTTGCAGGGTCGACGATGCTGGGCCGCAGCCTCGGCAACCTCGAGGGACAGGACTTCGGGTTCAATCGCGACGGTCGCGTCCTGGTGTCGATAGGTCGACCGTCCGCATCGTTCACCGGCCCGCGCCTCACCGCGCTCTACCGCGACCTCGAAACGCGACTCGCCCGCATTCCAGGCGTGCAGGGCGCCAGCCTTGCGCTCTACAACCCGCTGACGAACAACTGGGGCGAGGGCGTGCTCGTGGCCGGCAAGCCGGCGCCGGCACCCGGCGCGGAGATCGGCGCGTCGTGGGATCGGGTGGGCACGAACTACCTTCAGCAGTTGGGGGTGAAACTCGTTCGCGGCCGTTACTTCACCGATGCCGACAATGAGACGTCACAAAACGTGGCCGTGGTGAACGAAGCGTTCGTGCGGCGCTTCTTCTCGTCCGGTGAGGACCCGCTCGACCGGTTCTTTGGATTGAACCTGCCCGAGAACGTCAACACCTACCGCATCGTCGGTGTGGTTGGCGATGCAAGGTTCGCGGCCTTCCAGCTCGAACGCCCAGCTCGACCGATGTTCTTCGTGTCGCTCGCCCAGACGGTGAACTACGCCAACCCGTTGTCGCAGCGCGTAGAGACCTCCTCACACTATGTAGGCGGGATTCTCTTGGTCACAACTACTCCGCCAGGAGTGCTGGAGCCGCACCTTGCTCGCGAGCTCTCCGCCGGCGATCCCAATCTTGCGGTCATCAACATCCGCACGCTGAGGGAACAGGTCGAGCATACCTTCGATCAACAACGTGCAGTCGCAAGCCTCGCTGGTCTCTTCGGCATGATCGCGCTGATCCTCGCCGCCATCGGACTCTACGGCGTAACGGCATTCTCGGTGGCACGCCGGACGAACGAGATTGGACTCCGCATGGCGCTCGGCGCCGATCGCGGCCGCGTCGTCGGCCTCGTGCTGCAAGGTGTGTTCTATCGCGTGGCTGCCGGTTTGCTCTTAGGCCTGCCGCTGGCTGTCGGCGCTGGATATCTCCTGTCGGCTCAACTCTACGGCGTCTCGTTCTGGGATCCAGTGGCGCTGAGCGTCGCGGCGGGCGCGCTGGCGTTCGCGGCGTTCGTCGCCTCCATCGTGCCCGCATCGAGAGCAGCGGTGCTGGCGCCGATGAGAGCCCTTCGCACCGAGTAGAGCCGCGTTCACCGTCCCGACGTCGGCCACCATCGGCTCACGCGGCGGCGATACTCGTCGTAGTCGTGTCCGAATGCCCGGCGCAATGTCGGCTCCTCGTAGAGCACGACGAAGGCATGCATCGCGGCGAGGAAGGCGATGGCGTAGAGAGCACTACCCGCCGAGCGATAGAAGAGCGCGAAGCCGACGAGAAACAGCCAGGCCCCCAGGTACATCGGATTGCGGACGACACGATAGGGACCTCGAACGACCAGCCGGCGCGGCGGATCGAACGGCGCCGGCGTACCCCGCCCCAGAAACGCAAAAGCCGTAACGCATGTCAACGCGAGGCCGAGTCCACCGAGACCGACTAAAAGCCCAACCACCTGCCACACGCCGAACGACGCCGGTCCACGGATTCCTGCTCTCGCGAGAATCAGGGCCGGGAAGACCCAGAGTACGACGCCAATGAAGAGTGTCGACCAGATCACCGTGCGAACGATCACGAAGATCACGAGGCCGGATTCTACCGAATCCCGCGTGTGAACCTTTTTCGCTCCCGTCCGTCTTCTCCCTTGGCTAATCTACAAGAGAGGCGACGGCCGGTCCCGCCCTAGCTTCATCGGAGGCGGACTTGTCCCGCCGTAGCTTTAGCGGAGGCGGATGAGCGACCAGACCGACGTCCTGCAAGGCACCCTCGACCTGTTGATCCTGCGAGCGATCGCTCTCGAACCGATGCACGGTTGGGCCATCGCACAGCGTATTCAGCAGATTTCCGATGATCTGCTTCGCGTTCAGCAAGGCTCGCTCTACCCCGCCCTGCATCGGCTCGAGCATCAGGGCTGGATCACGGCCGAGTGGGGCACCTCGGAGAACAATCGACGCGCGCGCTTCTATGCGCTGACGAAAGCGGGCCGTAAGCAGGTCGAGGCTGAAGTCGCAAAATGGGAGCGGCTGTCGGCCGGCGTCAATCTGGTGCTGCAGAGGACGTAGACCGCATGCCACTGAGTCAAGTCCTTGGTCGTTGGGCCTTGGTCCTGTCGTCCGTCCCGAGTCCTTCGTTCTGTGTCCTCTTGGACCGCGGACCATGGACCAAGGCCGGACAAAGCACCGAGGCCGGACCAAGCACCAAGCACTCAGCACCAAGGACCAAGGAGCCTTGCTAGCCATGCGACTGTGGCACATCCTCCGCAGCAGGCTTCGCTCCATCTTCTTCCGCAGCAGGCGCGAATCAGATCTAAGCGAGGAACTGCAGATCCATCTGGAGCGCGAGACCGAGCGCCTGCAATCGAGCGGAGTATCGCGGGAAGACGCGCGCCTCGAGGCGTTGCGGCTCTTCGGAGGCGTCGAGCAAATAAAGGAGGCCAGCCGGGATGCACGCGGGACGGCGGGCTGGGACGCACTTGTGCGAGACGCGCGGCAAGGCCTTCGTAGACTGGTGCGCGATTGGCGCTTCACCACAGCGGCGGTGCTGATCCTCGGCCTCGCGATCGGCGCCAACACCGCAATCTTCAGCGTCGTGAACGCGGTCCTATTCCGCAGACAAGCGTTCGCCGACCCCGGCCGCCTCGTGAACATCTATCAGAACGATCGTGCAGGCAGACCGCTCGTCGTCACCGCGTACTCCACGTATATGGAGATCGCGGAATACACCGACATCTTTGCGGCGACGATGGCCGCCACTATTCCCAACCCCGTTCGCTATCTTCACGACGGCGCTGTCCGCGATGCGGTCGTCGAGTACGCAACGGCAAGCTATTTCGACACACTGGGACTCCGGCCGTCGCTCGGCCGCTGGTTCGACGAGACGGAGGAGCGGTCCGGCGCTCCGCTCGTCGCTGTCCTGGGGCATGAGGCGTGGACCAGACGGTTCCGCGCGGACCCATCCATCATCGGACGCATCATCCGCGTCGAAGGGTTACCGGTGACGATCGTCGGCATCGGTCCTGCCAATTACCGCGGGACCATGGACATGGGTCTCGTCACCGATTTCTGGCTGCCGATGACGGCGCTCCCTGCGATGATGCCGACTCTTGGCAGACGCGACACGTCGACGATCATCGCACCACTGTTCGTGAAAGCCCGTCTGCGCGACGGTGTGACCGTCGCGCAAGCCAGGGTGGCCATGGACGTGCTCGCGCGCCGGCTCGCGGCCGAGTATCCGGATCTGTTTCGTACTGAGGGTGAGTTCGCTCTGGGCCCGGGTATGACGGTCGTGGCCTCGACGGACGTGCGGATCCACCCGCAGGCCGACACGCCGTTCATGGCAATCGCCTCGCTGGTGCTCGTCATCGTCGGCCTCGTTCTCGCCATCGCGTGCAGCAACCTGGCCACGCTGCTGCTCGTGCGCGGTGCCGCTCGGGCGAAGGAAGTCTCAGTTCGGCTGGCAATGGGCGCCACGCGCCCTCAGCTTGTCAGGCACCTGCTGATCGAGAGCCTGCTGCTCTCACTTGCGGGCGGCGTCGCTGGCTGCGTCCTGGCGTGGTGGGGCATGCGGGCGCTGCAAGGGATCGACTTCCCGTTCAGGGTGGATCTGAGCGTGGACTACCGTGTGCTCGCCTTTGCGATCGCGCTGTCGCTGGTCACGGGCGTCGTATTCGGCCTGGCGCCGGCGCTGAAGGCCACGAGAGTCCACCTGCTGACGACGCTACGCGACGAAGGGCTGCAACCAATCGATCATCGTCGTCTCACGCTGAAGAATGCGCTGATCGTCTTCCAGGTGGCGGTCTCGGTTCTGTTACTCGGCGGCACGAGCATCTTCCTCCAGGCGGCGGCCGCAGGGAGAGCGTTGCGCGTTGATTATGCCGTCAACGGCGTGGCGATGCTCGAGACCGATCTCCGATTCGCCGGCTACTCGGAGAGCGATGCGCGGCGAGTCTTCGACGAACTGCTCCGCCGGATCGAGGCCATCCCGGGCGTCCAATCCGCGGCGCTCTTGCGCGGCCTGCCGATGGATGTCAATGGCGTGGCGATCGTCGTTGACAGCGGCGACGGTCAGCAGGGCTCGACGCTCGAGTCGGCAGCGATCGCTGCTGCACCGGGTTTCTTCGACACCCTGCGCATCCCGCTGCTGCACGGCCGCATGTTCGACGCACGCGATCGCGCGGACTCGCCGCGCGTCGCGGTGATCACGGAGCGAATGGCCCGGCAATACTTTGGTGCGGTGAACGCAGTGGGCCGGCGTTTCCGGTCGGCGAACGATCCGAACTCGTGGGCGGAGGTCATCGGCGTCGTGCGCGATACGAGCACAGGAGACCTGGACGACGACATCCTGGATCCGATCGGGCCAATCTTCTACACTTCGTACACTCAGTCCGCGGCGCTCCCGACCACCGTCATCGCGCGGACGTCGGGCGATGCTGCACCACTTGTCGCGGCAATGCAGCGCGAGTTGCGCGCCGTGGACATCACGTTGCCGGTGATGACGGCGCAAACGATGACGCAGAAACTGGAAGGGGCGCTGGCGGTACCGAACGTGATCGCCACGCTTTTCGGTGCCCTTGGCAGCCTCGGCCTGGTACTGGCCAGCATCGGTCTCTATGCGGTCGTCGCGTTCGCCGTTGCGAGGCGCTCCCGTGAGATCGGCATCCGCATGGCACTCGGCGCGCGCAGTCAGCAAGTGGTCTGGAGCATTGCGCGAGGCGTGGCAGGGCTGACCGGTCTTGGCACGGGCATCGGTCTCGTTCTCCTGGTGCTGGTGATGCTGGTGATGCGCGCAGGGGGAGGATCGGCAGATATCGGGATCGGAAGCCTCTCGGTGTATCGCCCGAGCATCGATCCGGTGGCGCTGCTGGCCATTGCTGCCCTGACCGCAGTCGTCGGCGTCGCTGCCGCATTCGTGCCCGGGCGCCGCGCCGCTCTGATGGATCCGCTCGTGGCGCTGCGCCACGAGTGACGCGCAGGACATTGCTCGCTGGCGGGAACATCACATGAAGGCCCCGCACCATCGCGTGTATGTCATCCGCTTGAAGAATCCGCGGCGAGGCGACCGCCGCGAGGCGTTTTACGTCGGCATGACGGGCCTGCCGCTCGAGGAGCGCTTTGCCAACCACAAGCGTGGCTACAAGTCGGCCAGCGTCGTCAAGAAGTATGGCATCGAGCTCGCGCCTGAGTGGTACGACGGAATCCCACCAATGCCATATGAAGAGGCCGCGCTCACCGAACCCGCGCTCGCCGACGAACTGCGCGACCGCGGCTATCTTGTCTACGGTCCGACCGCACGAAAGACAACACCGCGGGTCCGCGCTCGAACGCGATCTGACTAGAGTTGTTTGCAGTTCCGCGTAGATGTCCGTCCCTGGTACTTCGTGCTTGGTTCTGGGTCCGTCCCGGGTCCTGCTGGAGATCCATGCGTCCATGGTCCGACCGGACAAAGGACGAACGGACCGAGGACGATCCCTACACGCAATCGCAAAACGCGCTAGTCCCTGGCTTCGGCCATGCGGTCGATTCTCGTCGAGAAGAGCGACAGCACGAACGCGCCGACGATCAACATCGCGCCGATTCCGCCATAGAGCTGCATGAGCGCTCCGGCATCGTCGGAGACAAAGAACCCGGAGAAGTATCCGGCCAGCTTGTTTCCGAGCGAGGTCGCGAAGAACCACGCGCCCATCATCAGCCCCACGATTCTGGCGGGCGACAGGCGCGTCACCATGCTGAGCCCGACGGGGCTGACCAGAAGCTCGCCGACGACGTCGAAGAAGTAGACGGCGACGAGCCAGAGCGGACTGATCTTGCCCTGTGCGGTCAGGGCGGACGCCGGCACCAGCACCAGCATCGCGATGCCGATCGCGAAGAGGCCCAGCGCAAACTTCCGGGAGCTCGTTGGCTGATCGTCACCCATGCGGATCCAGAGCCTGGCGAAGACCGGAGCGAGGAGGATCACGAAGAAGGGCGTCAGCGACTGGAGCCAGCTGGCGGGAAAGTTCCATCCGAACAGGCTGCGCTCAACGAGATCTCTCGCGAACAGGTTGAGGCTCGCGCCCTTCTGCTCGTACGCCGACCAGAACATGATCGTGAAGCCGAACAGGATCACGATCGCTATGACCCGCATCAACTCCCCTTTGGTCAACGGCGCCTGCGGCGCGGTTGCCTGTGAGAGTCGGCCTGCAGGGCCTACCGACGGCAGGTGCGATCGGTTGCGGGTGAAGACCGCCAGCCCGAGCAGCATTCCGACGCCGGCAGCGGCAAAACCCCAGTGCCAGCTATGGGCTGGATCGAAGCCACGGGCCTCGAGCCAGGTCTTGAACGTCGAGCTTTCCGCCAGCCATCCGCATACGAGCGGCGCCAGCACCGCGCCAATGTTGATGCCCATGTAGAACAGCGAGAAGCCGCTGTCGCGCCGCGGATCACCCGGGGCGTAGAGGCTGCCGACCATCGTGCTGATGTTTGGCTTCAGCAGGCCGGTCCCAATGACAATCAGGCCGAGGCCCGTGTAGAAGAACGACAGCGAGTGCGCCGCCATCGAGAAATGGCCGCACGCGATGATGATGCCTCCAACGAGAACCGAGCGGGACGCGCCGAGAAGGCGATCCGCGATCAGCCCGCCGGCCACCGACGCCATGTAGACGAGCATCGTGTAGGTGCCATACAAAGAGGCCGCGTCTACGGTGGAGAATCCGAGTCCTCCCTGCGCGGCGGGGGCGACCATGAACAGCACCAGGATGGCTCGCATCCCGTAGTAGCTGAACCGCTCCCACATCTCGGCGAAGAAGAGCGTGGGGAGGCCAGGCGGATGGCCCGCGAGCGGCCTGGCATCGTCTTCGAACACGACCCGCGGTGCAGTGGCATCGAGCTGCATGCCCTCAATAGTCCCATGCCTTGTTCCTGTTCGAATGTGAATGCCTCGCACGTTAATCTCTAGTACGAATACCAGCCGTCGTGCGCGCGCGGGCGCATCGGCCGGCGCCAGGTAACCGCGTGCGAAGGAGACATCATGGCGAAGAAGTCAGCAGCCTACGAGACGTACGTCTCATCATCCCGGCCAGCGGTGCGGATGCTCGCCGCCGCGGCGGCGGTATCGGCCTACAAGATCGAGGTCCGGTTTCTCGGGGGCCTGAATACTGCGCAGAAGAACGCGTTCAAGGCGGCCGCGGATCGCTGGACGAAGGTGATCGTCGGCGACCTGCCGAGCGTGAGTGTCGACGGTGAAGTGATCGACGACCTGCTGATTCTGGCGCAGGGCGTGGCGATCGATGGTCCGAGCGGCATTCTCGGCCAGGCCGGTCCCACACACGTCCGGCCAGCGTCGGCCGGCGCCGCGGCGTTTCTGCCGGTCAAGGGGATCATGTCGTTCGACACGGCGGATCTCGCGAAGATGCAAGCCGACGGCACGCTGAAGGACGTGATCACCCACGAGATGGGACACGTCATCGGCATCGGCACCATGTGGACGCGCAAAGGTCTCCTGAAGGGTGCTGGCACCAACAACCCGCGTTTCACGGGCAAGGCGGCGAAGGCCGAGTTCGGAAAGCTCAAGAAGTCAGGCCCGATGGAAGTCCCGGTGGAGAATCAGGGCGGCCCGGGCACGGCTGAAGGTCATTGGCGCGAAACCGTCTTCCGCAACGAGCTGATGTCCGGGTTCATCGCCGCGCCCAACAACCCGCTCAGCCGGATGACGGTGGCCAGCCTGCAGGACATGGGCTACGAGGTCGATCTCACGAAGGCCGAACCCTACAAGCTGCCAGACCTCTTCGCCCTTGCAGCCGCCGGCGCGACGACGACGCATGTTCATCCGCACGCGCTGCCGGTGATCCCGATGACCTTGCCCGACGACAGCGTGGTGCCGTAGGGTTTATTGATGCAGGGGATGCAACGGCCCAGGGCCATGGTCGTCGCGAAGTCGGCCATGGTGCCTGACCGTGTGCTGGTCGAACCGGCGCCGAACCAGTTCACACACGAACTGCTGAAGCGCCAGCCGTACTACTACGGGACCCGGGCGGCGGCGCGTGCGAGCGGAAGCTTCGAGAAGGGTACCCACGTCGTGCTGATGGTCCATGACGGAGGCCGGATGTGCCGCGTCGTGAACCGGCAGGGACTCTACGTGCTCACCGCATTCACCGGGCTGACACCTCTCACCCAGGAACCAGGGACCAAGAACAAAGGACGAAGACCCAAGGACCAATAGAGCTAGACCCCGGCATACCAGTGGAACCCGAAGTCCGAGTTGGTTCCACCCGTGCCCCTGCCAATGCCGACCATCGAATCGACGACGCGAATCGACTTCAAGAACTTGAGGTTCTTGTATCCGCACTGTCGTTCGACGCGGAGACGGAGCGGCCAGCCGTTGCCTCGCGGAAGGTCGCGACCATTGAGTCCGTAGGCCAGGATCGTCTGGGCGTGCGCGACCTCGAAGAGATCGTATCCCTCGTACCACCCGTCGAAGGTGTCGATGACGACATAGCGCGCGGCGGACGTCACGCCGCCTGCCGCTTCAAGCACCCGCTGGAGCGGAGCGCCCGTCCACTCGCCGATCGCTGACCACCCCTGTTCGCACACGTGAGCAGTGATCTGCGTCCGCGCAGGCAGACCTCGGATCTCGCTGAGCGACAGCTCGCGCGGACGCGCAACGAGGCCGCTGATCGGAAGTCGCCAGTTCTTGAACCCTTCCGATGCGTGAAGTTGATACTCCGCGTTCTTGGGGTTGGTCTGGTTCCAGGTCGGGAACGGATCGGCGACTTCGTTTCGGCTGAACTCACGAGCCAACGGTTGTCCAGACAGCAACAGCCGATTGGTGCTCATCGTCAACACATCGGCGGCGCCAATCAGGCCTCCCCGCACGCGTGGCGGAACGAACGTCTCGCGCGAACATCCCGTCAGCAACAGACCACCTAGCGCGGGAACGCTCGTCAACAATGTTCGACGTGAGATGCGCTTGATCATCGCTTCCCCCACTCCTCTACTTTCCGATGACCATCGAACGAACCTTGCCGAAGAAGCCTGCGGCCGCGACTTCTGACACGTGAACGACGACGAACAGAACCAGCGCCACAGTGCCGATGGTGTGTAGCGTCCGCGCCGACTGCCGGCCGCCGAACAGGTCGAGCAGCCACGGCATCGCCGCCGTGAAGCCGGGCGACTGCGCAACGCCGGTCAGGATCATCAGCGGGACGAACACGAAGATCAGGATCAGATACGACGCCTTCTGCAGCGTGTCGTAGCTGCCATTCGCGTGGCTGCGCGATCGCCAGCGCAAATGATCACGCAGCTCCGCGCGCACCCGCGCCAGAGTCCGCTCCTCACGAGCGGGCCACATCCGATCGCGAAAATGTTTCGAGTAGAGATTCCAGACAACGTAAATGAGACCGTTGATGAGAAACACCCAGGCGACGGTGAAGTGGTAGTTGCGCCCCCACCGGCGGTCGCCAAGCGCGCCGGCCTCATCCCACGAGAGGCCCCAGTCTGCGAGCCTGAACGCCGCCGGATAACCGCGATAGCCCGTGTTCCCCCAGTACAGCTCAGGGAAATCGAGAAAGATGTGGACACCGCTCCACAACAGGTACACGCAGGCGACGACGTTGATCCAGTGACAGATGCGAACGTTGTACGAGTGAGCGGTGCTCGATGTCTGTGCGGCGGAACGCAGAGGTTCGGAGATTGACGCGTTCACGTCCATCGGCGGGCATTCTAAGTCACCGTGGTGCCTGGCTCGTGAATAACTTTCACGGTGTGAGCATTCGCGGCCCCGTCTCGTCAGCACTCCACTTCGCAGGCACTGCGTTTTTTGAACTGGCAGGAATAGTGCTGCTCCATGGCCAACGGTCGAGAGCCGGAAGGTCATCACAAGGAGCTCACATGAGATATGTCACCTCAACGCTAGTCGCCTGCGCCTTCGCTGGTGCGGTGAGCGTGTTCGCCCAGGAGCAGGCGCCCGCTCAACCGCCAGCCAGGGACCAGGCGCCCGCACAGTCGCCAGCAGCAAATCAAGCGCCCAAATCGACACTGACCGGTTGCGTCATGCAGGCCAAAACGACGGATGGCGGCACGGCTTATATCCTGAGCAAGGCTCAGGGCGGGTCGGCCACCATGTACGTACTTGGTGGATCGTCGGAATCAGAGTGGTCGGCAAACGTGAACAAGAAGGTTGAAGTAACGGGGCCGGTGCAAGAACCCGCGAGCGCAGACAAGGACAGCGCGCCGAGCCCGGGAGTAGTACGTCCACCGCTGGTGGAAGTCGAATCCATGAAAGTCGTGGCTCAAAACTGCACGTAAGCGGCGCGGGACTCTGCCCCACGTTCGTATGTGGGGCAGAGCGACTACCCGCCCGCCTTTGCCTGACTCCTTCCATCGCCGCAGGACCGACCCTCGGTAGCCGGTGTCCCCCAGTACTACTCAGGGAAATCGAGAAAGATATGGACACCGCTCCACAGCCATCGACGGGCATTCTACGACCAGTCGATGCCACTAGAATCCTCTCCAGCCATGTGCGCAGCCAATTCACTTCGCATTGCCGTTATCGGCGCCGGCATCGGTGGTCTGACGCTTGCGATCGCCCTGCGCCAGCACGGCATCAGCGTCGATCTCTACGAGCAGACCACGGAACTGCGTGAGGTCGGAGCCGCCGTCGCGCTGTCGGCCAACGGAACTCGCTTCTTCGATCGGTTCGGGCTGTCGGCGCAACTCGTGTCCCACTGGTTCGAGGTGTCAGCGCTGATCTACAGGGACGGCCGCACTGGCCGCCTCGTTGGCAAGCATGACGCCGGGCCAGCCTATCGGCAGCGTTTCGGGGCACCGTACGTCGGCATTCATCGCGCCGAGTTGCAGGCGATCCTGTCAGCCGCAGTTGGCATGGATCGCATTCATCTGCGCAAGCGCCTCATCGACATCGACGACAGCGGTGCGCATGCTGCGCTGCGCTTCGACGATGGCACAACGACCATAGCGGACCTCGTCATCGGAGCCGACGGCGCGCGTTCGGTCGTGCGCCGCTGGATGCTTGGCTATGACGACGCACTGTATTCCGGGTGTAGTGGGTTTCGCGGTGTGGTACCGATGGACAAGCTCTCGAACCTGCCGGATCCCACTGCCATTCAGTTCTGGATGGGACCAGGCGGGCATCTGCTGCACTACCCGATGGGCAACGACCACATCAACTTCCTGCTGGTCGAGCGGCACCCGACACCGTGGCCGCGACCTGAGTGGGTGATGCCGGCAACAGAGGGAGAACAGTTACGGCATTTTGCACACTGGCATCCGGCGATCGTCGAGATGATCACCGCGAATCCGGTCAGCGATCGCTGGGGCCTCTTCCATCGTCCTCCGCTCGGCCGATGGACGAAGGGACGCGTGACGCTCCTCGGGGACGCCGCGCATCAACTGGCGCCGCACCATGGACAGGGCGCCAACCAATCGATAGAAGACGCTGTAGTACTTGCCTCCTGCCTCGGTGAAGCGGGCTCGAGTCCGATCGCTGATGCGCTCGCGCGCTACGAGAGGCTGCGCCGCGGCCGAACGCGCAAGGTTCAGTACGCGTCGATTAGCGCGGCGGACGTCCTCCATCTCGCTGACGGCGACAACGCCGACCGGCGCAACGCCCGCCTCGGCACGCTCGATGGCGCGCTGCATCACCTTGGTTGGATCCATGAGTTCGACGCCGGCACCCAGGAGCCCAACGAGCGACAAGGTGGCACCTGGCTGTAACCACCGGCACGCGAAGCTGCGAGCGTCGCGGATCGTTGTGGGAATCTGCCATGGCCACTAGACTTGTGGCCGCTGGAATGACGTGACGTTTCAACCAGGCCAACATATAGGCAGATACGAGATCGTGGGTCTTCTCGGTGCCGGTGGCATGGGAGAGGTGTATCGCGCACGCGATGTGACGCTCAAACGCGACATCGCGATCAAGGTATTGCCCGATGGGTTTTCGAAAGATGCCGAACGGCTTTCACGCTTCCGGCGGGAAGCTGAAGCCCTGGCAGCGCTGAACCATCCACACATCGCCACCATTTATGACTTCGGTGAGTTCGGCGACGGTCGTTTTCTAGCGCTCGAGCTCGTCGAAGGCGAAACACTCGCCGATCGCCTGGCGCTCGGTCCGATGACTCTCGATGAGTCTCTGCGAGCGGGCGTTCAGATCGCACAAGCGTTGGAAGCCGCCCATGGAAAAGGAATCACACACCGGGATCTCAAACCAGCGAACATCCAGCTGACGCCGGGCGGCGGTGTGAAGGTTCTCGATTTTGGCTTGGCCAAGGTCGGAACCGACAGTGCCAGCGTGTCCGACTCGCCCACGACGCTGGCAGCAACTGCACCCGGGATGATCGTGGGCACGGTGCCCTACATGCCGCCCGAGCACATCAAGGGAAAAGAGGGCGGCAACACCGCGGACGTGTGGGCATTCGGATGCGTGCTGTACGAGATGCTCTGCGCTCGCCGCGCATTCGACGGCGATTCTGCCAGCGAAATTATCGCGAGTGTGCTCAAGAGCGAGCCGGACTGGCGGCAACTGCCTCCGATCCCTGGCGGCATCGCGAAGCTGCTCCGGCGGTGCTTGCGGAAGGATCGTACGCACAGGCTGCAATCCATCGGTGATGCGCGCATCGAGCTCGAAGACGCGCTCAGCGAACCCGTCGGGGATCCCAAACCCGTTTCACCGCGAACTCCCAGATGGACCTACGCCATCATGGCGGCGCTCACGTTGGTCACGTTGATTGCTGCGGCGTACGCCTTCACGGTTGTGCGACCGCCGACGGCTCCAGAAATGCGTCTCGAAATCGGCGCGCCAGCAACCACGTACCCCTCCTCATTGGCCATCTCACCCGACGGGCTTCAACTCGTGTATGTGGCCGAGTTGGATCAACGCCCTCAACTCTGGCTCCGACGATTGGACTCTGGTGCGGCACGGGCGCTGCCCGGTACCGACTATCCCCAACTCCCCTTCTGGTCGCCAGACAGCAAGTCCCTGGGATTTTTCGGGGGCGGCAAGCTCAAACGACTCGACATCGCCGGCGGCTCTCCGAAGAACCTGGCGGACGCACCTCAGGGTTATGGCGGTACCTGGAACACGGACGGCACCATCGTCTTCTGCGTGAACAACCGTGACCTGTTTCGCGTCTCTGCCGACGGCGGCGAAGCGACACAACTGACGCACGTCCAACTCTCCCAGCAAACGTCCCATCGTCAACCATGGTTTCTGCCTGACGGTCGCCATTTCTTGTACTTTGTGACCGGCGCTGAGGGCCGCGGCATCTATGTCGATTCGCTGGATGAATCCAAGCCGAAGCGCCTGCTCGGCACCGACACGGACGGAGGCCCGGCGCTCACGTCGTCTGGGCAACTGCTCTTCGTTCGTGGACGAACACTCTTCGCCCAAGACCTGGATCTCACGTCACTCGAGTTGAAAGGAACCGCGCTCCCGTTGGCCGAACCTGTGATTGTCGATGGAACGGAGGCGGCGGTCTCCGCATCGAGTGCCGGCCCGATCGTCTACCGAATGGGCTCGGAAGGCGCCGGCAAGCAGCTCATTTGGTTCGATCGAGCCGGCATGGAAATAGAGCGCATCGGGAACAACGACATCGCCAATCTGTATATGTGGTCACTCTCTCCAGATGAACGCCGGGTCGCACTCGGTAGAACTGTCCAGGGCAATTTCGACCTCTGGTTACTCGAGGCGAGACGCGGACTCCTGACGAGGTTTACTGTCGATCCGGGCTTCGACTGGGCTGGGGTCTGGTCGCCCGACAGCAGACGAATCG
>Ga0070674_100000402_pt1 | contig 21773 bp, 19 predicted proteins | sample KBSM33metaG_FD_65344 | JGI IMG/M metagenome (GOLD analysis project Ga0070674, IMG submission 65344) | Miscanthus rhizosphere microbial communities from Kellogg Biological Station, Michigan, USA - KBS M3-3 metaG | ecosystem: Host-associated > Plants > Roots > Rhizosphere > Soil ... | reverse complement strand
GCGGCCCTGGTCGGCACACGCGTCTACTTCACGGCGGCGGTGCCCGGCCAGCCCTATCCAGACATCGTCCAATACCCGGCCAGCGGCTTCATGATGGGCGATGATCTCAAGGGCACGGAGCCGCCCTGGAACCGCCGCATCACCTTCGAGTGCCGGGCCGAGACGTACGGCGGCACATCAGGCGCGCATTCCGTCGGGGATCACGTGATCCGCGTCCTCAACAATTACACTGGCGCGGTCTCTGGCGAACAAATAGACGATTGCAGACTGGTGAGCGACGTCTCCGAGTATGACGAGACAGCCGCAATCCGTAGGCGAATCGTTGACTTCCGGGTGATCCATTCACCGGCGTGACGCAGAGAGGCAAGACCATGCCGCATCGGAAACAAGAGGCCCAGGCCAATCCTGAGTTTCAGACTCTCGACGAGCTGAAGCCCGGTGGTCCGGCCAAGGCGGGCGCGGCCCAAATTTGCCAGCCCGGCAACTGCCTTGTCGGGGATCGGATGGGCAAGTGGCATGACTATCCCAATGCGGAGTGCCCGCGCTGTGGATTTGCCACCATCAGCCTCCGCCTCGCCCAAGAGCGCCGCCCTGGCTTTGACTTCAAGGCCAAGGGTCTCACCGACATCAGCTAATCAGTAGCCTTAGGAGCACGACATGCCCGACGCAAAACGAGTAGGCGCAGGCACCGTTCTGAAGATCGGCGACGGCGTGACGCCGACTGAAGGCTTTACTGCAATCGCGAAGATCCGGCGGATCGGCGAGGTCTCGGAAGAGTCGCCGCTGATCGATGCCACCGACTTGGAGTCGACCGGCCGCGAGTACATCGGTGGGCTACCGGACGGCGCAGAGCTCGACGTGGAGGCCGCGCTCCTGATGGACAGCGTGACCCACCAGTCTCTGGACGCGGCCTACGCCAGCAAGCTGCCGGTGAACTTCGAGCTGCTGCCGAATCAGCAGTCGAAGAAAATCAAGTTCGCCGGGCTCGTGCGGTCGCGCCTGTTTGGCCCGTTCGAGGCCGAGGGCATCATGACCCACCGCTGGCGCCTCAAGATCTCTGGGGCTGTGACGCTGGCCGCCGCTTCGTAAGGAGGGGATCTTGAGACGCCTTCTGGCTTTCGTCTTTCTGTTTCTGCTCGCGCTCGGGCCCGTCATCGCCAAGCCTCCCGCCGACCATGACCGCAAGGTCGCCTGCAACAAGGGCTGGGGCATCTGGAAGAAGCAGCATGGCCTCAAAGGCTATGACCGCAAGAAGTACATTGCGGACTGCATGAGCGGGAAGATCGAGCCGCCGGTTCGGGTTCCCGGGAGCGACGACTAAGCCTCATGCACAATCCATTCGCCGGTGAGACGCCCTTTCCACTCGCTGGAGAGGGCGTTGTTCTGAAGTTTACCGCATCCGACTTGGCCAGGCTGCACAGCGTCTATGGGCCGGACGTACGCAAGCCGCCGGACGTCGATCCGCGCACCGGCATGGTCGCCCAGTATTTCTGGGGCACCATCCTGGGGTGGCTGTCGGTGCACGACCCGGTTGTCATCGGCAATCTACTGAAGTTTGGGCTCAAGGAGCGCAACGCCAACGGCAAGGTCGTGCCGATCCAGCGCGACGAGGATTGGTGGGAGTCGCCGCCCTTCAGCTACTCTGAAGTGGCCGACCTTATTGAGTCTGGCCTGATGTGGTCCCGCTGGGGAATGACACCTGACCAGTTGGCGGAGAAACTGCGCGAGCAGGCCGCGGCGTCGGAGGGCGCCGAGGTGGACCCTACGATGAACGGGCCCGAAAGCCCGACATCCTCCGGCTAATCGAAGACGCCCACGAGCACGGACTCACGCCGGCGGAGGCGTGGGATCTCAGCCCTATGGAGATTGATCGCTACCTGTCCGTGCGGGCGCGCGTCGAGGTGGACCGCCGCTTCGCCATGGGCTTCGTGGTGGCAAAGGCTTTCAACAAACCTCGGTTGCTCGCTGAGGACCTTGAGAAGTGGGAGCGGAAGAAGCACCCGCCGCGGGATGATGACTATGTGTCCGACGGCTCGGACATCATCGCCATGTTCCAGAGGTCTGGCCTGCACGTGGTTGACGAGACGCGGCACTGAGTTATTGTGATGGCGCGGATCGCAGTTCGGGCGCGCCAGCTAGAGCACCGCGGAGCCAGAAGGCCAGGAGGCTGCATCCTCCTGGCCTTCGCCATTTACGAAACTCGCCACTGACAGCCTGAACAGCTAGGAGTCGTGCACCAGCTTGAGGATGGTGCAGTGGCAGTCATCGGCACGATTTCCATCGCTTTAGAGGATGACTCGGCCCGCTTCACGCAGAGCATGGAGCGCAACGCCGCGCTGGTGACCCAGCAAAGCCAGCGTATGGAGCGCGGCCTCGGAGGCGTCGCGAAGTCGGTCGACGATCTCAACCGAAAGGCCAGCAGCTTCCAGTCCGATCCATTCCGTGCCCTTGGAGCCTCTGCCCTTCGGGCTCAGAACAACGTGGAGCGGTTGCAGCGGACGATCCTGGCACTCACGGCGGCAGCGGGTGGCGGCTTCGCCGGCGCGGTTGCGCTGAAGTCTCTGACGGAGACCGCCGACCGCTACACCAACATCCAGAACCGGATCGCGGCGATCGTCCAGACCGGGCAGCAGCGCGCCGATGTCGAGGCGAACATCTTCAGGATCGCCCAGGAGACCAGAACCTCATACGAGGCGACCGCGCAGCTGTTCCAGCGCATCTCAATGGGCGCGAATATGCTTGGCGCGACGCAGAAGCAGGTGCTGGAAGTCACCGAGACTGTGAACAAGGCGCTTCAGTCTGGCGGTGCCACCACGGCGGAGGCGGCGTCGGCAGCGGTCCAGTTTTCCCAGGCTTTGGGTTCGGGCCGCCTCGCCGGCGACGAGCTCCGGTCTATCCTTGAGAACTCTCAGGTGCTCTCGGCCGCGATTGCGAAGGAGTTCGGTGTCTCGGTTGCCGCTTTGCACGATATGGGTGCCGAGGGCCAACTGACATCGGATCGCGTCTTCAAGGCCATCCTTTCCGCCGGCGTGGACATCGACAAGCAGTTCAAGGCACTGCGTCCGACAATCCAGCAGTCGATGCAGGTGCTGGACAACGCCTTCACCCAGTACATTGGCCAGGTGGACAAGTCGCTTGGCGTATCGAACGCCATGGCGCAGGGCATTATCGGCTTGGCGAACAATCTAAAAACCCTGGGCGACGTCGCGATGGCGGTTGCACCGCTTGTCGCGGCCGTCTTCGCGAACCGGGTTGTCGGTCGAGCCGGCCGTGCGGCCGGCCGTGCGATTAGTTCGCCATTTGCTGCGGCGGCTGAGCAGGCAGGCCAAGAGATTAAGGATGCCGAGGCTTTGGCCGCAGCGGCCCGCCAGAGGCGCCAGGCTGCAGGAGCGGCCTTGGGGCAGTTCGCCGAGCAGCCAGTGTTGGTTCAGGCCAGCGCCCAGTCTCGAAACGCCCTGAGCGATGCCGTCCTGAAAGCGAACGCGGATCAGGAGCGAGCAGCAAAGGCTCTTACTGGGGTCCTGGCGCTTGAAGAGAAGAAGCGGGAGCTCATCGACAACAATGAGATCCGGTCGGCGGAAGCCAAGGCGCGTCGTCTGGCCGCCATTGATGAGAGAATTGCGGCAGCACGCGCGGCGCATGCGGCGGCAGAGAGCGCAGCGTCGTTCTCGCGGGCGCAGGTTGCGACGGCGACAGAGGCCGTCGCGCAGTCGGCCGTGGCAAATCAATCGCGCCTATCCAGAGAGGCTGTAGATGCCTTGAAAGCAGAGGATGAGGCTCACAGGGCTGTGGCTGCCACAGTGGAGAAAAACACACGCTCATTCATCGCTTTGTCCGGCGCAAAGTCCGTCCTGTTGCGGTCCGCAACGGGACTTGTCGACTTTCTCGGCGGCCCGTGGGGCGTGGTCTTTACGGCTGTCATTGCTGGCCTCGGCCTCTATGAACTCGGGCAGATCAAAGGGGCGGAGGCCGCAGAGCGGCATAAGAAGGCCCTTGATGGCCTCGCTGATAGGTTGAAGGCTCTTCGGGAGGAACAAACCAAGGGCGCAATCCGCTCGGTCTCCGATGTGGCTGGGGACCAAGCATCTTTGCGCGAGTCGGCAAAGGGTGTCCGGGATATTCGGGAGCGCATTAGGCAGGAAACCGCCGGCCTGCAGTATGGACGAGGGTCCCAGCGGACACAGGAACAGGCCGAGCAGCTCGGCATAAGCATGGGCCAGATCCTTGCAACTCTGAGAGTTGGCGGGCCGCTAAGCCAGGAGACGGTTGGCGCGCTCGGCGATCTGACGCGCCTAGCTGAGTTCCTACAGAGAGAGGGAACGCCAGAGGCGCAAAAGCATGCTCAGGCTATCCTGAAGCTTGCAGACGAATATGCGAGTGCTAGGGCCAGGGTTCTTGAGTTTGAGGGCGCGGCCCGGACGGCAGCGGCGCGAACCGTGCAGGCGAGCGGTCGACAGAGCGTCTACGACACGGATTTCAAGCCGGACGTGATTGGCCTTCGCATTGACCGGGAGATGGAAGCGCAGCGCCAACTCAACGATCAGGATCCTGCGCTCCGCATTCCGACGGGAATCGAGCTGACCGATCAGATCAACAAGGAGATTGAGGACGCCAAGAACGCCATCCGGAGAGAATGGGGCGATGGGATCGATGACCCTGCGATGCGCGTCCCGACCGGGATTGAGATCACGGAAAGCTTGCAGGCCGACCTCCAAAAGGCGAAGGACACACTGCAGAAAGCGCTGTCAAACATTGGGCAGGACGAATTCGATACGGCTGCGAAGCAGATCGGGACCAGCTCCAGCGAAATCATCAAGGTCCTGTCCGACACCAAATCGCCGGCCGAGCAGACGGCAAAGGCGGTAGAGGATCTAGCCCGGGTTCTTGCGAACTTGAGTGGCACGCGGCTTGATCTGTCGGGCCCGATTGATGAGGCGGTGCGCGCTGCGCAGGCTTTTCTCACGGCCGCCGGCTCGGCAGCTCAGCTGGCGGGCAGCTTTGCTCAAGTCGCACAAGCTCGCGCGAATGCTGAGGCAGCGCGGCGCATTGACCAAATGGTGGGGGCGCCAGAGCCGGCGGCCGTGCCGGACATTGTGCGAAGTCAGGTAGAAGCGAACATCCTCCGCCGGGCCGACAAGAAGGACACTGGCCTCGAAGATCAGGATCGCGCCACTGAGATCCAGAACCAGAACCGAGGGATGTTCACAAAGGACCAGGCTCTCGATTTGGCGCGCCGCGAGCGAGCTCTGCAGGACGCTAAGGCACCGAAGGCTGGTCGGAAGCCAAAGGAGACGCCCGAGGAGCGCCTGTCTGAGCGTATCAAGCGCATCCGGGAGGAGTCGGACTCCGCCTTCCTTCCCGAGCTGGATAAGGACGTCATCGCTGAGATCACCAAGACGAAGGGCACGGCCGGTATTGCTGCGAATGTCCGCAAGCAGCTTGAAGCGGGTAAGCCTCTTACGGGCGAGTTCGCTGACCTCAAGAGCGCTGTCACGGCGCGCGAGGCGGCCAAGGAATACAAGAACATCGTCCAAGAGTACGGCAACATGGCCCAGGTCACGCCGTTCGTGCGGACTGAGCAGGAGAAGCTCAACTTCCTTCTGAAGGACCAGCATATCAACGCCATGCAGGCTGGATCGGCGCTGGCGGACTACATGTCGAAGTTCAAGGAGTTCCAGTGGATCGACAAGCTGACGGACTCCTTGAAGAGCTTCGGCGACACGCTGGCCGACACGCTCTATGACGGCAAGCTCAATGCCGACACGTTCGCCGAGGCGGTGAACAATCTGGGCAAGGCGCTCTTCAAGCTGGTGCTGAATGAGACCGCGATCGAGCCGCTCCGGCAGATGCTGCGCGGCGGGCTGGCCAATGCCTTTGCGCCCGGTGGCGGCGGACTGGCGGGCTTGTTTGGCGGCGGCGGCGGCGGGACGGACACAGCCACAACGCTTGGCCTGTACCACGTGGGCGGTCTTGTGGGCTATCCGCGCCAGATGCGGACCGTCTCAGAGTCTCTCTTGCGCGATGCTCCGCACTACGCAGGCGGCCTCCGTCCGGGAGAGTTTGCCGCGATCCTTCACCAGGGCGAGTCAGTCCTTACGAAGCGCCAGACGGAGGGCTATGCGGCGATGGCCGGTGCGCTCTCCAACATGCAGGGTGGATACAACGTCACCATTAACGAGGCGCCCGGGACTCAAGCACAAGTCAGCCAGGGCGAGAATGGCGGCCTCCAGGTCGACATCCTATCGCTTGCTGAAGCAGGCCTGGCGGACCGGATGGCGCGCGGCCGGGGCCCGTTGGCGAAAGCGTCTCGCGCGGGCGGCAGATCAAACCTGAGAGGCTGATGTGGCAATTCCTGCTTGGCCGGGCAGCGTCCCGTACGCACCGAGGTACGATGCCTTCAAGGTCACGAAACCGTTTGCCGATCCCGCCGTCAATCAAGTCGAGGATGGCCCGGCCATTCAGAGGCGGTGGGCCAGCGCAAATTGGACCAAGCTTGCGTACGAGATCGTGGTAACGAAAGCGCAGTCCGATACGCTGCACACCTTCCTGCGCGACACGCTTGGCCACGGCTCGAGCCGCTTCACGATGCCGGTTGCGCGCCGCGGCACCGTCGGGACCTGGCCGAACAAGACGGTCTACATCACCGGCGGGTCCATCAAAGGCCCAGACCCGTATGGTGCTGACCACTTCATCTGGAACTTTGAACTCAACGTCTTGGATTTCTGACGATGACGCGCTCGATTGCGATGGCGGAGGCGTATGCGAACGTCCCGCATGACGACATCATCTACGAGTGCCTGGTCCTCGACCACATCACCTTCGAGAGCCCTATTAGGATCGTCGCCAACGCCACCGACGATATGACCCTAGGTGGACAGCTCTATAAGGCGATTCCGGTCTCAGTGACGCTCCCAGGCTCTTCTGAGGACGGTCCTACGCCAGCGAAGATCTCCATCGACAACGTCAGCCGAATCCTGGTGACGTACCTGCGCGAGGCGGTGAATGCGGACTCGCCCATCAAGGTGACGTACCGAGCTTTCCTGGACTCCGACAAGTTCAACGTCGGCGATGAGATCAGCGATCTCGAGCTGTGGGATGTCGAGGTTACAGCCACGACAGCCGAGGGCTCTCTGCGGTATAGAGAGCTGGAACTGCAGGCATTCCCGCTCGCCACCTATGACAGTCAGTACTATCCCGCGCTTCAAGGCGGATGAGGTCAGCCGCTACGTCAATGGCCTCCTGGAGCTACCGTGGGACCCGGTCTACATGAACTGCTGGGTCCTTACCCGCAAGGTGGTGCTCGAGCTCTTCGGCATAGAGTTGCCGGTCTCGGCCATTCCACCAGACAAGCGGCGTGCTAAGGCACTGGCGTTTACGACTCATCCAGAGCGCTGCAACTGGGTCCAGACGATCGCCGGCATGACGGACTGGGCTGTGGCTCTGATGCACCGGCGCGGCCATGACCCGAATTTCATCGAGCACGCCGGCGTGTATCTGAACCTCGATGGCGGCGGAGTCCTGCACATGGACGACGGGCACGGCGTCGTGTTCGATAGCTTGTTCGAACTGCCGCGCATCCGCACCTGGGCGTACCCAACCCTGTTTGTGCCGCGCGCCTGACTTCCCGCTCCGGGAGCGAACAAGTAACTAGCGCCGCGATGGCGCTGATCCTGCAACAGAACATCCTCGGGAAAGCGGTTGCGGATCCGATCACGCTAGATCGGCGTCGGCGACGACTCTCGTCGGTGGTTAAACGCCACGCGAACCTCCGCCGACCTTTCATCGTCAACACCCGCCACATTTCCGATCCGGCGGTCCTGCACGAAGAGAACGACCGCCTGCGCAAGGACTGGGCGCATACGCTGGTCGGCCCGGACGATGTGGTTGCCATTGTCTACCTCCCGATGGGTGGCAGCAGCAGCGCCGCAGCGTCGGGCACGGCCGCCAAGCCGTCCGCCGGCAAGCAGATTGGCAGTGCCGTCGCGATGGTGGCGCTGGCTGTGGCTGCAACGGTGCTACTGGGCCCGGCTGGGCCGGTTATCGGAGGCCTCGGCCTGACCGGCACGACGGCGGCCGTCGCGTCTGCGGTGGCCAGCGCCGCAGTCATCGCCGGTGGCGGCTACCTCATCCAGCGCGCCTTCCAGTCCAAGGCCAACAAGCCCGGCACGCAGGACGCAGAGGACCGGCCACTCTATGGCGTCTCAGGCGGCGGAAACCAGCCCAGGCCCGGCGACCGTATCCCGCGCGGTTATGGGCAGTTCTGGACGAACCCGGACCTCAGCCAGCCGGACTACTTCGTCTACTCCGGCGAGGACCAGATCCTCTACAAAAGGGTGACGGTCGGGCTCGGCTACTACGACATCAAGCAGATTCAAGTCGGTCGCGCGGTCCTGTGGGACAAGGACACGGGCATCCAGCCGACGTTCTTCGCTTCGCAAATCGAGGTCATCCAGCCGGGCGCGGCCTCTGCGCTCGTGCCGAACACGGTCTACAGCGCCTCGGAGGTTGGCGGGAACGAACTCCAGCGCCCGAACCAGACTCCGGCCTACAGCGGCCCATTCCCGGGCACGCCGGTGGGCGTGACGGCCTCGGAGTACCAGGTCGACTTTACGCTGCCTGAGGGCTGCTATGCCGAGGTCACGAACGCGCAGACCAACGCCATCAGCCAGACCGGCAGCAGCTACTCTCTCGTGGTCGAGGCGGCGCTCGCGGATGACGACAATAATCCGGTCGGGAGCTGGTTCACCGCTTTCACGCAAGCCGCAAGCACCAAAAACACGCGGGCGATGCGCTTCTCGCCGCGGTTCTCCATCGCGACCGGGCGCTATCTCTTCCGCTTCCAGAACGGCCTGAACGAGTCTCAGGGCAACCACAACAAGATCGTCCTGGACGGCCTGAGAGCCTTCACGGGCTACAACGTCACCCGGCCGCACGTTACCGAGATCGCCATCAAGATCACCTCGGGCAAAAGCCTCGGCGTGACCGGGTTCGGCGACATCCTGGTGCAGGCCAGCGCGATTATCCCGGTCTACATCGGCGGCTCGTGGCAGCTTGTCGAGACCGACAAGGCGGCCTGGGCGTATGCGGACGTCCTGCGCGGCTCGGTTGGTGGCGTGGTGTACGGCGCGAACTTGCCGGACTCAGCCATCGACATTGGCATGATCCAGCACTACGCGGCCTTCCCGGGCTCGAATGACACGTTCAACGGCGTGGTGCGCGGGCCTGTCAGCGTCTTTGAGGCGGGCCAGACGATCCTGGGCGCCATGCGCGCCGAGCCGCTGCGGATCGGCAATGCGTGGTCTCTTACGCGCGACGAGAGTCGCGACATTCGCAAGCACACCTTCACACGTCGGCAGATCCTGCGCGGCAGTTCAAAGAGCACCTTCACGGTCGGCGGCGGGACCGGCGACTCCGACGTCATCGCCGAGTACTTCTTTGATGGCGACCCGCGGCGCCGGCGCGAGACGCGGGTCACATTTGGCACCAGCACGACGACGCCGCGCCGGATCAATCTGGCTGGCGTCACCAACCACGCCCACGCCACGCACATCGCGACCTGGATGGCCGCGAGCAACTACTTCCGGCGGCAGCGCAGGAGCTTCACGACCGAGCTATCCGGGCGCCTGGTCAAGCGCAACGACCCGTGCTTCGTCGACTCGTGGTTCCTGACAGAGGGTAATGCCTATGGCGTGGTGGCCCGGTCCGGCCTCACGCTGACGCTGGACGCGGATTGCCCGGCCGACGGCACGTCGAAGATCACGATCCGGGACCGGAATAACCTGGACTTCGGGCCTATCGACTTCACGCAAGGCGCGTCGCTGCGGGAGATCGTTCTTAACTCCTCCGACGTGAGCAGCCTGGAGAGCGCGTACGGCGTCCAGATCCAGGACATCATGGCCACCGACGTCGAGGATATGACATCGGTCCTGGTCGGCCCGGTCGAGGAGGTCCGCGAGCCCTACCTCATTCAGTCCGCTATCCCGCGCTCGCGCGATACGGTGTCGATTGAGGCGCTGCACGATGACCCGCGCGTGTGGGAGGCGCTCGGCGAGGTCGCGGTTGATCCCGGTGCTTCGGCCGTGGGCGACGCGGACGATGCGGTCCCGCAGATCGCCTACATCTACGCCCACACGGTCCAATACAGCGCCCAGACCAGCGTCGAGTGGGCTGTCGGCCGGGTCAAGAACGCCTCGCTCATTGTCGTGGACCTGAGCTACGACAACTGGGCCACCAGCGAGCGCATCTCCGAGGGACTCTCCCAATCCGGCCGCTGGCCGCTTCGAGTCGTCGGTCTTACGGACGACAACACAGGCACGGCTTGGATTAGGGCCTACGCGGTCAACAAGTACGGGATTCAGAGCCCGTTCGTGAATGGCAGCTTCACAATCTGGAAGCCCTACATCACGAACGAGTTTGCATCGCTGGTTGTCCGCCTTGAGGATCTCTCCGAGCAGGTCCGGAACGACATCGCGAAGATCAGCTCGATCGGTGAGGGCTCGCTTCGCAAGGCCGTCCGCGACCTCGACAAGAAGGTCAATGAGCTGGCCGCGGCTGCCACAACCGAGGCCGGGCGCACCTATGAGAGCGACCGCTATGTGAAGGTGGCGCTGCAGGGTCAGGTCGGAACCGCCTTCGCGGCGATCCGGCATGAGGAGACGCTGCGCATCTCGGAAGACGAGGCGCTTGCGCAGACCACCGACACGCTGGCGGTCCGGCTCAACGGCGCCGAAGCGGCCATCGTCGACGAGCGCACGGCGCGGATTGACGCGGACGGCGCGGAGGCCTCAGCGCGGCTGACCCTGAAGGCGCAGGCCGACGACACGCAGGCCGCTCTCGTGCAGGAGCAGACGGTCCGGGCCGATGCCGATAGTTCGATGGCCCAGGACATCACGTCGCTCTCGTCGACGGTGAGTGGGCACACGACGACGATCAGCCAGGTCTCTCAGGTTCTGGATGGCCAGACCGGGTTCTGGGGCGTGTCCATCACGTCCGACGGGCAAGCGGTCGGCGGCTTTAGACTCGTGGGATACCGGAACGCCGCTGGCACGGTTGTCAGCCAGTTCGGCATCGACGGCAACCTGGTCGTGACAGGCACCATTTCGGGTGCCGCGCTTCAGACGCAGAATATCATCTCGGTCAGCGCCCAGATTGGGAATCTGATCGTCGACAACATCCACATCAAGAACTTCGCCATCACGCAGGTGTTTGGCGCGACCGCCAACGGCCAGGCGACAATCACAGCGACGTCGCGCGGGTCGGGCAACTGGATCGTCTGGTGCTACTACTACGGCGCCGCGGGGTCGTACCTCCCGATCGGAACCGATGTCGGGCAGCTCTTCTTCGACCTCAACAACACCCAGGTCGACGGCATCTCCTTCAACTATGAGGCCTCCGGCGCCAACAACAGCTCCGGCTTTGCGCGCCTTCAGACGTTGCTCATCACCTTCACCAATCCCGGAGCCGGGACGTGGAATTTCACGGTGCGCTCCACCGTCGGCGGGCTCGTGCGCATCGTTATCCAGGAGGCATCGAAGTGACGAGCTTCACGCCGCAAATCATGATCCAGAACTGGTTCGACTCAGATCCCGGCATCGCGGAGCCGAATGGGTTCGTGCGCTACGACCCGGCCACCGGCGAGATCATGGAAGTCGGCCAGATGCCAAGGACATACATCCTGGATCACATCGACCAGGACCGGCCCTACATCCATGCGCCAACGGTGCCGTTCGACCAGCACATGGATTTCATGGCCGGCAACTATGTTGACCTCGCCACGAAGCAGTTGCGCCCAAAGGCTGACTTCACGGCGACTATCAGCGGCCTCACCATCACGGGCCTGCCCGTTCCCTGCAAGGTCTTCGTCTCGGTGCCGTTTGCGGCAGGCCGCAACGATTGGTGGACTCCGCAGGTCTATGACTGGTCCGACCCAGACATCGAGCTCTCATTCGATACGCCGGACACGTACCGGGTCACCATTGAGAGCGTCACCCACAAGACGGGCCAGTTCAAGGTGACGTATGCCGGCTAAGAAGCTCCAGGTCACCCAAGATTACGTGCTGGCGCGACAGCGCGCCTACCCGCCTGCCGGCGACGCCCTGGACGCCATCATGCAGGCGCTGTCCGTCCTGGACGGGAAGGCCGGCATCAATTTGCCCGCCGATGCCAAGGCGTGGATCGCGGCGTGCCAGGCCGTGAAGACCCGCATCAAAAAGAAGACCTGAGCCATGCCCGTCGCCAATTCTGTCACCGTCACTGAGAGCTCCGCAGTTGTCACGGGGTATCTCACGAGCTTCGTCGGCGCGGAGGGCGACCTCTTCAGTTTGGCCGGGCTCGCCGTCCCGATTGCCAGCGTCGACTCGACCACGCGGATTACGCTGGCCTATGCGTGGCCGGGTGCCACCGTGGCCGACCAGACCGACTTCCAAATCCTCAAGACGGGCGACTTCTGGAACGACAACGTCACGACCTTGGCTAAGGTCAACGAGCTGCTCGAGAAGATCAAGCTCGGGCTGCCGCTGAGTCCCGACTACGCCGGCACCATTGCGGACCGGGCCCAATTCGACCTGGTGGTCCCGCCCTTCCTGTTCCTGGCGGCCTCGCCCACACCGGCGCGCCTCTACGTCAAGAATGGCCCGACGGCTGCGGACTGGAGCGTCGGCATCGCCATTTCCTCCGACCCGACACAGGCCGCGGTGGACGCCGCAGCTGAGGCTCAAACCTACTCAACGGCCGCGCAAAACAGCGCCGACGCCGCAGCGGCATCGAGCACAGCCGCAGCCGGACACGCGGCGGATGCCGAAGCGTCGGCCGGCTCAGCCGCAGCTGCGGGACTCGTCTATCCCGATACCGCGGCCGGCATCGCGGCCACAGCCGATGGCGGGTACTTCTACGTCCCGTCTGCGGCTCCCTCGAACACATTCCTCACCCTCTACCGGCGCAGCGGCAGCTCGGCGACGGCCATCAATGAGGTTCCGAGCCGCTCAGGGCTTGAGGCTGCGCTCGAGCCGCTGCCGTTCGTCGCGCCGCTGGGATACGCGGCTTCGGTGATTGATGACTCCGACCGCGCGCCCTGGGGCATTAAGGAGGACGGCACTTCGGTTTTCGCGGCCATCGAGACAGCCGAGTTCACATCGCCCTCGGTTCTCTCCGAGGAGATCGGGACGGAGGACATCCAGCTCGTCAGCATCGGACTGGACAGCTTCTCGCTCGCGTTCCTGGACGAATTCGAGCAGGTCTCCGGCGGCCTGCGCCCGGACGGCTCCTTCCGGATGGTGGACGCCGCGTTCGACACGGCGTCGATCGGCGGCCTTCAGACGGACAGCATCAACAACGTTCCGATCGCCACCATCCTGGCCGGCGGTGCCAGCGCCCCGGCTCCGGCCGTCCCGGATTTCAAAGCCGACGTCATCGGCCTGATCGGCTATGGCCAATCGCTGGCTCAAGGCGTGTCAGCTGTCCCGGTCGTTTCCGGCACCGCTCGCTTCCCGAACCATGCGCTGCGCTTCACCTCGGGCATCCGGCCCGGTGAGAGCTCGGGCTCGGGCCTGACCGGGGCATTCGAGCAGGTCCAACCGACCGCATCCAACGTCGGCGAGACGCCCGTCACAGGCTCGCTGGAGTGCGTGATCGAGCGCATCGGCGCCGAGAACTTCCTGACCACCAACGACTTCAAGCATGCGTTTTTCGGCGCGGCGGCCGGTGTCTCGTCGACGACCGTCGCCCAGCTGTCGAAGGGCAATTCAGGCGGCGGCTACACGGGCCTGATCAACACGGCATCCGGAGCCAAGACGGAGTCGAACGCGGTCGGGCGCACGTTTGCCGTCGGGGCAACGACCTGGACGCAGGGCACGTCCGATATGCTGGCCGGCACGTCGCAGAGCACTTACCAGACCGCCCTGAACCAACTAGTCAACGACCAGGACGCTGACATTCGTGCGGTTACCGGGCAGACGCAGCCGGTCCTGATGATCTGCGGCCAGAGCGCCGACCACGTGTTCGCGGGCAATGGCGGCTCTCCAACCTGCGCCCTCGCGCAGCTTGCGCTGTCCAAGACCAATCCACTCTTCAAAGTGGCCTGCCCGATGTACCAATTTCCGACGGCCGATCAGCCGCACCTGACGGCGGCCAGCTCGAAGTGGCTCGGCGCCTTCTACGGCCTGACGTACAAGCGGATTATTCTGGACGGAAAAACCGATTGGGCGCCGCTCGACTGCATCGCGGCGGTTGGCCAGCTCCGCACCATTCTGCTCACGTTCCACGTTCCCGTCGGCAAGCTGGTCTGGGATACGACGCAGGTCCCGACGTATCCCAACTATGGCTTCCAAGTCGTCAACAGCGCGAACTCTCAATACACGCTCGCTGGCCTGCCTGAGATCGTCGGGCCTCGCACGGTCCGGCTGCAAACCACCATCGACCTCCAGGCCAACTCGAAGGTCCGCTATGGCTGGGGCCTCATCGGCTCGCCGCCGACCATTGCGGGCGGCAACCTCCGCGATCAGCAGGGCGATAGCATCGTTTTCAATCCAACCGGCATCAACAAGCGGATGGATAACTTCTGCGTGATTTTTGAAAGGTCTCTGTGATGCCCACCTCAATCCGAGTCGCCGGCGTGCGCTTCACGAAGGTGATTGCGTCCCTGTCCTTGCCTGACTTGAAGAACCTGGCCCTGGAAGCCGTCCTCGGCGGCAACCAGTCGAAGAGCGTCGTCAACCGGGCAAATTCTGCCGCGCCTCTGACCGTGGTGGGTACGCCGAGTTACTCGCCGAATTATGTGTCCACCTCGGGCGGCAACTTCGGCCAGAACGGCTTCAACACCGGCTATCTCCCTGCCGGCGATGTGACCGTGATGGCCATCTGCAAGGTGCCTGGCGGCAACGCGTTCTCACCACTCGAGGGCTCGGTCGGCGGACAGAGCATTCTCGGTCTGGAACTATCGAGTAGCACGCTCAGCTTCTGGAACAGCCAATGGTCTGCTGGCCCAAATAACCCTGAGGTCAGTCTCTCGGGCCATGGCGGCAACTTCATCTTCATCGCCGGCGCCGGCCCGCTTGGCCAACCCGGCAAGGTCTACTTCATCTATGGCAACAATGACGACGCTCCGACCGTCGTGACAGCGACCGGCCAGCAGGCCGGCGGTGGGCGCCATTCGGGTACCGTGCTTCAGGTCGGGACCTCCGCGACAGGCGGCGGAGATGTGGCCTACGTCGCAGCCTACGACCGCGTTTTGACCCAGGCGCAGCTCATCGCCGCTCGGAAGTCCCTGAAAACCTACTACTCCGGCAAGCTCACGATGACCTGAGTTACCACGTCCGGATGTCCTGGAGGGCTTCCTGCTCCTCCTCGGGCGTGGGTTGGCGATAGAATGCCGCCAAGGCGGCGCGGATGGCGTAGGCGAGTCGAAGAATCATGCGCGCTTTGTCGCCACATCGGCGCTGAGTCGTCAATACCCTTCTGAACGAATAGGTCGGGAAGCCTTCAAGACAAGAGGCTTCTATGACCCGACTCTCCGATGTCATCTTTGGGTCCAGCGGTGGCGGGTCAGGCGGGTCGGTTGCTGCCGCCAATGTGTCGGGCCTGGCCGAGGCCGTTGACGATCGGGTCGGGGCTCTCATCCAAGACTCCTCTACCGTCGACGCAGTCTATGACGACAACGGGAATCTCCTGACCCTCATCGTCAAGCCGAACTCGGTGCAGGAGAAGGTCGGGGTCCTCAAGAACGGCGCGCTGATCGGCACCCGGCAGGCGATTAACTTCGTCCAGGGCGCGAACGCCACACTGACGGTGGTGGACAACGCCGGCTCCGAACGGGTCGACGTGACCATTGCGGCAGCCGCCGGTGGTAGCGGTGGTGGTGGCGGGCTCGACACGGAAGCCGTCCAGGACGTCGTGGGCGCCATGGTGGTCGATACCGCGACCATCGACGCCACGTACGACGACAATGCCGGGACGGTCTCCCTCGCGGTCAAGCCGAACACCAGCCAGCAGAAGGTCGCCGTCCAGAAGGGCGGTACGGCCATCGGAACGCGCCAGACCATCAACCTGATTCAGGGGTCGAATGTCACGATCGCGACGGCCGACAACGCCGGCTCGGATCGCGTTGACATCACCATCTCCGCGAGCGCGGCTCCAGGGAATGCGGTCTCAGTCTCAACAACCTGGAACCCAGCGACAGCCGATCCCGATGTCACGCTTAGCAATGGCAATCTGACTGCGGCGACAGGGACGCAGACCAGTCGCACCTGGGTTTATGGCACGCAGGGCCTCTCGAGCGGAAAGGCCGGCTTTAAGCTGACGCTCGCGGGCGGCGAGATCGGCAACGGGCTGCTGAAGCAAGGGGCAACGCCCAGCTACGCCGGCCACACGGGCTCAGTCGGCCTGTACCCACACACCGACAGCTCCAGCGTTTTCCTCGGCGCAGATGGCAGCTTCGGCACCGGGCATCCCGGCCCCACGACAGCGGTGTATTGGGTTGTAGACCTCGACGCCCGAAAGGCCTGGTACAGCTACGACGGGACCACGTATTATGGGTTCGACGGCAACACCGGGAACCCGGTCAGCGGCACGAACGCCATTACGGTGCCGACCGGGACAATCCTTCCAGTCCTGGAACTGCAGGGCGCCGGCAATCGCTCCGTAACGGCTGACTTCGCGACAAGCTCGTGGTTGCCGTCCGGCTATAGTTCGTGGGACGCCGCCGCGACAGCAGCGGGCGGCGGGGGCGGCGGCGGTGCGCTCGACGCAGAGGCGGTCCAGGACGTCGTGGGCGCGATGCTCGTCGACACCGCCACGATTGACGCAACCTACGACGATAGCGCCGGCACGGTATCCCTTGCGGTCCTTCCGAACACGACCCAGCAGCGCGTGGGCGTTCTGAAGTCGGGAACGCTGATCGGGACGCGCAAAGCCATCAACCTGATCGAAGGCAGCAACGTCGCCATCACCCTCAGCGACAATACCGGCCAGGACCGGCTTGATGTGACCATTGGTGCCTCGGGCTCAGGCGCACAGGGCGCGACCGGAGCGCCAGGCCCGGCGGGCGGCTATTGGTTTCAGGATCGCGCAGCCGTGGCTGCCGCGACAGATATTCCGCTCACGATCAAGCACATCGAAACAGGGTGCTTCGACCATACGGTTTCGGACACGCGCGGCGGCGCAAAATATGCGCGCATGTCGGGAGCGCCGAGCGCTCCGTATGATACAAACCCGGCGTTTATCCATGCCGCTGGCGATACGAACGTGTCCGGCGGCTCGTGGTGGCAACTTGTCAGCACGGATGGCGTGGTCGACTTCGACGCTTTGGGCACCATCTCGTCGGGATATGGCAACTACACGACGGGCGCGGCACAGAACCAAGCGGCATGGGAAGCCTATCACGATCTCATTAACTACGGCTTCTATTCGCCCTACCGGACCCTGCGCGTCCAGTCGGGGTGGTACGCTTTTCAGAAGGCGATCACGGTCACGAAGGGCGTCGTTAAGATCGTCGGCGAGGGAACGCAGACGAATTGGCAAAAGAGCGTGTGGGCGTTCCCGCTCGGCCAATGCGGCCTGATTTTTCACTACGTCAACACAGACGGCGACAGCGCCACCAATCAGGTGCTTGTGAGTCCGGCAAGGGCGACGCATTCGGCCGGCTCGATGCTCCAGGGCATCGCCATTTTCTCGGAGTCGGACACCAACAAGGATATGAGGCCGCTCGCGCACGGCATCATCATGCGTGTGCGCGTGACGCTGGACAACGTGTTTGTCGGCAGCTTTCCCTGCCACGGAATTTACGTGGTCACGAGCTGCTCGGCCGCGACCGACAATCCGAAGGCGCTCGGCAACGGGTACCCGGCGGGTAACGCCAACTGCTTCCGCGTCCAAAACACCACGGTCCAATGGTGCGGCGGTTCGGGCATCCGTGTTCACGGCCCAGACTCGAACGCAGGGACGGTGATCAACTCGGAGTTCAATTATAACGGCTGGTGGACCATGGAGGAGATCTCCTTCTTGGGTAACCACTGGAGCGGCATCCACGGCACGGACAACGCGAACAGCCCTTATGGGCACGGCTACCTTGGTTTCTACCGCCAGGGCGTCTGGGTCTATTACGGAGGCAACACTTATACGCCTCGCGCGAGCTACGAGTTTACCAACTGCCCGGACTACTGGCAGGCTTATGTCGACACCGTGCCGGGGACGAACGAGCAGGTCTGGGTTCTCTACTCGACAGGCATAGCGCCCAACGGCAAGGACTGGATTCCGAACCAGCAGATTGGGTACTACAAGGACGGTGGTGCCTACTACATCGCGGGCGTCAACAACTGCTCGGTCCTGATCGGCTCGTATGCCGAGGGCGGGCAGGGGTGCACGCAGATTTATTGTCGCCAGGCTTTCGTTGCGGGTAACTCGCTCGGATCGGGCTACCTTCCGGGGATGTATGCGGTCATGTGGACCGGCAATACGTTCCTCGGCGACCTGAATATCAGCCGCACCTTTTACTCGGACGCGACCACGCGCCAAACGCTAAACTACTCCCTCGCCAGCTCCGAAAACAACACGATGTATTTCGACAGGATGTCGGCCTCGGGCTGGTCGATGTCGCTGAAAAGGCAGATCGAGGGCGACAATCTTGTCCACCGCGCAGGGTCCGACACGAACCCGCGCAATTACATCTTCGCCCTCACCGGGGGAAACAGCTCTGGTCTTGGCCAGGACGGCTCTGGCCAAGCCCCAGAAGGCGGCCTGCATGTCTTTCCCTATTTCGCGCTTGCCAACCCTCTGTCGTTCGGGTGGCAGCTCAGACGGCAGGTCGTCACCAAGTCTGAGCACCTCAATGAATTGAAGCTCGGAGTCGGTGACATTGCCTGGTACGAGAAGCAAGACGGTGGTGCTGGGTATCCAACCGACGACCCGGGCGCGCTTGTTAAAGGGGGATGGGTTGGCCGGGCTGTCCTGACGGGCGGGGCGGCCAACGCCTCGAAGACATGGGCCAATTTCGGCCAGATCGAGGATCTGCGCTCGATCGGCCCGATTACCCTGTCGGCTGTCCCAGCCGGCGGTCAAACCGGCTGGCAGACATGGACCGGGAGCACCTCGGGGATTGGCGCGAGCGACGAGCTGACCATCGCCATGACCCGTGCGTCGGTCGCGGGCAACGACAACGATCAGCACTGCCGGATTGAGGCACAGCTGCAGTTCGGCGGGGTGCTCCACTACAACATCGTCAACACCGGCTCCGCGACGCTCGGGCTCAACCAGATCACGCTTTTTCTTCGCGTGCGGAAGTAGCCTAGCCGACTTTCACGTCCGAGCGATCGGCCTTGGCGGCCTCCACTGCAGAAGCCATGTGACTGAAATCCAGGCCAGAGAAGACCTTTGGGTCGTCGGGGAGAGCGAACTGCCTCCAAAGCTGTTCTCCCCGCTCGGCCACCTGCGGGTCGGCGTCCTTCCGCATCAGGTCGGCCAGAGACCACAGCAGGTTGTTGGTCAGCTCTTGCGTGGGCTGAATGTTGAAGTGATCCGCCGCTGCGCACTTGGGCAGGTCCAGCGGTTCGCCTCTGAATGAGACGGGGATAGTGTCTGGCATTGCGTAATCCTCTTGAGGGTGAGGGCCTGACGCTATCCCGGCGCAGGTGTGTCGGCAAGCTCCCGCTGAAGATTTGTCCGCAACGCGACGAACATCTAAGGTCGCCGCGACTTCGACTGGTGACCCATGGCAGACGCTTTCACGAATTTGGCTCCGCGCTATATGTCCGACCTCATTCGCGACCTGGACCTCACAGAGGAGCAGGCTGCTGGGATCGTCGGGAACCTAGCGGCGGAAAGTGGCCTCCTCGCCATCCAGGAGAAGAACCCGGTGTCGGGTCGCGGCGGCTTTGGAGTCGCGCAATGGACCGGACCGCGCCGGGTGGCATTCGAGAACTGGGCGAAGGCCAAGAAGCTCGCCATCACGAGCTACGAGGCCAACTATGGCTACCTCTTGCATGAGCTTCAAACCAGCGAGAAGGCTTCTATTCAGAAGCTGAAGCTCACCACGACAGCAAAGGCTGCCGCTGAGACATTTGAGGCCGCCTTCGAGCGGGCCGGTGTCAAGAACTGGCCGGCGCGGGTGAAGTTCGCCGAGAAGGCCCTGGCCCTCTATCGCACGGTCAAACCGCCTGTGACTCCGCCGATTGATCCGCTGGCCGCGCTGAAGGCGGATCTCGCCGCCTACAAGGAGGCCACCGACAAGCGCCTGGCGGAGCTTGAGGCGCGGATTGCGGCCATCTCCGCCGCCAGCGCAGGAGCCCTCCCGTGACCCCGCTAGACCTTCCTGTCTACGCCTCAGCCCTCCCGCCGCCTGGCGACCTCAGCAAACCCGAAATAGAGCTCGTACAGAGCCGTTTGCGCGAGATGGGCTATCACACCGTCGGAAAGGTGGATGGCCGCTGGGGACCGTCTACAACGGGCGCAATCGCCTCTCTGCAAGCGCAGGCCGGAATCCCGGTCACCGGCCAGTATGACGAGGCCACGCGGGAGGCGATGAAGTCCGAGAAGAACCGGCGGGAGATTTCGCCGGAGCGGGCGTCGGTCACCGTGAATGAATTGCGGGCCGAAGGCAGCAAGACGATCAAAGCTGCGGACAAGGTCTCCATCGGCTCGCTGCTGCTGACCTGTTTGTCCGGTGCCATCGCGCTGGTTACCTTCGTCGCCAACCATTGGGAGGAGGCCTCGAAGATGGCGGACTCGGTGCGGCCGCTCCTCGAATGGATCCCGACCTGGGCGTGGCCCGCCGTTGTCGCAGTCGTCGGCCTGTTCCTGTCCATCAAGGCCGGAACGATTAAGCAGGCCCGGTTGGAAGCCGAACGAACTGGACTACACAATGGCGAGCCTAGCTCTGGACCTATCACAGTTGAGCCCGCGGATTCGTGAGGCATGGGAGGCTCTAGTGGCCGAGGACCCCGCCGGGCGATGCGACTACGTGCAGAAGTATGTCCGCGCGATCATCTTCGATTCCATCGAGCGCGCGAGGATCAGCCAGAACGTCTTCCTGAGCGAGCGGAACCGGCAGCTACTCTTGGATGCCGCGCGGGATGAAGCCGCCAAGCACGAGTGTCTCGGGGCGCTCGAAGTGAAGATGCCGCCCAAGCGGTGGTTCGAGTCGGCTGGCCTGCGCGGATCGACCATCGCGTTCGTGTCCAACACGGCGGCGCTACTACTCCTCCTCTTCATGCGGCAGGGACTCGTGCGGGATGCCGTCGTGGCGGCGTTCGTGGTCTGCGGCGTCCTTGGCAGCGCCGTGGGTTGGATCGGCCGGCGGCGGGCGACGCGCCGGATCGCTTGAGATCGTGCCGTGGACCCGACCACACTCGGCGCCGAGCTGATTAAGCAGCTCGCCTCTCAGGGCGCGGGCTGGCTGCTTTCGGCGATCCTGCTCGTGGTCTGCTACCTCCTCTACATGCGGGGGCAGTCGCTTGTGGAGAACTGCACCATCCAAACTCAGAAAGCATCTGACCTTCGCGACCAACTGCAAGAGAAGCGCGTTGACGAAGCGAGGGGCTACATACGCGTTTTCGCTGAAGGTACGTCCGCCAACGAAAAGCTCGCGCAGGCCATAACCGTCCGGACCGAGACTCTGCAGGCTGTGTCGACGGTATCGCTACAAACCCAGGAGCGCGTTGCTCAGGCCACAGAGGCGCTAGGTCGGGTCATTACGTTGGCGCAGGACCAGCAGAACTGCCTGAACGCGCGTGAATCGGTCTGGCAAGTGCGGTGGGAACAGCTCGAAGAAATCGTGAAGAAAAACGGAA
>Ga0070674_100000400_pt1 | contig 21808 bp, 19 predicted proteins | sample KBSM33metaG_FD_65344 | JGI IMG/M metagenome (GOLD analysis project Ga0070674, IMG submission 65344) | Miscanthus rhizosphere microbial communities from Kellogg Biological Station, Michigan, USA - KBS M3-3 metaG | ecosystem: Host-associated > Plants > Roots > Rhizosphere > Soil ... | reverse complement strand
TGCCCTGCCAGCGTCTATGAGATGGTCGATGACGGCGCCGGCGGCAAGCGGTTGCAGATCAACGCGGCCAACTGCGTCCATTGCAAGGCATGCGACATCAAGGATCCCTACGAGATCATCGATTGGACGACGCCCGAAGGCGGCTCCGGGCCGAATTATCAGAACCTGTAAGAGCGGCGTGATCCCATGAGCGAGCCGATCTGGAGGCCTGCGTCGGAACGCGTTGCGGCGTCGAACCTTACGCGCTTCGCGGAGTTCGTGCGGCGCGACTACGGCGCTCCGCCGGGGAACTATGACGCGCTCTGGCGCTGGTCGGTCGACGAGCGCGAGCGATTCTGGGTGGCGATGATGAATTTTGCGCAGATTCTGCGCGATGACGGTAACGCACCGGTTGTGCGGGACCGCGACCGCATGCCGGGGGCCGTGTGGTTCGAGGACACGCGGCTCAACTACGCGGAAAACCTCCTGGCAGGCGACGGGCGACTCGACGCGCTCGTCTTCGTCAACGAGCGCGGCGCACGCCGCACGATGACGCGCCAGGAGCTCCGGAACGAAGTGGCGCGCGTCGAAGCCGGTCTGCGCGACTTAGGGGTAGGTCCAGGCGATCGCGTCGCGGGCTTTCTGCCGAATCTGCCCGAGGCGATCGTAGCGATGCTCGCCGCGACCAGCCTGGGCGCGGTCTGGACGTCATGCTCGCCGGACTTCGGCATCAATGGCGTGCTCGATCGCTTCGGGCAGGTGGCGCCGCGCGTACTGTTCACTGCCGATGGGTACTTCTACGGTGGCAAGATTATCGACTCGCTCGCGCCGATCGCGGGCGTGCTCCGCGAGCTGCCGTCGGTAGAGCGCGTCGTGGTCGTGCCTTATGTGTCCGCGAACCCCGACACGAGCGCCCTGCCCCGGGCCGTCGGCTGGGAGCAGTTCGGCCGCGCCGACGCTCCGCTCTCCTTCACCCGACTGCCGTTCAACGCACCGCTCTTCGTCATGTACTCCTCGGGCACGACGGGTGTGCCGAAATGCATCGTCCATGGTGCGGGCGGAACGCTGCTGCAGCACTGCAAGGAACACCTGCTGCACACCGACCTGCGGCCCGCCGACCGGATGTTCTTCTTTACGACCTGCGGCTGGATGATGTGGAACTGGCTCGCCTCGGCGCTCGCGAGCCGCTGCACGATCGTGCTCTACGAGGGCTCACCACTCTGGCCGGACCGCGAGGTGTTGTGGCGTCTGGCCGAACGTGAGCGGATCACGGTGTTCGGCACCAGCGCGAAGTACCTTTCCGCGCTCGAGAAGGACGGCGGGGCGCCGATCCAGACGAGCGATCTCGCGGCGTTACGCATGATCCTGTCGACGGGCTCGCCGCTCGCGCCGGAGCAGTTCGACTATGTGTACCAGCGGATCAAGCGTGACGTGCACCTGGCGTCGATCTCGGGGGGCACCGACATCCTTTCCTGCTTCTGCCTGGGCAATCCCTGGCTTCCGGTGCATCGCGGCGAGATCCAGTCCGCGGGTCTAGGCATGGCGACGCGGGTTTACGACGAGCAGGGCCACGAAGTTCGGGGGGTTCAGGGCGAGCTTGTCTGCACCGCGCCCTTCCCATCCATGCCGCTCGGCTTCTGGGGCGACGCCAACGGCAGCCGTTACCACGCGGCCTATTTCGAACGTTTCGCGGGTGTCTGGTGTCACGGTGATCATGCGGTGCTTACCGAGCATGACGGTATCGTGATCCTCGGCCGATCGGATGCGGTGCTCAACCCCGGCGGCGTGCGCATCGGCACCGCCGAGATCTACCGGCAGGTGGAACGGCTGCCCGAGATCCAGGAGAGCATCGCGGTGGGACAGGACTGGGAGGGAGATGTGCGCGTCGTGCTGTTCGTGCGGCTGCGGCCGGGGGTCACGCTCGACGATGGGCTCACGCGCCGGATCCGCGATACGATCCGCGCCAACACCACGCCGCGTCATGTGCCGGCGCGGATTCTGTCTGTGCCGGACATACCACGCACGATCAGCGGGAAGATCGTCGAGCTCGCGGTGCGCAACGTGATCCACGGCCGACCGGTTCGCAATACCGATGCGCTTGCGAACCCGGAAGCGCTCGAGCATTTCCGCGACCGTCCTGAGCTCGCCAGCTAGGCCGACAAAGTCATGCACGGCCCGCGCGAGCTCGGTGCGGTGTACCGCGCGTCCCTCCAGGCGCACGGTTACCGACCGGACCGCTCCCAGGAACACGCTATCGCCTGCCTCGAGGAGTTGCGCCAGCGACTCGCGCGCGACGCACGGGGTCGGAGATCGTTGTGGGCGCGCCTGACCGCTCGGCCACGAGCGTCGGAAGACCGCGATGCCCGGCGCGGGGTGTACCTGTGGGGTGGCGTGGGCCGCGGCAAGACGTTCATGATGGACATGTTCCAGGCGAATGCCGGCGTCACGGTGCGTCGCGAGCACTTCCATCGCTTCATGAAGGAAGTGCACGCCCGCCTGCACGAGCTGCGCGACATCCCCGAGCCGCTGATCCAGGTTGCCGCCGCAATCCGTGGCGACGCCCGCGTCCTGTGCCTCGACGAGCTTTACGTCAGCGACATCGCCGACGCGATGATCCTCGCCGGTCTGTTCGACGCGTTCGTCCAGCAGGGTGTCGTGCTCGTGTGCACCTCGAACACCCCCCCGGGCGGGCTGTATCGCGACGGCCTGCAGCGCGCCCGCTTCCTCCCGGCGATCGCGCTGCTCGAGCGCCACACGCGGGTGATCAACGTCGACGCCGGTATCGATTACCGGTTGCGGCAGCTCGAGAAGGCGCCGCTCTATCTCGATGCAGCCGCCGCGGATAGCGAGACGCGAATGATCGAGCGCTTCGAGGCGATCGCGGGGAACCCGGGCGTCGAGGGCGAGACGCTCTCGATCGAGGGTCGCCCGCTCACCGCCAGACGAGTGGCGGCCGATGTCGTGTGGTTCGATTTCGCGTCGATCTGCGACGGGCCGCGCAGCCAGTCGGACTACGTCGAGATCGCGCGCGATTTTCACACCGTCCTGGTGTCCCGTGTGCCGGGTTTCGACGCTGCGTCGGACAACCAGGCTCGCCGCTTCATCGCGCTCGTCGATGAGCTCTACGACCGCAACGTCAAGCTGGTGGTCTCAGCCGCCGCGCCGCCCGGGGAGCTGTATCGCGGCGAGCGTCTGCACTTCGAGTTCGAGCGGACCCGCAGCCGGCTGGTGGAGATGCAGTCGCACGATTATCTGGCGAGGCCGCACAAGGGCTGATTGATTACAATTGCAAGCATTGCCGCCGGATACCGCCCGTGCCCGCCACCCCCATACGCCTCGAGCGCTTCCTTCCCTACCGTCTATCGATCCTTTCGAACGTCGTGAGCACGGCGATCGCCGTGGCTTACCGGCAGCGCTTCGACCTCAGTATCCCGGAATGGCGCGTCCTGGCCGTCCTGTCCCGCTACCCGGGTCTGGCGGCACGCGAAGTGGCCGAGCGCACGCAGATGGACGCGGTCGCGGTGAGCCGTGCTGTCACGCGCCTGTTGCGTAACGGGCGATTGCGCCGCACTAAGGCGCGCGCCGATCGTCGCCGGTCGGTGCTGCAGGTCTCCGCGGAGGGCGCCGCCGTGTACGGCAGGATTGCGCCACTCGCGCTGCAGTACGAGCAGGCACTGATCGAGGTGCTCACGCCCGCCGAGCGGGCGACGCTCGATCGCGTGCTCGCGCGGCTCACGGAGCGCGCCGGCGAGCTCGCACGCGAATTCGAGTCGCGCTCGGTATAATCGCGCGCCCGGCGCCCATCGACACAACACGGAGCCCACGATGGCAGGAACGATCCCGGCGGCCCGGCAGCACCTGATCGACGCGATCGCGGATGAGGCACGAAGGCACAGGACCGTGCTGCCCCCGAAGGCCCTCGTGGCCTTCATCAATTCCTACTACCGCGGCGTCGACGAGGACGATCTGCGGGAGGCGGGCGCCAAGACGCTCGCCATGGCGGCGATCAGTCACGTGGAGCTCGGCACGCAACGGCGGCACGGTCAGCCGATCGTCCGCGTGTGGAACCCCGATGTGGAGCGCGACGGCTGGTCAACACCGCGCACCGTGGTCGAGGTGGTCACCGACGACATGCCGTTCCTCGTCGACTCGCTCACCATGGTCCTGAACGGCAGCGGTCTCTCGATACACTTGATGGTGCACCCCGTGCTTCACGCGCAGCGCGACGGGCGCGGACGCCTGACCGGTGTTGGCGAAGGCGGGATCAAGGAGGATGCCGAGTCCTGGCAGCGCATCGAAGTCGATCGGTTCGCCGAACCAGCGCGCCTCGAGGAAGTACAAGCGAGGATCATCGCGGTGCTCGACGACGTTCGTGTTGCCGTGGCCGACTGGCCGCAGATGCGTGCGCGCGCCACTGAGCTTGCGACGGACCTGAGCGACGGCATGCCGGGCGTGTCTCGGGCAGATGCGACCGAAGCGAGTGCGTTCCTCGCGTGGCTGGCGGACAACCAGTTTACGTTCCTGGGCGCCCGCGACTATCGGCTCGAGCGCGGCCCGGCCCGCGACCGTTTGATCGCGCTGCCGGGCACCGGGCTGGGTCTGCTTCGAACCGGCGGCAAGCGGCCGCGTCCGCAACCGACGATCCTGACCGGCGAGATCCGCCGGCGGGCGCGCGAACCAGCCATCCTCGTCGTCACCAAGGCGAACTCGGTATCGACGGTGCACCGTGCGACCTACCTCGACTACATAGGGGTGAAGACCTTCGATCCCGCTGGCCGGGTGACCGGCGAGCGCCGCTTCATCGGCCTCTTCACCTCGTCGACCTACAGCGCGAAACCGCACGAGATCCCGCTGCTCGAGCAGAAGGTGCGGCGCGTGGTGGACCTGATTGGCGTTTCGCCTGTGAGCCACGACGGCAAGGCGTTGCTTCACGTGCTCGAGACCTACCCGCGCGACGAGCTCTTCCAGTCCTCGATCGCGGACCTGGTGCGGATTTCACGCGGCGTCGTCAATCTATACGAGCGGCGGCGCGTGCGCGTATTCCTGAGGCGCGACCCGTACCGCCGCTTCTTCTCCTGCCTCATCTATGTGCCGCGCGACCGCTACAACACGCAGGCTCGCGTACGCATCGAGACCATCCTGCGCGAGGAGCTGCACGGCATCGCACTCGAGTCGCAGGTGCAGATCTCCGAATCCACCCTCGCCCGCCTGCACACGCTGGTGCGGACCGATCCCGATCGCGAGGTCACGGCCGACGCGGAGCGGATCGAGACGCTGATCACCGAGACGTTGCGCACCTGGAGCGACCGGCTGCGAGACGAGCTGCTCGCAAGGCTTCCCGCCGATCTGGGCGCGGAAGTCGCGACGCAGTACGCCGGCGCGTTTCCGGCCGCCTACCAGGAGGAGGTCAGCGCGAATGATGCGATCATGGACATCGGCGAGCTGCGGGCGCTGCCCCCGCAGGCACCAGCGCTCGGACTGCAGCTGCGCCCGGGCGCCGCTACGCGGCGGGCGCTGCACCTGCGGCTCTATCGGCGCGGCGATCCGCTCGCGATGTCGGACCTGCTGCCGATGCTCGAGAACTTCGACCTGCGGGTGCAGAACGAGCGGCCTTATCGCATCGCCAGCGACGCGGAGCCCGGGCTCTGGATCCAGGACCTCGAGGTCACGCATGCGGGCGGGCAGACGCTCGATCCCGAAGCGGTGGGCGCACGGTTCGAACAGGCGTTCTTCGCGGTCTGGAACGGGCAGGTGGAAAGCGATGGCTTCAACCGGCTGGTGCTGGCCGCTGGGCTCGACTGGCGCCAGGCCATGGTCCTGCGCGCGGTGTGCCGCTACCTGCTGCAGACCGGCCTTCCCTTCAGCCAGCGCTACATGGAGTCGGTTCTCTCGCGCCAGCCATTCATCGCCCAGCGGCTGAGCCGTCTGTTCGAGGCGCGCTTCGATCCGGCGCTCGCCGCAGCGGCGCGCAACACGCGCATCCGCGCTCTCGGCCGCGAGATCGACAACGCGCTCGATCAGGTGACCGGGCGCGACGACGACCGGATAATCCGTGCATTCCGCTCGGTGATCGCGGCGACGCTGCGCACCAATCATTACCAGCGCGACGCGACCGGCGCTCACAAGAAGTACCTGTCGCTCAAGCTCGAGCCGCGCAGCATCCCGGAGCTGCCCAAGCCGCGGCCGATGTTCGAGATCTGGGTGTATTCGCCGAGGGTCGAGGGCGTACATCTGCGGATGGGAATGGTGGCCCGCGGCGGGCTGCGCTGGTCGGACCGCCGCGAGGATTTTCGCACCGAGATCCTCGGCCTGATGAAGGCGCAGAACGTCAAGAACACGGTAATCGTACCGGTCGGCGCCAAGGGTGGCTTCGTCCCGCGGCAGCTCCCGGCCTCCGGACGCGAGGAGATCCAGCGTGAAGGAACCGAGTGCTACCGGATCTTCATCCGGGCGCTGCTCGACATCACGGACAACGTGGTCGACGGCAAGGTGGCCCCTCCCGCCGAGGTCGTCCGCTACGACGGCGACGATCCGTACCTGGTCGTCGCCGCCGACAAGGGCACGGCGACTTTCTCCGATACCGCGAACGCGCTCGCCGCCGAGTACCGATTCTGGCTCGGTGATGCATTCGCCTCCGGCGGCTCCGCCGGTTATGACCACAAGAAGATGGCCATCACCGCGCGCGGCGGCTGGGAATGCGTCAAGCGTCACTTCCGCGAGCTCGGGATCGATACCCAGTCGCAGGACTTCACCGCCGCCGGCATCGGCGACATGGCAGGCGACGTGTTCGGCAACGCGATGCTGCTCTCGCGTCACATCAGGCTGCAGGCCGCCTTCAATCACCAGCACATCTTCCTCGACCCCGAGCCGGACCCGGCGCGCAGTTTTCGCGAGCGTGCGCGGCTGTTCCGCCTGCCACGCTCGACCTGGGCGGATTACGAGCGGCGCGCGATCTCGAAAGGCGGCGGCGTGTACCCGCGCGACGCCAAGCAGATACCGCTCTCGCCGCAGGCACGCGCGCTGCTCGGAATCGATGCGGGCCAGGCAAGTCCGCCGGAGATCATCCGCGCGATCCTGAAGCTGCCAGTCGACCTGATCTGGAACGGCGGGATCGGCACCTACGTCAAGGCCTCGCACGAGGCGCACTCCGCCATCGGCGATCGCGCCAACGATGCGCTGCGCGTCGACGGGCGGGAGCTGCGCTGCAGGGTCGTCGGCGAAGGCGGCAACCTGGGACTCTCGCAGCTCGGCCGCATCGAGTACGCGCAGGGCGGCGGCCGGATCAACACGGACTTCGTCGACAACTCCGGTGGCGTCGACTGTTCCGACCACGAGGTCAACATCAAGATCCTGCTCGACGTCGCTCAGCGGCGGCGCAAACTGACGCGGCCCGCGCGCGACCGCCTCCTTGCCGAGATGACCGAGGAAGTGGCGGCGCTCGTGCTCCGCGACAACTACCTGCAGAGCCAGGCGATCAGCCTGCAGCAGGCGAAGGCGGCGGACCGGCTGGGTGAACACGCGCACCTGATCCGCTCGCTGGAGCGCGACGGCGTGCTGGATCGCGCACTCGAGTATCTGCCGACCGCCGAGGAGATCGAGGATCGGCGCCGCGGCGGAGAGGGTCTCACTCGACCGGAACTGTCCATGGTGCTCGCCTACGCCAAGATCGCGCTGAACAACCAGCTCGTCCAGTCCGATGTTCCGGAGGACCATTACCTCTCGCGTGAGCTCGACCGCTATTTTCCGGACCGTCTCACGCGACGCTATTCCGATCTCCTGCGCGAGCATCGACTCAAGCGCGAGATCATCGCGACGGCGACCACCAACAGCATCGTCAATCGCATGGGCCCGAACTTCGTGGCTCGTACGCAGCAGGACACGGGCGCGGACGCGGCCACCGTGGCGCGGGCCTACACCGTGGCGCGCGAGGTCTTCGACGTGCGCGACCTGTGGCGGGCGATCGAGCAGCTCGACAACCGCGTCCCCGCGACCGTCCAGTACGCGATGATGCACGACACAGTCGCACTGCTCCGCCAGGTGAGCTACTGGCTGATCCAGCGTCATCGGCGCGAACTCGGCATCGAGGCGCAGGTCGAGCGCTTGCGCCCTGGGGTGCGCGAGTTGTCGCGCACGGTTCCCGGCTGGCTCGGCGGTCTCGAGCGCTCGGCCTACGACGCCCGCTCTGCCGACCTGGTGCGCGCCGGCGTGCCGCCGGAGCTCGCGCGAACGGTGGCCTCGTCCCAGGCGCTGCATTGCGCACCCGACATCGTCGAGCTGGCGTCGGCGCGTCGCCTGTCGGTCGAGGCAGCCGCGCACGCCTACGTGACCGTCGGTTCGGAGTTCGGTCTCGACTGGCTGCGCGAGCGCATCGAGGCACTCGCCACCGAGGGTCACTGGCATGCGGTGGCGCGTGGCAGCTTGCGCGAGGGCGTGTACGAATCGCATCGCCGCCTTGCGCAGCGTGTGCTCAGCGAGACGCGGGAACGCGATCCGGCCGCCGCGGTCGCGCAGTGGACCCGGGGTCACGCGGCCGAGGCCGCGCACGCGCGCGGCGTCGTCAACGACATACGCTCGCAGCAGACGGCGATCGACTTTGCCTCGATCTCGGTTGCCCTGCAGGCAGTGCGGCGCCTGGCCAGCCCCGAAGGCTGACCAGGGCTTCGGGGAGGTACCTGGCTTATGGGCGTCGGACGACTGGTACTGCTGCGGCACGGGCAGAGCACCTGGAACCTCGAGAACCTGTTCACGGGTTGGGTCGACGTCGATCTCTCGCCGCAGGGCCTGCTCGAGGCGCAGGAGGCAGGACGTTTGCTCCGCGCCGAGGGCATAGCCTTCGATCAGGCATTCACGTCTGTGCTCAAGCGGGCGATCCGCACGCTCTGGATCACCCTCGATGAGCTCGACCAGATGTGGCTTCCGGTCGAACGGAGCTGGCGGTTGAACGAGCGTCACTACGGTGCGCTGCAGGGACTCGACAAGGCGCAGACCGTCGAGCGGCACGGCGCCAACCAGGTGAAGATCTGGCGGCGCAGCTACGACATCCCGCCCCCGCCCCTTTCGCGTGACGACCCGCAGCATCCGCGGTTCGATCGCCGCTACGCTTCGGTGCCTGCGACGGAGCTGCCAGCAGCGGAATCACTCAAGGATACGCTCGCGCGTGTACTCCCCTTCTGGAACGCGCGGATCGCGCCCGAGCTGGCGGCCGGACGCAGCATACTGGTCGCTGCGCACGGCAACAGCCTGCGCGCGCTGGTGAAAATGCTCGACGACATCTCCGATACCGCGATCGTGGAGCTGAACATCCCGACCGGCGTGCCGTTGCTCTACGACCTCGATGACAAGCTGCGCCCACGGGGCAGCCGCTACCTGGGAGATGCCGAGGCGATCAAGGCGCGCGCCGAGGCCGTCGCGCGTCAGACCGAGTCCCGCCGCTAGGTTCGGCTCAGGTACGAGTCAGCTCAGGAAGCCGCCGTCGACGATCAGGAACTCGCCCGTAACATAGGCGGAGGCGTCCGAGGCCAGGAACACCGCGGCGCCAGCGATGTCGCGCGGTTCGCCCACCCGGCGCAACGGAGTCTGCCCGAGATAGTGCTCGACTTGTGCTGCATCCGACAGCAGCGCGCCGGCGAACTTCGTGCGGATGAGCCCGGGCAGGATCGCATTCACGCGGATGCCGTCCGGCCCGCACTCGCGCGCAAACACCTTGGTGAGATTGAGCACCGCGCCCTTGGTGATCGAGTAGATGCCCTGCAGAGGGCCCGGCCGGATGGCATTGATCGACGCGACGTTGATGATCGAGCCGCTGCGCTGCGCGCGCATCAGCCGTCCGCCGAGCACGGATGCGAAGAAATAGCCGCGGATGTTGACGTCCACGGTCTTCTGGAAGGCGCCGAGATCGGTGTCGAGCACGTGGCCGTAATAAGGGTTGGTCGCCGCGTTGTTGACGAGCACATCGAGGCGGCCGTAATCCCGTTCGACCGTCGCAAACAGTTTGCCGAGCGCTTCCATGTCCCCGATGTGGCAGACGATCGCCCGCGCCTCGCCTCCGGCGTCGGTGATCCGCTGCGCCACTGCGGCGCAGCCCTCCGCCTTGCGGCTCGAGACCACCACCTTCGCGCCGCGCTCGGCGAACGCACTCGCGATCGCCTCGCCGATCCCGCGGCTCGCGCCGGTGACCACGGCCACGCGTCCGTTCAGGTCGAACATGTCGGTCATCAGATTCGCTCCTTCTGCAGTACAGGGCGAGCGGCCCCGAGGTGACGGGCCGGCTGGAATCTAGCGTATCCTGAACCCGCAATGGGTGCGGCCGGGAGAGACCATGTTCGGGATCACTCCGTTCGAAATGTTCCACACTGTCATCGCGCTCATCGCAGTGGTGGCGGGCTTAACGGCGCTGGCGAAGTACCGCGAGATCGGCCTTGCGACCGCAGCCGGCCGTGTCTATGTCCTCGTGACCATCGCCACCTGCGTCACCGGCCTTTCATTTTCCGGCACGGGACCTTCGGCGTGCCACATGCGCTCGGGGTCCTGACGCTGACCGTGCTGATCCTCGCAATCGCGTCCGAGAAGCGCGCGATCTTCGGTCGGCTGTCGCGTTACGTGTCGGTAGTCGGTTATTCGGGGACGCTCTTCTTCCACATGATCCCGGGGTTCACCGAGACGGCAACACGCATTCCGGAAGGTGCTCCTTTGGCTTCCGGTCCGGAAGCGCCGGGGTTGCGCGCGGCCGTCGGGGTCGCGTTCCTGGTGTTCCTGATCGGCGCGGGACTGCAGGTCCGGCGCATCCGGCGTGAAACCAGCCCTGCTGTTCGCGGCTCGGTGATCGCCTGACCCTCGGATTGCGCCGCCTCAGGCAAACCGGGCGGTCTTGCTCCGGCCGTCCCAGCTTCGCGCGGCGTCGCGGATCTGACGGAATGCATCGTCGATCACCTTGCCGTGCTCGATCAGCTCGATCATGCCGCCGGGATCGTGATCGGTCGCGAGATAGGCAAAGCGTGCGCCCCATGCCGTACGACCGCTCTGTGCGGCCTCGACGCCCTGCGCGCTCAGGTGTTCGAGATCGCGATCCACCGATTCCGTCATGACGCCCAGGTGTTGCACTCCCGTCCGTCCGCCGCGCAGAAACTCGGTGTAGATCGATGGTGCATCGTTGTACTGGTAGATGAGCTCGATCTGCGTCTCACCCGAATATGCCAGCGCCGCGGTCATGTCTACGGGCGACGGCTTGCCGTGAAAAAGCAGTTCGGAGAACGGCACGTGCTCGAACAGGAAGAAGGGCCCGACGTTCATGATGCGCGTCCAGTGATCGATCGCGGCCTCCAGGTCGCGAACTACCCAGGCGATCTGCATCACGGGTCCGAAATTCCGCTGCATGGCCCCCTCCTCTTAAAGCCTTCAGGCAACTGCCGACGCCGTGGCGTGAAACGGAACGCCACGCTCGGCGCGGTCACGCAGCCAGCGTGAGGGCTTGAACCGCTTTCCGTGGCGCTTCGCGAGCCGTTCGCAATCGGTGACGAATTGGCGCACGCCGATGGTGTCGATATAGGACAGCGCGCCACCCGTCCACGCCGGGAACCCCCAGCCCAGGATCGACCCCAGATCCGCCTCCGCCGCCGTAGTCACGACACTCTCCTCCATGCAGCGCGCGGCTTCGAGCGCCTGTGCGTGCAGCAGGCGCGTGCCGACCTCGGCTGCATCGGGCTGTTTCACCGCCGGCGGATACACGGACGCGAGCCCGGGCCACAGGCGCTTGCGACCGCCGACGGGGTAATCGTAAAAGCCCGCACCGAACCGCCGGCCCGGTCGTTTGAGTTCCTCCACGAACCGACGAACCACGTCGTAGGAGATGGAGCGCTGGAATCGCTTCCCGAGATCCTGCTCGGCCTGGCGGATGACTTTCCACTGCAGATCGATCGTGACCTCGTCCGCAACGGCCAGGGGCCCGACCGGCATGCCCGCCATGCGCGCCGCGTTCTCGATGAGAGCGGGTGTCACTCCCTCCGCGAGCATCTGCAGGCCCTCGTGCAGGAACGTGCCAAAACAGCGGCTGGTATAGAACCCACGGCTGTCGTTGACCACGATCGGCGTCTTGCGGAGCTGCCCGACGTAATCGAGTGCTCGCGCGAGCGTTTCCTCGGATGTTTTCTTCCCCACGATGATCTCGACCAGCGGCATCTTCTCGACCGGTGAGAAGAAGTGGATGCCGATGAACTGCGCGGGCCGCTTCGACGCCTGTGCCAGTCCCGAGATCGGCAGGGTCGAGGTGTTGCTCGCGAAAACCGCGGTCGGCGCGATCACGGCTTCCGCCTGGCCGGTCACCCCGGCCTTGACCTCGCGGTTCTCGAACACCGCCTCGATGACCAGATCGCAGTCAGCGAGATCAGAGTAGCTGGCGGTAGCACGGATGCGCGCCAGCACCGAGTCCGCCTCCGCCTGGGTGCGCCGCCCCCGCTCGACTTCGCGCGCGAGCAGCTGACGCGCATGATCCCTGCCCTTCTCGGCAAGCTCGATCGTGCTGTCGAGCAGCACGGTTTCCATGCCTGCAGCGGCGGAGACATGTGCGACCCCAGCGCCCATCATTCCCGCGCCGAGAATACCGAGGCGGCGGACCTGGGTCCTTGGCGGCCCCACCGGCCGGCGCGCGAGCTTGTCGGCCTGCCCTTTGTTTACGAACATCGTGCGCATCAGGTTGCGCGCCACCGGACCGGCGAGCAGCCGGCCAAACTGCTGCGACTCGATCCGAAGCCCGGCGTCGATCGGCACCTGGGTGCCCTCGTAAACGGCGGTTAGGATCGCGAGCGGCGCGGGGTAGTTCCGCATCGTGGCCCGCGCGGTTAGCGACGTCCCAGCCATGAAGGCCTGCGCCGCCGCTGGCGTGCTCATCCCGGCACCGCCGGGTACGCGAAAGCCTTTGCGATCCCAGGGCTGTACCGCCTCCGGCGAGCCGACCAACCAGCGGCGGGCGCACTCGACGATCTCCGTCGCGGGCGCCGTCTCGTGCACCAGCCCCTTGCGGAGCGCCTCGGCGGGCCCCACCTGCGTGCCCTCGGTGATCAGTCGCAGCGACTCGGCGACCCCGATCAGTCGCGGCAGCCGTTGCGTGCCACCGGCGCCCGGGAGCAGACCGATCTTCACCTCCGGAAAGCCGACGCCTGCTTTCGCCTCGTCGGCGAGGACGCGGTAGTGACAGGCGAGCGCCAACTCGAACCCGGCGCCGAGGGCCACGCCGTTAATCGCCGCCGCAAACGGTTTTCCGCACGTCTCGATCCGCCGGAAGATCCGGTTGAGGTTGGCGCTGAAACGCGTCGCCTCCGCCGCGGTGATGCCGCGCTCGAACATCGACGCCATGTCCTTGATGTCGGCGCCGGCCATGAAGCTCGTCTTCGCCGAGGCGACGATCGCGCCGCGCACGGCAGCATTCGCGGCCAGCTGGTCGACGCAGGATTCGAGCTCGCGGAGAAAATCCGGAGTCACGACGTTCATCGGACGATCGACCACGTCGATCAGGAGCACGGCAATGCCATCGCCGTCGATGGATTGGCGGATGTTCTGCGTCATGCGTCTGTCAGCCTCGCAATGCCGGCGCGTCAGACGCGCTCGATGATCGTGGCCGTGCCCATCCCCGCGCCGACGCAGAGCGTCACGAGCGCGGTGGCGAGGTTGCGACGCTCGAGCTCGTCGAGCACCGTTCCCAGGATCATCGCGCCGGTCGCGCCGAGCGGGTGGCCGAGCGCAATGGCGCCGCCGTTGACGTTGACGCGATCTGGCACCAGTGCGAGGTCGCGCATGAATCGCAGCACCACCGATGCGAAGGCTTCGTTGATCTCCCAGAGATCGATGTCGCCGGGCTTCATGCGCGCGCGCTTGAGCGCCTTGCGACTTGCGGCGGCAGGGCCGGTCAGCATGATGGTGGGCTCGCTGCCGATCGAGGCGAATGCCCGGATGCGTGCCCGCGGCTTGAGACCCGCCCTGCGCCCGGAGCGCGGACTGCCGATCAGTACGGCCGCGGCGCCATCGACGATGCCGCTCGAGTTGCCGGCGGTGTGCACATGCTCGATCGCCTCGACCTGCGGGTACTTCTGGATCGCCACCGTATCGAAGCCCACCTCCTCGCCGAGCTGCGCGAACGCTGGCTTGAGCTTCGCCAGGTCGGCGAGACCGGTGCCCGGTCGCAGATACTCGTCGCGCGCGAGCGCGGTTTCGCCGCCGCCGTCCGTGACGGCGACGATCGAGCGGTCGAACCACCCCGACTGCTGCGCATGCGCGGCGCGGCGCTGGCTCTCGACCGCGTAGGCGTCCACCGTTTCGCGGCTGTACCCGTCGAGGGTCGCGATGAGGTCCGCGCTGATGCCCTGCGGCACGAAATACTGGTGCCAGGCGACCTGCGGATCGATCGCCCAGGCGCCGCCATCCGCACCCATCGGAACGCGCGACATCGATTCGACACCGCCGCCGATCGCGACGTCGGATTGACCCGACATCACCTGGGCGGCGGCGGTATTGACCGCCTCGAGCCCCGAGGCGCAGAAGCGGTTGAGCTGCTTGCCCGGGACCGTCTCATCGAACCCGGCGACAAGCGCAGCTACGCGCGCGATGTCCGCGCCCTGCTCCCCGATCGGGGTTACGCAGCCGAGCACGACGTCGTCGACGACGCGAGTGTCGAGTCCGTTGCGATCGCGGATCGCGCGCAGCGACTGCGCAGCGAGCTCGATCGGGGTAATACGGTGCAGCGAGCCGTCCGGACGGCCACGCCCGCGCGGCGTTCGCACGTGGTCGAAGATGAGTGCGTCGGTCATGTCGGTTCCCCTGCGCGGCCTGCGAATCTCACGGATATTTCGCCTGGCGCTTCTCGATAAAGGCCGCAATCCCTTCGCGGCCGTGCGGATGTGTCGACATCGCCGCGATCGTCCGGCCCTCGAGCGCCATCTGCGACTCGAGACCGGGCGAGGACGCATCCAGCAAACGCTTGGTCGCACCGAAAGACTCGGTCGGCCCGGCGGCGAGCTTCGTCGCGAGGGCCTGCGTCTGCGCGGCCAGGTCCGAATCATCCACGACCTGGTTGACGAGCCCCCAGGCGAGTGCCTCCTCGGCGCTCAGCACGCGGTTCAAGAGCAGGAGCTCCATCGCCCGCCGCCGGCCGACGATCCGCGGCAGCAGGAACGAGACGCTGCCGTCGGGGGCGAGCCCCACACCCGTGTAGGCCAGCGAGAACCGGCTGGCGCGCGCGCAGACCGCCAGGTCCGCCGCGCACACGAGCCCCACGCCGGCGCCCGCTGCCGTGCCGTTGACCGCGGCGATGACCGGCGCGCGCATGCGCGTAAAGGCGCTGATCGCGGCATGCAGGTGTGTGGTCAGCTCGTTGAGGTAAGCGGGGGCGCCGTCACCGCGCTCGCGCATGGCGCGCAGGTCCCCGCCGAAGCAGAAGTGCTTGCCCGCGCCCGTCAGCACGACGGCGCGGATCTCCGGATCGGCTTCGCAACGCAGCGCGGCTGACAGCAGCTCGCGCGCGAGTTCGAGCGTCAGCGCGTTGCTAGCGTCCGGGCGATTCAGCGTCAGTGTGGCAACGCGGTCGCGAATGTCGACCGCAACGGTCGTCTGCATGCCAATCTCCTCGGTTCGATCGTCCCAGCGGGACGAGTTCCGCGCCGACTCAGGCCTTCTGGCTCGCCTTCGGCCGCGCGAGCGCGCGCAGCTGCCCCTCGAGATAGTTGAGGAGCCGCTTCTCCTGGTCACCGTGCTCGTGCGTGAGAAAACTGACGGCCATTCCGTCCATCACGTAGTGCACGAGATCGAGTGCCACATCGAAATTCTCACCGCTTTCCTTCCACTCAGGAAACAGGTCGACCGCCGTGCTGTACCACTCCCGCTCGAATGAATCCTGCGCCGGCGCGAGAATCGCGGCCAGCTCGGGGTCGGTCCGCGCTGCGACCCAGAGCTCGAGAAACGCCACATACATCGGATGCTTGACGTGCTCCCAGTAGGCCTCGAGCGCGCGGCGCGGGCGGCTGTCGTCCCCTGGCAGACGATCGATGGACTTGCGGAAGGCCTTGAGCCGCTTGGCATGCAGGTGCTCCACGGCGGCCCGCACGATGTCGATCTTGGAGGGGAAGTGATGCAGCATCGCCCCTCGCGACAGCCCGGCCTTGTTGGCGATGACGGTGGTCGTCGTCCCCGAGTAGCCGAGCTCCACGAAGCACCGTAATGCAGCCTCGACGATCTGCAGCCGCGTCGATGCGCTCTTCTGCGCCTGCCATCCGGACGGCTCGGTCTCCCCCGGGGCAGCCTGATTTCTCTGTGGCATGCTTTTTATTGTCGTCTCCGCGGCTGCGACCAAGGATGTGGCGCCGCCAGGAAAAAGTCAAAGCTGATTGAAACAGACATCGCTGACTGCTAACGTCGCCGCCCCGCGCACTCGCGTTACGGGAGCCTAGCCATGGGACGTCTGGATGGAAAGATCGCGATCGTTACGGGTGCGGCCACCGGCCTCGGCCGCGCGGATGCCGAGGCGCTGGTACGCGAAGGTGCCAGGGTCGTGGCGACTGATATAAACGAGGCGGCCGGGCGCGAGCTCGCCGCGAAGCTGAACGCGGCGCGGGCGGGTTCCGCGCTGTTCCTGGCGCAGGACGTACGCGACGAGGCGCGCTGGACGGAGGTCGTCGCCGAGTGCGTTGCGCACTTCGGCGGTCTGCACGTGCTGGTCAATAACGCGGGCGTGGTCGTCATCGCCACACCGGAAACCTGCACGCTCGAACAGTTCCGGTTCCAGAACCAGGTCATGTCCGAAGGCGTCTTTCTCGGATGTCGCAGCAGCATCCCGGCGATCCGCGCCAGCGGCGGTGGCTCGATCATCAACATGTCTTCGATGGCGTCGCACCTGGGCTACCCGGTGTACTTCGCCTACAGCGCCGCGAAGGGAGCCGTGCGGGCAATGACCAAGTCGGTCGCGGTTCACTGCCAGACGAACAAGTACCGGATTCGCTGCAATTCCATTCACCCTGGTGCCATCGAAACGCAGATGGTGCGCGATGCAACGCGCGAGCTCGGGATGGAAATGTCGATGTGGGAGCAAAGCCCCACAGGGCTCGGACAACCCTCCGACGTCGCGAACGTGGTCGTCTTTCTGGCGTCGGACGAGTCACGATACATAAACGGCGCGGAGATCCTGATCGACAACGCGCTGTACGTTCAATGAGCGAGCGCTTTACTCGTCGGGCGCGATGGTGACCTCGAGTCCGTCGAGCTGCTCGGTGAATTCGAGCTGACAGCTCAGCCGGGAGCGCTCTGCGTCGTAGTGCGAGAGTTCCACGAGCAACTCTTTCTCATCGCCCTGCTGCTCTGGCAGTTTCTCGATCCAGTCTGGCGAGACCAGAACATGGCAGGTCGCGCACGAGCAAAGCCCGCCGCAGATCGCGAGTACCCCGTAGTCGAGCTCACGCAGCGTTTCCATGACCTTGAGCCCGGCACGACCTTCCACTTCGTGCTGGTTGCCATCCCGGTCGGTGACGACGATTTTCGGCATACGCTGCAGGTCCCCACGCGAAACGTACATTATTGCAGCGCAACATCCGCAATGCATCCGCCCTTGGGGCACGCGCCGCTGGTTTCCTGCCCGGATCATGCCGTAAGAGCGCTGGTAAAAAAACAGTCATGACTGTTTAATCTCGACATCCCGCTGCCTATAATTGCGGTTCAGAGCAGCGGACCCGCCCCGGAGGGCAGCGATGGACCTTGGTCTTAAGGGAAGAAAGGCGATCGTCACCGGCGCCACCAAGGGGATCGGGCGCGCCATCGTCGATCTCCTGGCCAGCGAAGGGGTCGACGTCGGTCTGTGCGCGCGAACCGAGGACGAGGTGCAGGAGGCGCTCCGTGCTCTTTCGTCTCGCGGGGTAACGGCCGTCGGAGAAGCCCTCAATGTCCGCGATGCCGAGGCTTACGCCGGCTGGCTTGGACGTACCGCCACCGCGCTCGGCGGGTGCGACATCTTCGTGCCCTGCGTGAGTGGCGGCGCCGGCATGGACAGCGAGAAGAACTGGTGGCGCAACTTCGAGATCGACGTGCTGCATACGGTGCGCGGCTGCGAAGCGCTGATGGACCACCTCAAGAAGTCCGGGCAGGGGTCGGTCGTCATCATCAGTTCCACCAATGCGATCGAGACGTTCGCCGCGCCCATGGGATACAACGCCATGAAGGCGGCGCTCATCACCTACGCGAAACAATTGTCGCAGTTCGTCGGCCGGCAGAATGTGCGCGTAAATGCCGTGTCGCCGGGTCCCATCTACTTCGAGGGGGGTGCCTGGGAGATGATCAAGGGCACCAATCCGAAGTTCTACGAATCGACGTTGCGGGCCATTCCTGCGGGTCGCATGGGCACCCCGGAAGAGGTTGCACGTGTAGTGGCGTTCCTCGCGAGCCCGGCCGCGAGCCTCATAACCGGCGCCAACGTCGTCGCAGACAATGGCTTCACCAAGGGCGTCCGGTTCTGAGCTCGGGCCCGATGTCCGCGACCGCGATCGATGCGTACCTGGTCTGCGGCGGTCGCTACCACGACATCGACTACGCCCGGTTGCAACTGCTCGCCCTGCTCGGCGAGCAGGAGCGGATCCGCACGCGAATCGCAGCGGATTACCGGGACATCGCGGCCATCGAGGCCAGCTCCTTCCTGGTTACCTATACGGTCGACGTCGTACCGGACGATACGGCGAGCGCCCGGTTGCGCGCCTACGTGGAGTCCGGCCACCGGTGGCTCGCGCTGCACGGCACCAACTCGCTGCTGCGCTACGCGAAGGGCCGCGGCTGGGAAGCGCCACGCGAAGCGTGTTTGCACATGGAGACCGTCGGCAGCCAGTTCATCGCGCATCCGCCGATCGCTCCGTATCGCGTCGAGGTGACCCAGCCCAAGCATCCGCTCGTCATGGGAATCGGTGCCTTCGATGCCGATGACGAGCTGTACCTTTCGGAGCTTCACCCGCCGATCGAGACCCTGTTGCATGCACGCTGGTCCGGGGAGACACCGGGTTTCACCGAGTCCGACTGGCGTAGCGACGAGCCGCGTCCGGTCATGTATCTGAAGCAGCATGCGGACGGCGCCGTGTTGTACCTGACGCTGGGTCATGCGCGAGGGCGCTACGACATGCGGCCGCTGATGCAGGAGTATCCTCAGGTCGAGCGCGGCAGCTGGAAGCTCCCGGTCTTTCACGAGCTGCTGCGCCGCGCGATCCGCTGGGCCGCGCGGCTCGACTGAGGACGGGCAGACTCGATGAAGGAAGACCCGAAACACGACGCGCTGCTTGAAACCTCGCGCGCGCCGGGTTTCCGCCAGGTCGCGCGCGTTGCGCCCGAGCGCAGCCCCGAGACACCGACCGCGAAGGCACCGGATCCGGATCTCGGCCACGCGATCATCCGCAAGGAACGCTATATCTCCGAGGAATTCATGCGCCTCGAATGGGAGCGCATGTGGACGCATGTCTGGCTGCTCGGTGCCTTCGAGGCGGACCTCGCGGAACCAGGCGATTACGTCTGCACCGAGGTCGGTCGCGAGGCGGTGCTGCTCGTGCGCCAGGCGGATCGCAACGTTCGTGCCTTCTACAACGTGTGCATGCATCGCGGCAACCGCCTGCGGCCGGCGGGTCAAGGCAGCACCGATACCTTCCGCTGCCAGTATCACCACTGGGAGTACGGACTCGACGGTGCGTTCGTGCGCATCCCCGACCTCGACACGTTCCCGCAGGGCGCCCCGCCCTGCCGCGGCCTGGCCGAGATCCCCTGCGATACGTGGGGGGGATTGGTCTGGTTCAGCCTGAACCCGCAGCCGATCCCACTGCGCGAATACCTCGATCCGATTCCGGCCCACCTCGATCCTTACAACTTCCACAAGATGGCGCTGACGCGCGACATCACCATCGAGTGGGACTGCAACTGGAAGACCTCGGTCGACGCGTTCAACGAGAGCTACCACGTGCAGGGCATACATCCGCAGCTCATGTGGTATCTGCACGACCTCGACATCCAGATCGACTGCTACGAGCGGCACAACCGCTACCTGATCCCGTTCGCGACCTGGAGCCCGCGGGTCCGGAAGCCGCCATCGATACCCGATCCGATCAAGGTGATCATGAAGGCCGCGGGCATGGACCCAGCCGACTACGATGCGCCGCTCGAGAACATCCGGCGTGATGTGCAGAAGTGGAAACGGGAGCACGGTCCCGGCCAGGGTAAGGATTATTCGCGGCTCAACGACGACCAGCTCACCGATGACTACCACTACCTGATCTTCCCGAACGTCACGATCAACGTGCACGCCGACGACCTGATGCTGTTCCGTCAGCGCCCGCATCCCGAGAATCCGGACCGCATGTACTTCGACATCTGGACCTTCGAGCTCGTGCCCGACGGCCGCGAGCGGCCGGAGCGTCCGCAGCACCGCTACTTCCGCCACGGAGACAAATCCATCGGGCAGGTGCTCGACCAGGATTCCGCCAACCTGCCGGGCGTGCAGCGCGGGATGCACTCCGCCGCGTACGCGGGTTTGTGGCTCGGGTCGCAGGAACTGCGGATCCGGCATTTCCACAAGGTGCTCGACGACTACATCTATGGTCCCGGTGGCCGGCCGCCGGATGCGGTATGAACCTCGGTGAATGGTGAACGGATGCCCACGCGGCTGGATTCCGAGCCACTGATCGACGCCTACCGGCGGATGAAGACCATCCGTGAGTTCGAGGAGCGCCTGCACGTCGAGATCGCGACGGGTGAGATTCCCGGATTTACCCACCTCTATGCCGGGCAGGAGGCGGTTGCCGTCGGCGTCTGCGCACATCTCGACGATCGCGACTACATGGTGAGCACGCATCGCGGACACGGTCACTGCATCGCCAAGGGCTGCGACGTGACCGGCATGATGCTCGAGATCTACGGGCGCCGGGACGGGCTCTGCCACGGCAAGGGCGGCTCGATGCACATCGCCGATGCGGCGCGTGGGATGCTCGGCGCGAACGCGATCGTCGGCGGCGGACCGCCAATCGCCGTGGGTGCAGCCATCGCCTGCCGGAATCGCGGGGACGGGCGGGTCAGTGTGGCGTTTGGCGGCGACGGCAGCTCGAACCAGGGGACGGTGTTCGAAGCCATGAACATGGCCGTCGTCCTGAAGGTGCCCGCAATCTTCGTCTTCGAGGACAACGGTTACAGCGAACACACGGGCGCCGCATATGCCGTTGGGTCGCGGGACATCGCCGGCCGTGCCCGCGGCTTCGGCATGCCGGCCGTGAAATGCGATGGCTCGGACTTCTTCTCGGTATACGAGGCCGCCGGCGAGCTGATCGAGCGGGCGCGGCGCGGCGAGGGCCCCGCCACGCTCGAGGCGACCATCACGCGCTTCTACGGGCATTTCGAGGGTGACCCACAGCTCTACCGCGCGAAAGATGAAGTGAAAAGGCAGCGGGAGTCGCTCGACTGCCTGAAGAAATTCCGCGAGCGCGTCGCGGCGGAGGGCGGCGTCGCGCCGGCGGCGCTCGATGCGATCGACGCCGAGGTGCTCGCGACGATCGGCGCAGCCGTCGCAGCTGCGAAGAGCGCAGCCCCGCCCCCTGAGTCGGACGTCGCGACCGACGTCTACGTGAGCTACTGAGATGCCGCAGAAGTCGTTCCGCGACGCCCTGAACGAAGCCCTGCATCTCGAGATGGCTCGCGACCCGACGGTGATCGTGCTCGGCGAAGACGTGTCGGGTGGCGCAGGCGGTACCTCGGGCGATCGGGAGGCCTCGGGCGGGATCTTCGGCGTCACCAAGGGGCTGCTGCCGAAGTTCGGCGAGGACCGTGTCATCGACACACCGATCTC